>WNFU01006139.1_pt1 | contig 14637 bp, 13 predicted proteins | sample 5400121 | NCBI WGS metagenome assembly WNFU01 (sample SAMN13153360, study PRJNA577476) | soil metagenome | isolation source: 100 cm soil or saprolite under grassland replicate 1 | place: USA:California | collected 2016-06-15
CTCTCGTCGATTCGCACGCGCCATCACGTGGTAAAACGCCCCGCCATATTCGATCCGGACCGCTCGTGCCACCGCTCACTTTTTAAATCCATCCCGCAAGCCTGTCAAGATTTGATGACTGACCCCTATTTGGTTTTCTAGTGGCCAGTGCTGTCGGCCAAGTGTGACGTCGAGCCGCTGCCGTCCTGGTAGTAGTAGCGGTTAAAGGTCAGATTCTTTACAAGACCAGTGGCGCCGTAAAGATAACTCGCATCCACAAGCCCCTGACCGTGATATTCCTGTACCAGATCCCAGCCATCCCATACACTGAAAGTAGGCACCATCGGGTCGCCCTGGCCACGGCTTACCTGCCGGTTTAATCCGTCGTATGCAAATGTCATGGTCGCACCTCCGTTTGTTGCACGTATCAGTCGGTTCTGCGCGTCGTAGATGTATGTGGAACCGTCAAAACCCGTGATCATGTTTCCAGTGTAATCGTAAGCGGCTAACTGCTGTCCAGGCGGAGTCGGGCGAGGGTAAGGCGTCGGCCGAGGGCGCGGCGTGGGACTCGGGCGCGGATCTTCAAGCTCGGTCACGACCCGTAGAGGATATTCGTTCAGATCGTTAGTAGTATAGGCCTCTAGCGAGTCGTAAGGGCTGAACACAACACGGTTTCCGCTGCCATCGTAGGAAATTGTCGGATCCCCGACGGGCGTGCTATCTGGGTGAGCGACATCCAGTAGAATCGCGGTCACCTGATCAGCCCGGTCGTAATCGAACACTTCGCCAACATCTTGGTTCCCATACAGCCGACGAGTATACTTGCGGTTGTTGCTGTCATCGTAATATCCGTAATTAAACTTCCTGGTAGTGCCATTGAGCCAGTGCGTAATCCACGTCAATCGATCCCGCGTGTCAGGGATATAATCGCTGTGGGTTCCATTGTTAAGAGTGCGCGAAGTGATATTGCCCCTTAGATCATACATGTAGCTGGCTAGCGCGGTTCCGTTTTGTTTGATATCTAGCAACTGGTTTCGTCCGGTGTAATCGTAGGTGAAGGAATACCCAGGTATTCCGAGCGTCGCCCGATTCCCGTCGGGATCGTACGTGTAATTGACTGTTCGCGCAGTGCCGCCAGTAGCGGTTTCAGTTTCAGTGCGCAGCATGTTATCATTGAAATATCCTTGGGAAACAGTGGCGTTGGCGTTGGTAACGCTAGTCAGACGCGATCCCGCATCATAGCCAAAATCCACACGCGGGGTGTTCGGGTTAATGTCATCCCAGATAAAATAGCTCAACCGGTTGAGCGCGTCGTATGTGAAGGTCTGTGTCTTCCCGTTGCGGTTCTCGTAAGTGTATAGCCGGGCAGCATTGTCGTAAGTGTAAACCTCGAACGATCGATAGCCGTCCGCATCTGGCGGATATCCCACTAGGGCTTTTCGTCCCATTCCATCGTACAAATAAGTATAAACATATCCCACCCGAGGGTCAGGATCCCGGCCGAGGGCGACAAGACGCGGATCCTGCATGGTGAACAGCAGACCAGACCCTGGGTGATAAGTGTATTTAGTCGTGCCCGCGTTAGTCGCGTTCCGCTCGGTCACACGGTTCATGTTGTCGAAGTTGACATTCGTAATCACCTGGCCATTGGGACGTTGGATAGTCTTTTGGCGGCCATACGGGTCGTAAGTGAATGTGGTCGTCTGACCGCCAACGCTAACCGAGTATGGCCGGTCACGTTCATCATACAGGGTGCTGACATTATTGTGATTAAGGGGATTGGTGACCGTTCTCAGATTGCCCACACTATCGTAGATGTAGCTGGTAGTCGCCTCGTCACCTGCGACTCCATACGCCACGGTAACGGACTGTTTGCGCCGGTTGTCGTCATACAGGCTCTTGGTTTTCTTTCCGCTGGGAAGGGTAACCCACGTTATATTGGAATCGGTATATCGGTAATCATCGCCCGTCCCGTTTGCGTCGTAAAAATACTGGGTGGGGTGTTCGCTGCTGTCGCCATAACCGCGTAAGGGCGGTGTCATCTTCTTTAACCTTCGATAGTCGTCATACTGATACTTGGTCGTATGCGCTGGGTCCCCCGCGTAAGTACCGAGTTCATCGGTTCTATATTGCAACGTTCCATCGGGGTTGTAGAAGTTGATGACCGCGTGGCGCAGGCCATCAACTGGGTCGGCTGTTAACGTGGTCTTAGTAAGCTGCCCGCGATCGTTGTATTCATAGCTGGTGGGATGACCAAGCGCATCAACAATTCCGTTTACCCAGCCGTGGCCCTCATAAAAATAGTGGATGCTAGGATTGTCCGGATTGCTGTGGTACGCATCGGAATAGTATTGCAGCCGGTGAAGCCCGTCGTAATAGAACGTTTCGGTCCCCCCAGTGGTCAATTGATGGCTACTAAGTTGGTAAAAATGCGCCGAATCGTAGCTAAATCTTTCAGATCCACCGTCAGGATAGTCAATCTCAGTGAGTCGATGGTTAGGGTAGTCCCGCGAATAGTAGATGACATGACCGGCTTCATCAGTCGCAGTGCAGAGGAAATACGGATTGCGGTCGTCGCGATTATTGGGGTCCTGGCAGCCAGCCCCACTATACGTGTAGCTGATCGTTCCGGGGGGAGCTGGTGAGGGAGCAGTAATCGCAGGGAACTGTACTTGTGTAACATTTCCAGTGAGTGGGTCCAAGGTGTAATCGGTCTTGTCGCCGTTTCGGTCGGTCACTGAATTAATGTACATTTTGTCGTCATAAGTCTGCGAGGCGCTGATGTGATTCAGAAAATCCGTGCTGCTCAACAAATGCGCCCTCTCATTCGAATCCGGGTTGCCATAAGTAAATGTACGCCATTTGTTGTCACCGCGCGTTTCTTTGCGGGTCTCGCGCGCAGTGACGGCAAGGGTACTAACTACAACACCGTTTCCTCCGGTATTTGGGTCTGGGCTAGGGTCTGCATTGTGTCCAAGGTAATATCTTACCCGGTAAATTTGACCATAAACCGCAGGGCTTCCATCTAGGTTGTCTGCGGTTTGATATTGATAAGCGACTCGCTTCATTATCCCTGAATACAAGGGCTCATCGGCTGCAAGTAAAAGCGGAACTCCACCGTCTGGTGGGATATTCGGTTTACGATATACATAGTAAGCAGTCCACTGACTGTAATAGGTCACGGTTGTGAGAGCGAGATATGTGGTGCCACCCGGCGAGATGTTGCTATAATTATATTGCACGATGCGACCGTCGCTCCCGCTAACCGAAGCAATGACGTGGCTGCCGTTAGGTCGGTAGTTAAACTGAATATAACGACCGGCGGGCTCTTGCACTGTTAACAGCCGTTTGAGCCCAGTTTGCTCGTACGTAAGAGTAGTTCTTAGTCCATGAGGATCAATGATTGCCTGCGCCTGGTAGGTGTAATAGTAGTAGCCGTTCTGTTGGCCGGGGTGCCGAGTGGCTAGAAACTCAACTTTACTGCCATCGGGCAGGAGCAGATAGCCGCGAAGGTTGTTATTTCGCGGATCGATTTGAATAAATCGCTCTCGCACGCCTGCGGATGAGTGTTCGACGTTGGCTATGTATCCCTGCACCCGGTAGTAACAGGTGTAAGGGTTACCGCCGCAATCCCAGTCAACAAACTTAAAGATTTCCCGACGACCATCGGGAAAATTCACCACGTAAGCGGCAGGCGGGAAATCTGAACCAGGCACATCGCCGGAGGGATCTATGCTCCACTCATAAGAGTGACGCCAGCCGCTGTAGCCAAAGTGAATTCCGATGCCGTCGCGCGAATTGTACGTGCGGACCAGCGCGAGGGGCGTGACGGCTCCGGCGATCGAGATGTCAACCGTGGACCGGGGGCCAGCATTTCCCGTGTAAGGATCGTACTCCAGCACATTGCCGTTAAAGATTCCAGCGACTCCGGTCGGGTTGTCGTTGCCAACCTGGGCGTGGAGATTATGAAGGCCGAGCGCAAGAAGCAAAGCGCCAAGAATTACTTTCGCGCCAACGACGCCCCTGACGGGCGTGGCTACAGCGGAATACGCGGGACCGTCACCGACGTGTAGCCGGTCGGTACGACCAAGAACAAGAGCAATGAAGTTCATTGTTAATTCCTCCTAGCTTGTTGATGCCGGCGTTTGGAATTGCACGATTGCCACGACTGCGGCAGTCCCACTGTCGCCACTGTCGGGGCTGATCACCAAAACTCGGTAAAGTCCAGCTTGATTTGCCGCTTGAAACTGGAATGAGAGTTTTCCATCCGCGCCGACGGTGGCGAACCCTCCGTTGACTCCGAGTAGAGCGCCGCCATCCAGCGCCTGGATTATCACCTGCTTGTTGGCTAGGGTAAGAGGAAACTGCACGGTAACATTGGACGTCGTCCCCGCATCGACGATCACCGGCTCGAACGTTCCCGTCGTACTGTCATCGCCCTGGATGATCTGTTGATCTTGCGTGATTTGATCGGACTGCGCTACATCCGGAGATTGTGCAGTAGCTAGCGGATAGCCGCCAAACCACAGAAAAATGGCCGGCAGCACGTTAAATATTATTTTTTTCATCTGTTCACCTCGCGTGAAGAATAGCCGGATAGAGGGCAATCTGTCTGTCAGGGTTGATCCCTGAATTTTTGTCTGGTCGCCTGCCGGATTTTACCCTACAAAACGGCAAAGCCCTCAGAAGTGCGCAAAGACCAGTATAGGCAGCGACGCAAAGACAAACGGCACGCTGCACGCGCGCTGAACCCGCAAGGTCGCACGAGAGAAAAACAGCGGGCAGCCAATACATTTGCGCATGGATTAAAGAAATCCCTGACAGAAGAGCCCGACGACGTGTCAGGGAAAGCCCTGACAAAAGCAAAAGTACTCGTCGTTCATCGAATAGGTTTCGTTCGCTCCGGCGTGCTATCGCTGATTGCGAAAAGCATACAATTCATGGCGTGCGGCGAAACGGACGAAGCGCCTTTGGCCCGCGGAATGTTCCTGCGTCACAAACCGCATCTTGTTCTGATTGGGTTGAGGCTCACCGGTGCTGACGGGATACAGTTGATCAAAGAATTCCGGAGCTTCAATCCTGCGGTCGCAATACTTGCCCTTTCCGAACAGGCTGATGCGTTTTCCGCTCAACGCGCGTTTCGAGCGGGTGCGCGAGGATACTTGAGTATCGAGGACGCTCCGGAACTGCTCAAGGCACTCGATGAAATCTCAAGCGGCCGTCCGTACGTCGGTGCGAGTGTGTTGCCGCTAATTCTCAATAACTTCGCGGGCGGTGCTAAAAGCGTGGGCAGCTCCGATATCAACAGCTTGAGTAATCGTGAGCTGGAGATTTTCTCTTTTATTGGCAGAGGCCTCAGCGTTTCGGAATTAGCGAGTGAATTGAATGTAAGCGTCAAAACGATTGAGACACACCAGATGCGCATCAAGGAGAAACTCGCGCTGCATACCGCCGCAGAGTTGCGACAAAAGGCTCGGGAGTGGCTCGCTAAATCTGCTTTGAACCGAATACGCGAAGATCCAGAAGCAGCATGAGCAAACGGAGCGCGGTTTCGTTGCTTTTAAAAAGGCCGCGATCGGCGCGCGCGGCTGCAGTTTGAGCGCATCGAAATCACGGACGCCGACGGTCCATATAAGGTAGGACGCTAACGGGTCTCTACGCGTTTAAAGGCGACGAGCTGAAGGAGTGCTTTATTGGCGTCGTATTTCTTCACCCAACCACGACCCGCAGGCAGGCTGGCTGCTTTATGCTGTTGATCGTTTCTCTGTCAAACGGTCTCAATCGTAATCCACAGCCCTTATCGGCAAGGCGGATATCCATCACGCAGGGCACTGGTTCAGTATGGCTAACGACCGTATAAGATCCTGACGGAAGCGAGAGCAGCGCCTCCACGACAATTTTCATGCACAAGTCCGGATAGTCTAGGTAGTCCGCTTCCGAGATTTTTACGATGTTGATTCCGACTAGCTTTGAGCATCTGTCGTCCCAAGGATACACGGTCATACCGACGATCATGCCGCCAGTTATTGTGTCGCTCTTAATGTTGCCACGTCGTCGACCACCGCGCCGGGACAAATCGCTCATTCAAGAACTTCATACGGATTTCTGCGGGCGAAGTTCTCGAAACTTTGATCGTATCGGCGCCCGAATCGGAACACGTCTCCAATGTCATCGAGTCAAGCGCAGCGGGCTGGAGGCAGGCACTAGCCGGACTGCTGATTGTTTGGACGTTTGGTCATTCGGTGAAGAGCTATCCTACCGCGCTTATTTACTGACGCGTGCAGCCGACATGTTCGGAAGGTCGAACCTTGCCTACTGGGTGGGCCATGATCGTTGTTTCATTGCTCTTCGGGTTTGGTCATTACTACAAGGGTCCGTCGGGCGTGCTCGATAGCACATATTCCCGTTTTGTGCTTGGCGCGTTTTTTCTACTATCTGGCCGCAATCTTTGGATTTCGATCTTAGCACACGGAATTGCCGATACAGTTGCAGTGTTTGCCGTCTTTATGGGCTGGGCAAAGTAGGCATCGCGCGAATTTGGACAAAGGCCTAACCAATCGATGAAGCCAACTCCGAAAGAAGTCGCGAGCAGGCCGGCCCATGGCGAAATGAGTTAACTCATTCACTCCCGCTCTCTCGGCCTTCGGCTTGCCCATTTATGTCGCACCGCTTCCCGCGGGCTCCATTCAGCCCGTTTGCCACGACCTACCGGCGCTTATCTCTTTGTCGTTAGATGGAACTGGGTGTCAGGCCATTTCCCGTCGAGACCGGCCCGAGACATGCAAACGGAGCACAGCATCGCGCAGCAGCGTAACCAATCGCTGGGCTCTTGACCTACGACGGCAGCGAGTTGAGGCGGCTCGTCTCGAGTCGTAGCGTAGGCGCAGATATAACGCTGAAGAGGAGTGAGCAAATGCCAGAATACTCGACCGGTAAACTGGGCAGGCAGCAAATGATTATCATCGCCAGGTGTGCTGGTTTCCCAGAGACTAAAGGTAACGCGACCGCTACCTTTTATCTTTTCCAGTGCCGCAACTTTCCAATCCCAGGGGTTTCAATCTTTAGAAACCTATGACGCTATGAACTGGAGAAAATTCGTTCTCCTTGGTTGCGTGGTAGCAGCCGTTTTCGCAGCCTCGATTGCGACGGCGCAGATGAGGGGGCACGGTAATTCGATGTCCCAGATGGGAATGCGCGGCGCTTTGACGCCACGTTCGATTGCCCGAATGCCGATGCACCGTGCTCCGATGCCAGGTTCGATGGGACGGATGCCTATGCACCGCGCTCCAATGATGAATTCAGCCTTGGGCCTTCGACGCTTTAACCGTTTCAACTACCGAGACTTTAATCGAGATAATCGGTTTCATCGCTTCAAGCATTTCAACCAAATCATCTTTATCGGCAACTTCGCCTCTCGATGGTGGTGGGGTCCTTGGTGGGGCTGGAACTGGGTCTACCCGTACGAGTCCTACGCATATTCCTATCCATCCGACTACTCTGGCTACGGATACGGGTATGGTAACTATGGCTATGGCTATGGGTCGTCCGGCTATGATTACGGATATGTCTACCCGCCTCTGAATTACTACGACTACGCCAATGACGATGAGAGTGCTGTGCGCAATGTTCTCGCGGAGTACGAAGTTTCTTGGAACGGCCATGACACGGCCGCCTTCGGTCGTCTCTTCACTGAAGACTGTGACTACGTAAACATCGCCGGTGTCCACTGGAAGGGAGTGCAGGAGATTGTCCAGCGGCACACGGAACTGTTCCAGAAGAGATTAAAGACTGCCGTTCGGAAGCTTACCGGTGTAGAAGTTCGTTTTTCAACGCCCGATGTTGCACTTGTCCATGCTACGTGGGACGTGACCGGTTCGAGTCGTCCCACTGGAAAGGCCGTTCCAGTTCTGAAAGAAATCACCACGGTGGTGATGGTCAAAACTAACGGGAAGTGGCTAATCACGTCTTTTCAGAACACGGAAAGCGGGGACTGAGCAGAATCTTATCCGGCATCTCGCCACGCTATTAGCCAGTCTTCCGTTTAAAAGGCTAGAAACAGATTACAAATTGCCGTCTGATTTCTAGGTAGACCTGTGCGCGCGACGACATAGTATCTCAATTGCCAGTCCACTTTTCTCGGAACTTCGCCGCTTCGGCTCCGTAGAACGAGGTGACGAATGCACAGCGATAGCGAGGAAAATTCGATAACTGCGCCAAAAGAGACTGAAAGGGTTGCTGGTGAACTGGAAATCGACTATCAGCGCAATAGGGTGATGTTTCATCCAAACGCGCTGCGCGAGCTTACATTTGGCTTACCGCTCACGCCGTCTGACGTCGATGTCGTCCGGAGTCTAGCGCAGATTACTCGAAAACTGGAAACGCACGGTTTGCGCAACTAGAGCGACGGAAATCCAGCGGCCCAAATACTTGCCCTCTCCGAGCACGCTGATTTGTTTTCGGCTCAACGCGCGTTTCGAGCGGGTGCGCGAGGATACTTGAGTATCGAGGACGCTCCGGAACTGCTCAAGGCACTCGATGAAATCTCAAGCGGCCGTCCGTACGTCGGTGCGAGCGTGCTGCCGCTAATTCTAAGCAACTTCGCAGGCGGCGCTAAAAGCGTGGGCAGCTCGGATGTCAACAGTCTGAGTGATCGCGAGCTGGAGATTTTCTCTTTTATTGGCAGAGGCCTCAGCGTCTCGGAATTAGCGAGTGAATTGAATGTAAGCGTCAAAACGATTGAGACACACCAGATGCGCATCAAGGAAAAACTTGCGCTGCATAGCGCTGCAGAGTTGCGACAAAAAGCTCGGGAATGGCTCGCTAAATCTGCTTTGAACCGAATACGCGAAGATCCAGAAGCAGCATGAGCAAACCCAGCGCGCTTTAAGCTGCTTTCAGAAAAACCGCGGTCAGCGCGTGCGGTTACAGGAATGCGGTTTTGAGAATTCGAACTGACCACATAAAGTCACGGGATGCGCACAGCGTTATCTGCGGTCCTTCTTTTCCTGGCAGTAATAATCATCGTGAACGGCGCGCCGCTCTCGGAGGCGGATCTAAAGAATCTTCTGGCCGGAATTCGCCAGAACCGGAGTACAGAGGCCGATTTTCAGGAACAAAGAATGATTCGATTGATGAAGAGGCCGATCCTTAGCTCGGGAAAAGTTTGGTTCCAGTCACCTAACAAGTTCCGGCGCGAAGTGAAAGGCAGCTCGCCCAGCCTTACCGTGAGTGACGGCCATCAGCTCTGGATTTATTACCCCAACTTTAAAGCGGCAGAGCGTTACCCACTGGGCAAAGGGTCGCCACTCGATTCCACAGTCGCAGCGATTAATTCTTCTTTGAACCTCGAGGACGTAGAAAACACGTTCCAGATCAGCGCGGGAAAGATCGATTCGCCTCAGGCCGGATACGAGCTGACACTGTTACCACGCGCGGCGTCAATGAAACGAGTCTTTCAAAAGCTTGAGCTACGAATCAACGACCAACTTCGGGTTGAACGCACCGACATGCTGTTACCAAATGGCGACAGGATCGTAACCACCTATTCGAATCAGACGCGCGGGCCAGTTCCTGCATCTATGTTCGAATTTACGGCGCCGTCCGGTACCGAAGTCTCCACGCCACTTGGGCGATGACGGCAGGAACCACGAATGGACACGAATGACGATAAGTTGTTGTTCAGAGAAGAAGTGTTTCAAACCGTGGGTTGTGCAATCGAGGTTCTCAACACGATTGGTCACGGCCTCGTCGAGAAGCCATATGAAAATGCCTTAGTCGTCGAATTCGATCTCCAGAGAATTCCGTTTCGGCAGCAACCTTCGTTCGATGTTCTCTATAAAGGTCGCAAGGTTGGTCTGTTCATTCGTGACCTGATCGTATTCGATGCTGTCGTCGTGGATACCAAGGTAATTGACAGAATTACCGACCACGAGCGTGGATTGATGTTGAACTATCTCCGAATCACCAAATTGCGTGTTGGCGTGGTCCTCAATTTTAAACATCGCAAATTGGAGTGGGAACGGGTTGTTCTATAGATTCGTGTCTATTCGTGTCCATTCGTGCTTAGATCGCTGGCGCTTCAAACTGGATCAGGTGAGGCAAAGGTTTCGCCTCACTTCAATGGAAAAACGAGTAGTCGTGTTTGTCCTTACGGCGCTCGCGCTCGGACTCATCACAAAGTGTTATCGCGACGCCCATCCCTCCCCTCCTCCAGCCCAATCTGATTCCCGTTAGCGCGCCACTTCGAATCATTTGCGAATCGCCGTGTTCCCGCAGATGATTTCAGGGTGAGCGACCACGTTGACGCTTTCACGAAGCAGATTTGTGAAGTCATTGTAGGAAAGAACCAGGCGGTTAAACTCGCCGTCGCCTGTTTGCTCGCGCGCGGTCACCTTTTGATCGAAGACATCCCGGGCGTTGGCAAGACAACGCTCTCCCAGGCATTGGCGCGCTCCCTGGCGCTCGCATTTCAGCGCATCCAATTTACCAGTGACCTGTTGCCGGCGGATATTCTCGGCAATTCAATCTTCGATCGAGGCGAGCAACGCTTTGTGTTTCATCGCGGTCCGCTTTTCTCGCAGATGGTGCTGATCGACGAGGTTAATCGCGCGACGGCCAAAACACAAAGCGGGCTGCTGGAAGCAATGGAAGAACACCGCATCTCCATCGACGGCGTGACCTACGAGTTGCCGGAGCCGTTCTTTGTCATCGCGACACAGAATCCGCAACATGCGGTCGGCACCTTTCCGTTGCCCGAATCGCAGCTCGATCGGTTCCTGATGCGGATCGAGCTGGGCGTGCCGGACCGGGCCAGCGAACGGGCCATGCTTCTGGGAATGGATCGCCGCGACATGCTCAAGGAATTAAAGCCGGTAATGAACCCGCGAACGTTGATCGAGATTCAGGATAATGTGCGAAAGGTGCACGCGTCCCCTGCCCTGCTCGATTACCTGCAGGACCTGCTTGATGCGTCGCGGCAACGTCACAGCACCGGTTTGTCGCCGCGCGCAGGCCTGGCGTTAATGCACGCGTCCCAGGCGTGGGCGCTGATGCACGGACGCGACATGGTTCTTCCCGAGGACATTCAAGCTGTGGGGATCGCGGTCATGGGACATCGGCTGGGACACGATATCGAACAACCCGGCCAAAGCGGACGCACGCTTGCTGATAACTTACTTCATAGCGTGCCGGTCCCGTGAAAGCAGGAAAACTTCCGCTCATTTATCCAACTGTAGGTTTTGCCGGGCTGCTCTTTGTGCTGGGTGCGATGTGGTATGCGGCGTCGAGCCAGAATAACACGGCGGTTTACCTGCTCTTTTTCACCTTAGCGGCGGTATTTCTGGTTTCGATTCCGCACACTTTGATCAATCTGGCGGGTGTAACGGTAACACTCGAATCCGTACAACCCGCGTTCGTCGGCCAGGAGATTTCTCTGCCGATCGAAATCATGAACGACTCCCGTGGAACCCGCCACGGAATTGAGCTGGTCCTGCCGGATTCGGACAGAGAGCGACAACGCATCGATTATATTCCAGCGCATAAGGCAGCCCGTATAACGCTGCGTTTTCCTGCGCGGCAGCGCGGCGAACATAAGGTAGGAACATTATGCCTAACGAGTGCTTACCCGCTCGGTTTTATTCGCTTTTTGAGGAAATTTTCGTCTTCTCGAACCTACATTGTCTATCCCCGGCCGGCGGGAGAGGTCCGGCTTCCGTCAAGTTTCATTTGGCAGCGCGACGGCCGCCCGCTGACGGAGTTTGGAGAAGGCGACGATTTTGCAGGACAGCGCGCATATGTGCCCGGCGAATCTCAGCGTCATATCGATTGGAGAGCGGTAGCCCGCGGCCAGCCGCTGATGACAAAACAATTCACCGCTGAAGCAGAAGGCGTCGTGTATCTCGATTTTTCTGCGCTCCGCTTTGCCAACGTGGAAGAAAGACTGTCACAGTTAGCGCTTTGGGTGATTGAAGCAGAACGTGCAGGGCGTCCTTACGGTCTCCGTCTTCCGCGCATCGAAATTCCCCCGGCTGTTGGGCAATTGCATTTTCATCAGTGCTTACGGGCACTCAGTTTATTCCAGTTAACGGAGCATGAGCAAGAGTAAGAGAATGAGTGGCAGTGCGAGCGGGAGTACGACGGATAGGAGTATTCCACGGCGACCGCTGCTTTGGCTGGCAGCCGCATTGCTCTTCACACTGCCGCCCATGTTCGGTTCTCTCGTGCGCTGGGTTCCGTGTGTTTTTCTGCTCGCGCTCGCAATGAAATTCTGGATGGAGCCAAGAGGCTACCGGCTCCGCTTTGCGACGCTTAAGTTACTGCTGGCGGCGATGGGGCTCTTCGCCGTCTTCGCCAGTTATGGATCCATGAAGGGCGTTGAGCCGGGTATATCTCTTCTTGTTGTTCTCGTTTCTCTTAAGGTTTTAGAAGCACACACGGTGCGCGAGTTTCAAGTGATGGTGCTGATGGGATGGGTGCTCTGCCTCTGTGGCTTTTTTCTTTCCCAGGAGTTCCTGATTGCGCTTTCTCTCCTGACCGCATTCGCGTTGTCGCTCGTGGCGTTGATCCAGTTTTATCGCGGATCGTCACCCGGTGCGTTCTGGCCGCCGTTGAGGACGACATGTAAAATTCTGGTTCAAGCGGCCCCACTCGTCGTCCTCTTGTTCGTTTTGTTCCCCCGAATCAATACTGGCTTACGCGTTGATTTTCGCACCACCGGTTTGGCAAGCTCCGGATTCTCCGATCGACTCTCGCCGGGCAGCATCGCAGCGCTTGCAAATTCTTCGGAGATTGCCTTTCGCGCGGAGTTTCCTGGTAGCGCCGTGACGCCACCTGGTTCGATGTATTGGCGTGGCGCAGTCATGTGGCACTGCGATGGCCTGGAATGGCGTGCCCCGTACGTGCCGGTATCAGTCTCTCGTTCAGCCAGGCAATCGCCCAAAGGAAATACGGTTCGCCAACGGATTACGCTCGCGCCGCATGGTGCACGCTGGATGTTTGCACTTGATCGGCCGTTTGAAATCCCACCTGGCGCGATCCTTGCGCGTGGCGACTACCTCTGGAGCGTTCAGACAATTCGAAAGGCGCGCCGATATGAAGTGGTTTCGTCTCCCGGGGCCGCTGGAAAAGAATTGACGCCAGCCGAACGGCGGGAAGCACTCGAGCTTCCGCCATCGATTAGTCCGGCTGTGCGCGAGCTGGCACAATCCTGGACCACGCAGAACTCCAATCCGCGCGCCATAGTGAATAGCGCGCTCCAGTTTTTCCGAGCGCAAGGTTTTCGCTATTCCCTGTCGCCGGGCGAATACGGAAAGAACGATCTGGAACAATTTCTCTTTCATCGACGGGTTGGCTTTTGCGAACACTACGCCGCCAGTTTCGCTACTTTAATGCGACTGGCAGGGATTCCTGCGCGGGTGGTCGTCGGATATCTGGGCGGTGAGTATAACGATCTGGGCCATTTCTTTCTCGTGCGACAAGCAGACACGCATGCGTGGTGCGAAGTGTGGCTTCCAGACAGCGGATGGACACGAGTGGATCCAACCACCGCAGTCGCGCCCGGACGAGCGAGTCTCGATCTAAATTCATTTTTAGAAAGAGGCATTGCTTCCGGGCAAATGGACGCTCGCCGAAGCGCGTTCCTGACGCGGTTAGCCCGGTTCGCACTATTCACCAACGCTCGCCTCGCCTTGGAGACACTCAGTTACGAGTGGGACACCCGGTTGTTGGCGTTCGACGCAGACGTACAAGAAGTATTACTGGACTCAATGGGCCTCGCGAACCGCGGCCGGTTCGTTCTCATCATCGAAATCCTGATTGTCGCAATCGCACTGCTCGTAATCTATTTCGGCTGGATGCAATTGCGGACACGCTCACGCGCAGACCGGGTGAAGGCGTTATATGAACGCTTTTGTCAAAAGGCCGCCCGCTTGGGTGTGCGGCGCGAGCCCTGGGAAGGACCATCAGATTTCTCAAGACGCGCCGCGCAGTTATTGCCTAACGAATCAAAGCGCATTCGGGAAATCTCGAATACATACATTGCGCTGCGCTACGCGCCCGAATCCGCCGGCGTAGTTCTCGACAAGTTCGCGAGGGAAGTGAGTGCGTTTGCCATACGGCGATAGACACGGCGCGCGCTGCTCCTGGAGCGTGAACGTTTGGCCTCGCTATAAATATTTCTCCGGAACTGGATCCTCTGCGCTTTCCTGCTGCCAATAGATATTCACGATCCACCAGCGATTCCCATCGTAAAACAGCTGTATGCTGTTGATTCCGCGCATGAACGGTTCGGGATCGTCTGCATTATGACGCGATTCATACGTGCTCCACACGTGAGCAATGTGTCCAAATTGTTCGGTGCGCCGGGCAATTTCTTTTTCGAAGAATCCGTTCTCGGCAAGATACGGTTCCACGCGAGCGATGAAACCATCTACGTCCAACATTTGCGGCGCAAGATTACTATTCGTCCCCGGCTTTGCGGTGGGGATTAAACGCGCGCCTGGATAATACAATGACCGCTCCCGCTCCCAATCGCGTTTCTGGCCAGCCGGTCCCGAAATCGAATCATAAACAGCCCCGATAATCGCATCGATCGAGGCGACATCAGATGGATTAGCTTCTGACTTCGACATTGGATGTTGGGCGTTGAGCGTTGGGCGTTTT
>WNFU01006588.1_pt1 | contig 14637 bp, 16 predicted proteins | sample 5400121 | NCBI WGS metagenome assembly WNFU01 (sample SAMN13153360, study PRJNA577476) | soil metagenome | isolation source: 100 cm soil or saprolite under grassland replicate 1 | place: USA:California | collected 2016-06-15
CCCCGTCGTTGTCCGTGGAATTAACCGGCGCACCGACGTTAACTGGCGCCGACCAAGACTCGCTAGTAGACCCGCGGGTCGACACCCACACGTCCAATCCTCCCAAACCGCCCGGCCGATTCGATGTGATAAAGATCTCCAGACCGTTACGGCTTATGCTGGTGCGCGTGTCACGGCCAATGCTGCATAGTTCGGGCACGAGCTCGCCCGGGCCGAATGTTCCGTCTGCTTGTAGGGTACTCGCGTAGATGTCCCAATCACCGACGTTACCTGGACGGTTCAAACTAGTGAAATAAAGAGTCGTCACGCCCGTCTCTTCATCCTCGAAATAAGTGGGCCCATCTTCGTCAAAAGAAGTGTTAATCCTGCAACCGAGATTGAAGGGCGCTTCCCAACCAAAATCGTCGTGTGTGTGCCGGCGGTATGAGACCCAGATATCATTGCCCCCACATCCACCCGGGCGATTGCTGCCGAAGAACAGAAGGTGCCGTCACGCGAAAGCGTTGGCGCGTTCTCGGTGCTGGCGGAGTTGACATTCGGTCCCAGGTTAACTGGCGATCCCCACGGATCTTCTGTGTTCTCCCGTTGTGAGACGTAGATATCCTGACCGCCGCTGCCGCGGCTCGGTTCGAGATGAAGTAAAGGCTCAGACCTTTCTTAGAGATGGCGGGATGCTGGTCAGTTACCGCTGAGTTCACCGTTGCTCCGAGATTGGTGGCTTCCGCCCAAGGTGTAAAGCCGGGTTGCCCATGTGCCGAAACCACTGGGAGCACGAGCAAGTACGAAGAAGTCACGATTGAGAATAGGTGCCTTTTCATGATGTTTCTCCTAAGGTTTGGGTATAAGGAAGCCTTGCGGCTCGCCTCACCGATAATGTGATTAAACGACGAAAACTCTTGGCCAGATCTGGCCTGTGCACTACGAGCGCTGCTATTCTTTGCCTACTTACTCTCGCGCAAATTGCATGAGAAACCTCTAAGCATGAAACCGGGGCCACAGGAAATAACAAAGCTCCTTAAGGATTGGAGTAACGGCGACCAAACGGCGCTCGACAAGCTGATGCCACTGGTTTATGACGAACTGCATTGGTTGGCGCATCAGCATATGCGGCGCGAGCAGGCGGGTCACATACTGCAGACGTCTGCGCTGATTGACGAAGCTTATTTGCGGCTGATCGATCAGCCGCAAATCAATTGGGAGAATCGCGCGCAGTTTTTCGGCATCGCTGCGCGCTTGATGCGCCGCATTCTGGTCGATGAAGCACGCAAACGCAACTCGGCGAAGCGCGGCGGAGGTGCTATTCAGGTTTCTTTGGTTGAAGCAACGAACGTGTCACAAACGCAGGCCGCTAACGTGGTCGCTCTTGATGATGCGCTAAAAACTCTCGAAGCCGTTGATGCTCGCCAGTGTGAGATTGTTGAGTTGCGTTTCTTTGGGGGACTAAGTATTGAAGAGACCGCCGAGGTGCTGAAGGTCTCGCCGGGAACAGTGATGCGTGACTGGACTTTCGCCCGCGCCTGGCTGCGAAATGAGATGAGCCGATAATGTCCATTTATGGACGAAGCCGCGCGCGCGAAGGCGGCTTTGGCATGCAGACGAACATCGAGATTGACTACGGCGCGTGGAAGTCATTTGAACGAGCGACGCCAAAAGTGAAATTTAAAGCAACCGATGTTCGCGTATTGTTCGCGCGAGAAATTTTTACACGCTTTTTCGCAATCGCTAAGTTCTTGAAGGGATTGGTGGCCAGGGACGGAATCGAACCGCCGACGCCGGCCTTTTCAGGGCCGCCTACCGAATCGCGTAAGTGGTTTGAAATTAACGGATGTTACTGACGATGAAAAGATTATGCCGTAGGGGATTTAGGATGGCTTGGGATGGTTTGGGCTGTTTTAGACTCCTCGATGTGCGCGTATTTGTGCGCGCGGCGGTCGAAGCTCGTGCCCTAAACGAGCCCATCGCGGCATAGCATGGTCACCTTCTTGACCTGGCTGGGATGCGCGGGTAGGGATTCGAACCGTCCGTCCGACCCCTACCGTGTCAAGGTAGTCCTGAGCGCCACGTAAAGCGCGTAATCCGCTTTTGCAGCATAAAAACTAACATCGCGGCTAGAGAAGTCACGAATACGCTGAATAAAACGGTTAAGCGCGAAGCGAAGCGTGGCAAAATCGTGGCAAATCCATAATTCGTTGCTGCGGGCTTGTCCTTCATATATGGTCTTGTCCTTATATATTAGCCGCATATATTCGAACTCTGATGCCGTCACCAATACATCCCACTGGTAGACAATTTAAGCGCGTAGCGCCCTCATCAATTCCCTCATCATTCACAGACGCGTTCAACCACAAAAGAGTCTGTCAATAGACGTGTGTCGTAAGAAAAGATCCAGATACTGAAATTGCGACGGCGTCGCGCCGGATTGCTTAGTTGGTCTATCGATGACATTCTTCGCCCCGGTTGGATCGATTAAGGTTTAATCTTGGCGTACTCGGCCCTGGCTTGCTGATAGATGGGAATATCAGAGTCAGCGTCCTTCCAGAGCGTCAAAAAATCCTCGGTCAAAGTTATCTGGTCGCGCGAAGAGGACATGCAGCACGACGTGTATCGACCGTCTACGCTCAACCGCATCACGGCAGGGATCGACAAAGAGGGCACGCCTCTGGCCTTCGCACACAAAGTCGCCTGAGCGCTGGCAGGATTACGGCTGGTTTCAAAGACTCGATAGCCTTTCTGTGAAAGCAATCGAGCAGTAGATTGGCCAACGCCGGATGACGCTCCTGTAATTAAGACAACCCTCTGATTAAGCATTCTCATGTATGTTCGGCTCTCTCAATCCTTGCGTAGTAGCAACCAGATTCTCCGTCGCTTAAGTGGATATAGGCGACTTCAGGATCGGCGAAGAACTTGTCGATGATCGCTTCAGCATCACCATCCTGAATTAGTTTGGAATCCACTTGCCCGTCGTCCTGCGTGTATGCCCTCAGCAGGAGTGGCAGCTCCCGAAATTCATTAGGATAGCCGGTCACTATTTCCGCTTCAGGCTGGCAATCGTTTTCATGTATATAAATCGGGCCTGCTTCAGCAACGGAGTTAACTCCGTTGCGCAGCTTGTTTCGATCCGATTTGTCGCGGATGTCGGACTGCCAGCATCGTCTAACATTTTCATGTCATTATTGGCCACGTTAGGGAAAGCTGACTCTAGTAATGGTTCCAGGAAAAATGTTTGTGACGAAGAGATCGCCCGTATTTTCGTCCCGCGCCAGACTGGTTGGCGAGATCAAGCCGCCGCCGACTACCAAAACCGGTGCCGCATCGGCCGAACTATAGAAGCGTATGCGACCAGGTTGCTGCGCTAACAGATTCGTGCTGAATTCCAGCGTGTAGTAGCCCGTATCAAGCGCCAGTACATCGATTGCGGATGTTAGACCAGGAATCAATGTCTCGTGCTCGCCACTGTTTAGACTGACAGTCTGGACCTCGGCCAAGCCCTGTACGAACGGGAAACCCGTCAGCAGAGTGACCAACAGCTGGTTGCCCACACGATGGATGCTGTCCGGTACGGGTTCGATGAATGGGCGTCCGAAGGGAAATAATGGATTGGGTCGATCCGGAAATGCGACAAAAACGCTCGTTTGCCCGTCGCTGATATTGACCCGCTTTATATCGTTTTGAGCCGCATCGATGACGTAAAGGTGTTGCTGGAACCTTTCAATGCCGAAGAGATTCGACGAGCGTACTACATTTGGAAATCCCGGCTGCGGGTTGGGTGTGTAGTCGGGTAGATCTACAACAAGGCGGATCGAAAGCGACTCTCCGTCTGCATTGGTAAGGATGACTACATTCCCCGCAGCGAGCGCCGTCTGATCGCTAAGTGTCATGACGAAAGGTGACGACAACTGCTCCCAACCACCGGGTAGGATCAACTCCAGCACCGAAGCAAATATCGGCGACGAAGGCGGGCTCGAACTGGGAAATTCGAATCCGCTGACGTTCTGCGTCGAATCACCACCGGAAATAGTCAGATACAGGGTGTGGCCGTGGAGGTTCAGTCCTGTCGGGCCGCTCGGAGCCGGAGGTCCGCCAAGGTTGTTGACGCCAGACGGTAGGCCGCTGATCAAAGTTTCACGTGCTCCAGTTGATCGGTCGACGCGGGATAAACGTCCGGTGTTCGGAACCGCCGTGCCCTGCTCACTAACGAGGATTGAATTGTCTCCCGCGGTTATCATTTTCACCGGTGTCGTAAGACCGGTTGTGAGCACCGAGGTGGTCTGAGCCTGGCTGACGACAGCGGTCGCGAAGATCGCTGCAAGTAACATTGTCAGTTTCATAGCGCTGTGTTTCATGGTCACTCCTTTTATTGTTCAAATTTGTTCAGTTTCAGCTGATCAGTGTTTACGGAAAGACGTCGGGGGAAGAAGTTTGAGAGATATTACCTTCCCAGTGATTTCCAGTACCTGTCAGGTCCCAAAGCAAATCAGCTCCCGGCAGAGGCGCCACGCGGGGATCAGGATCGGTGCCGTTATGCAGTACGACGTTGTTAACGACCGAATCGTCGTCGGGGAATGGATCAGTAAAATGTGGTCGTCAACGGTGCGAGACGACCACCGTTCCTCCCATCGACTGAGGCTAAATCAATCTACACCTGTGAAGCGTGTACCGACGGAGTTGACGCATCTGCTCGCAATGAGATCCCCAGCTGCGTTATAGAATCTAGCAACCGCGGTACTGGTGAGTGTGTCATCCAAATTGTGTTCAACTTCCGCATTAACAACTATCCTTCCATTGGATGTGCCGTCCGCGTTGTACTGGAAGATCTTGAACGCGAGTGCGTAGGTTCGCGCTTGAACATGCCGCTGGACTCCCAAGCCGGGGTACCGTCTTGAAGGCGGTGTTCCCGAAGCTTCCTCTATGTACGTACCGCCTTGGTTGTACATAACGAGCGACTTCCCAGGCGGGAACAGCGCAACGCCGGTCGTGCAATCTACGGAAGTAACCTGCAGGTCCCAAGTCCCGACGATCCCAGCTCCGACTGGATCTACAGGGGGCTCCTGGGCCGTGATGGTGGATTGTGAAATTGCCACTGCGGTAATGATCGCCACCATCCCGAACGTGATTGCGGTGATGTCATCCTTTTCATTGCTTTTGCCTCCTTCATTGGTGAGTCAATCTGTTTGGTCTTCCGGGCTCTGTTTGTGCTACCCAAAGAGTTATTCACTTGTCATGGCTCCAACTTAAACCGCGTTCCGACAGAGTTGGAACAGCCGGGCGCTCCGGGAATTCCGTCAACGCTGTAAACGATCGAATAGCCGTCCGTCGTAAACTCGTCACCGCTCTCGCTCAGTACCAGGGTCCCGCCGCCTTCCTGTTTTCCGGCAAATAATCCGGTCGTGAGATTACGGCGGAGGTGAACGAACTTGAAAGAGTAATCGCTCCAACCGCTGTCGCGCCTCCACAGACCGTGAGCTGCCGTACGCTCAAGCACAAAGGTGTTGTTTCGGAACGAGACGAGCATTGTTCCGTCTCTATGAAATGTAAATAGAGATTCAAACGCCGCTGTAGGTATAGGATCGCCGGTAGTGCAATTGCGCGGTGTGATCTGCACCAACCACACGCCCTCGAGACTGCGTTCCGGCGCTTCGTCTTGTGCTGTAACTGGAACTACCGAGATCATCAATATGACGACTGTCATGATGATCCCGCACTTCATATTTCTAAGCGTTGTCCTTTTCATTGTTTTATCTCCTTCGATGGTTTGTTCAGCGTGTCAGGAGCGGAACTCCGAAGAAAAAGAAAAGGTTCTTTCCTTTTGGGCGATGCCGCATTACAATGCCTCTACCTTTCCTGATATAGGCAAAACATGCCTTCGTCTGTTCCGCTCCGGAGTGAAAATACAAGGAGTGGAAGGACATGTCTTCGAATTTAGCCTTAGGTTTTTCTGAGTTTAATCTTAGGATGGACAACCCACCTGTTCAGAAGATTTACGAGTTTGAGGATTTTCGATTCGACGCCGAACATTTGATGCTCTACCGGCGAGGCGAGCCGATTCCGCTTGCTCCCAAGGCGGCGGAAACTCTCCTTATCTTTATCGAACGTCGCGGCCAAATCTTGAGCAAAGAGGAACTGATCGAGCAGATCTGGCCCGGTGCATTTGTCGAGGAATCTAACCTCTATCTTTATTTGTCCGTTCTAAGAAAGACCCTCGGAAACCAGAAAAGCGGCAATCCTTATCTCGAAACACTCAGGCGAAGGGGATACAGATTCGACGGCAGCGTTCAATTGATCTCGGACGGAAGCCGGGAAGAACCGCATTCGGCCCCGGTTCAAGTCATAGAACCGATCGACTCGTTTCGATCCGCCACAACGGATTCGCTGTCGGTTAACGACCTCCCAACGGACTCATCCGTTTGGCGTCAAACTAATCCGGCAGTTAATGATCTACCCGAATCGCGGCGGGACTGGCCCTTGCGACGCTCGTCATTTGCTGCGATTGGGGTAATAGCTCTTGTGGCCGCGCTTGCGCTCAGCTATACGTATTTCTTCAGCCGTCGTTCGATCAACTCGATAGCCGTTATGCCCTTCGCGAACGAAAGCGGCAATGCCGAACTCGAGTATCTTTCCGACGGCATGACCGAGACGCTCATCGCGAGTTTGTCGAAATTGCCCGACTTGCAGGTGAAAGCCAGTTCCTCTGTCTTCCGTTACAAAGGTAGTACCGACACACAAACCATCGGAAAGGAGTTAAATGCTCGTGCAGTCTTGTACGGGCGGGTCGTTCAACGCGGCGAGGATCTTGTCCTGCATGTCGAGTTGGTTGACGCTCAGACGGAAAACAGTTTATGGGGACAGACCTACAACAAAAAATTGTCGAACCTCATCGCCCTCCAGGGAGAAGTCGCACGCGACCTTGTTCGTGAACTTAGCTTAAAACCTTCGGGGGCGGACAAGCAGAAATTGGCGAAGAACTACACGGAAAACGTCGAGGCATATCAGCTTTTTCTAAATGGACGTTTCCATCATCGCAAACTAACCCCGCCGGAGATCAAAAAGGGCATTGCGTATTTACAGCAGGCAATAGATACCGATCCGTCCTATGCCCTCGCTTACACTGAGATCTCCAGGGCGTACACTGCGCTTGCTTTGGCCGGCGACATGAATCCGGGTGAGGTTCTGCTGAAAGCGAAAGCAGCGGCGCAACGGGCCGTCGAAATTGACGATGCGCTCGCCGAAGCCCACAGCTCATTAGGCTCCGTCTTTTTTTGGTACGACTGGAACTGGAAAGAAGCAGAGGAACATTTTATACGAGCCCTGGAACTCGATCCGAACAGTTCGATTGCTCACTTCGGCTATGCTGATTTCCTTTCCAAGATGGAGCGACCCGAGGAAGCACTCGCCGAAATAAAACGTGCCAGGGAGATCGAACCGTTCTCTCCATTTATCAACACCTTTGAGGCATGGTTTCTTGCCGCCGGGCAGCCAGATGCGGCGATGGAAAGAGTAGGGATCGCGATCGACCTCGATCCGAATTTTTTCTTTGCCCATTGGATCGCGGCCGAAATTTATAAAGGGAAAAAAATGTATCCCGAATCTATCGCCGAATCGAGGCTGGCGAAATCACTCTCACCCCACCAAACCTGGTCAGACGTCGGGCTCGCCTACACCTTTGTAAAGACAGGCCAGCTCAATGAATCGCGTGCGATCCTTAACGAAATGCTGCGGCTTTCGGAGTCGCGTTGGGTTCCGCCCTATCACATCGCGCTCGTTTACAACGCACTCGGTGAGACGGACCAGGCCCTGGCCTGGCTGGAAAAAGGTTATCAACATCGCGACCCGAAAATGGCTCTTTTGAAAGAAGAGAGATGGAAAAATCTTCGCGGGGATCCGCGCTTTCAGGACCTTTTGCGCCGTGTCGGTTTTTAGCTAGTTGGAAAGAATTGCCGAAACTATTGCGTTTCGCTCTTTCATATGGTTTTTCCGAATTAGATTTAACGTGAAAAGTAACTGAGGGACTTATCATGAAAACATCTCGGGTTTTCCGGATAGTCTTTCTTTCGATCGTGTTAGGCTGTGTTGGGCCGGCTTTCTCCCAATCTTCAACGGGCAGCATTTCGGGCACCGTAACTGATCAGAACAATGCGGTTGTACTGGGCGCTACAGTTTTTGGAAAGAATACCGAGACGGGATTCGTGCGTTCGGCGGTAACGAATTCATCTGGCCTTTACCGCCTCACAGACATTCCATCCGGATCATATGAAATAACGATCGAAGCGGCAAGCTTCAGGAAGCTTGAACGGGGCGGCATCACACTCGATGTCGGTCAGAACGCCATCATCGATGCAGTTCTGGAGCTGGGCGTGATCGAAGACTCTGTTACCGTCAACGAAAACGCGTCGATGCTGAATTCTACCACCGCCGAGGTAAGCACGCGCTTCGACAGCCGTCGCCTCTCTGAACTGCCGATCTCCCCGAACCGTAGTGTTTATAACGTACTTCTGTCCACACCCGGCGTCATCCAGCTGGCAAACGGCCAAGCGGCTTTCGCGACAGGTCTGAGTTTTTCAGCAAATGGCGGACGGATTCGTTCGAACAACTTCATGCTCGACGGCCAGGACATGAACGACCCAACATTCACCGGCGCCGAGGTCGCTCTAAACAATCCGGATGCGATCCGGGAAATCAGTATCATCACAAATCAATTTAAGGCTGAATACGGTCACAACGCGGCGTCGATCGTAAATGTCGTGGGTAAATCCGGCACGAATAATTACCACGGCTCATTGTTCTGGTATCACAACAACGAGCATTTGAATGCGTGCAATAACCTCGACGAGGTTGCAACAGGTGCTCCGACCGGTTTTTGCAATAATGACGCCGCTAGCGACGCCAGAAAGCGGGCTCCACGACGGAATGAGAATCAGGTCGGCTTTACTTTCGGCGGCCCGTTGACACTTCCGGTGTTTGGTGATGGGGGCCTGCATGTTTGGAAAGGTACCGATAAGACTTTTATTTTTGGTGATTATCAGCGATGGTCGGATCGGGCTCTTGTGTCTGGGCCCACCTTACGTGGAGCCCCGACCGATGCTGGGCGAGCCGTATTACATTCAGTCGTCGGCGATCGTCCTCAAGTTCAGGCTCTTCTGAGATCTGTGCCCGCAGGTATACCAAACGGCACGTTCGCGACATTTATACTGCTTGGGCAGCCATCTAACCAGACACATCGCGTGGAGCTCGGCGATTTCACAGGCTCGTCGCTGTTTGTATTTGACGACCACCAGGGCTCGTTGAGACTTGATCACGGGTTTAACGAAAAGAATCTGTTTTACGTCCGCTACCGATTTGATTCGCAAGACTCGTCCGGCGGCGGTCAGGTGACACCGCCCGGGCTGACAACGGTTAACGAAACGAGATCATCGGCTCTGGCGATCGTCCTAAACAGCGTTCTCACCAACAGATCTTCGAATGACGCCCGACTCGCATGGGTACAATTCAGTTCGCGAGGCGATGCTGAGTTTCCGTTATCAAAGACGATTCCTGCAATGTCGATCGTGGGCTTGGGGATAGTTCCATCGAACCAAGGGGCTCGCCTGTCACTAGGCTTTCCTCCCAATTTGCCCGGCTTTCGCGAGCATGATACCTATCAAATTACTGATGCCTTTTCATATGTCACCGACAGCCACAGTATGAAGTTTGGCGTTGAATTGCGCCGGACGGATGCCAGGCTCCTTGGGATTTTGAATACGAGGGGAGATTTGAATTATGTTTCTCCGCCGCCACTCCCTGGACAGCCGGTCAACATCTCGAACTTCGTCAACGATATCGCGCAATCGGCTACCAAGAACTTCCTGCTGGCGGGCGGCGAGAGTGAAGGTTTTTATCGCTGGCATGAGTTCTATGCCTTTGCTCAGGATGAATGGAGGATCCGCGATAACTTGACCTTGACTTTTGGAGTTCGCTACGAGTATCCGGGTGACCGGTTCAGTTACTTGAGAGAACTAAATGGCCGGATCCTGGCTGCTAACGGCAACAACCCGGTATTCAGGCTGGGCCCCATTCCGGAAACCGATGCGAATAATCTGATGCCGCGGATTGGCTTCAATTGGAATCCGCGCACGGCCAAAAAGGGGAAAATCGGCTTTTTTACGGGAGGAGACAAGCTCGTGGTCAGTGGCGGTTATTCGCGAACCTATGACCCGATCTTTATGAATCTCTACGTGAATATGGGTATCTCGTTTCCCTTCGTCGCAACTCCGCGAATGCCGACAACAGATGCTTTCTTAGCTGTCCGAGATACGACGGTGCCGGATTTGTCTCAGGCGAATCTTTTCACCAGAACGGTCGTTTCGGCAGACATTCGCTCTCCGGCGACAGATCAAATTTCTTTTGAGGTCCAACGCCAGCTAGCGAGAGACTTCCTAATGAAAATCGGATACATACGGACTCGCGGAACCGGCTTATTGCAAAATATCGACGGAAATCCTTGCCTTCCGCTCCCGACATGCACTCGCGTGAATCCCAACCTGGGAATAATCGGCTTGACAACAAATTCTGCCAGCTCTACCTACGACGCTCTTCAGGCAAGTTTGACAAAGCGCTTGAGTCGTAATTTCAGTGCCGGCCTGCATTACACATGGAGCACGCTCATAGACGATGTGACCGATGTCTTTGCTGCTTCTACGTCGGAATTTCCCCGCTCGCAAAATTCTTTCGATCGTCGCGCTGACCGCGCCCGTTCGGGGTATGACCGCCCGCACCGGTTGACGGGGAACTTTGTGTATGAGCTTCCGTTCTATCAGCACCAGACCGGATCAACGGGCAAGTTTTTTGGCGGTTGGCAGCTTAATTCATTCTTCACTTTTCAAAGCGGAGCACCCTTTACTGTTACGCTTGGTTCGGATCCTACCGGGTCCGGGAATCCGATTCGTCCGAATCTAAATACAAATTTGGATCTATCGGGCATGACGATCAGCGAAATTTTGGCCGCCGGTGGCGCGAACCTTTTTCGAGGGCTTTCCCCGGGGCAGCAGGTAGGAAATGCAGGCCGAAATATTCTGCGGTCGGACGGCCTTAACCTGGTCGATTTTGGGATCATCAAAAACACACGCTTATCAGAAAATGTTCGGATCCAATTACGAGCCGACATGTTCAATTCCTTCAACTCTCGCAATTTCGGCATTCCAAATGGCGCACTTAATTCAGGAGCCAATTTCTTAAATCAATGGGCGACTAACGGCGGTAACCGGCGAATTGTTTTAGGCGCGAGGTTGGCGTTCTAGCGTTCGGGCGGATTTCACGTATTCCAGCAACCACTGAGCTTCCCACGCTGACTCTATGATGTACTGCTCGGCTGAGATTAAAATCTACCAATCGTATGAAGTCTTAAATGTTCGGCCCACGATTCTGTAATGAAAACCTCAACGTATCTTTCCGGGTCGGCGGAGTCACGAAGCAGGTTCCAACGAATCGCGCCGTCGCGTTGACCTATTCGCTTCATTTCTTTCATCGCTTGCAGGAACTCTTCAGCAGTCTTGGGATCGATTTTATATTCTATCGATGTGATTGCCGGCCCTTCATTGGCGTTGGTGTCAATAGTTAGTAAGAACTGTTTGTGCTGTTGCGATGCTTGTTCTCTTTGCAGGCACATCGCACGGACAGTCTTCAACCGGTTCGATCCCCGGCGTCGTTACTGATCAAAACCAGGCCGTTATTCCTGCCGCAACAATCACCCTTCGGAACACCGCTACCGGATTCACTAGATCGACTTCCGCAAATGCAGAAGGTCGTTACAGTTTTTCTGATGTTCCAATCGGTTTATATGAACTGACAGTCGAAGCGCAAACGTTTACAAAATATGTTCAGACCGGCATTAAGTTACTGGTGAATCAACATGCTGTTGTTAGCCCTGCCCTTACGCCAGGAGCCGTTAACGCGGTTGTGAATGTGAACTCGGATGCCTCGCTGCTGAACAGAGACTCACCAGAAGTGGCAACACGTTTCGACGAACGCCAGCTATCGGAACTGCCCAGTGCTCCAAATCGCAGCGTATTCAATGTTCTGCTTTCGGTTCCGGGCGTTAGCCAACTCGGCAGCGGCCAAGCTGCTTTCGCGATCGGCATCAGTTTTTCAACGAATGGTGGGCGACTTAGGTCAAACAGCTTCCTGCTTGATGGTCAGGATATGAACGACCCTGCCCTTACTGGAATGCAGATGCCATTAAATAACCCCGATGCAATACAGGAAGTTCGGATTGTCACTAATCAGTTTTGCCGGAATACGGACATAATGCGAGCTCGGTTGTAAATTTTGTCGGCAAATCTGGAACCAACGACGTTCATGGCTCTGTTTTTTGGTTCCACAATGATCAGTATTTGAATGCATGCAGCAATCTGGATAAACGTGCGGGATTTTGCGATGCGAACTCATCAGATAGGTCGAAACGAAACGCGCCTCGTCGTCTCGAGAACCAGATGGGTTTCACAATTGGCGGGCCAATCATATTTCCGAGCTTTGGTGAGGGAGGCTCTCACTTTTATAGCCGCAAGAACAAGACGTTCTTCTTTACCGACTATCAGCGTTGGTCCGACCGCCAGCAGAGTTCAGGCTTTACGCTAAACGGTGCTCCGACAGTCGCCGGTCGTGCGGCATTGCATTGTCAGATATGAGTATCCTGGAGATTCGTTCCAATCTTCGTCACCTGAATCAGCGCATTCTTGCAGCTAACAATAACGATCCAGCATTCAGATTCGAACCTGATCCTAAAACCGCCGACTCGGGCCTGTTCAGGCCCGCTTACCAAATCGCTGAAGTGATTTAAAGTCAAAAGATGGCACTGAAGCTCAAGAACTTTTGCGAAAGATCATTAGGATCGCAACCAAGATGACCAAGATAAAGTCAGAATCTTAAAAGGAGGAAGTCATGAAGCTAAGAGCTTACAAGTGACAGAACGGGGTCATATTTGTGCAAGTGTTGGCGCTGCTGACGCTGTTCGGTATAGTGGGTCTCTCCTTTGTTTACTACACCGCCGACGTTCAGTGCGAGCGTAATCTTACCGCTGAAATGAGTGACGACGGATGCACTAGAACGATTGGCAATACGACTGATACCAGGCCTTAGCTTTGGATGCTGATCCCCTCAGGCGACTCAAGTCAGATATGCTTGGTTACACGCCTTTTGAGTGCCGGTAAGTATTTGATGGTTGGTGGCCAGGGACGGAATCGAACCGCCGACGCCGGCCTTTTCAGGGCCGCGCTCTACCAACTGAGCTACCTGGCCGTTGGGTAAGAAAGAGCGCGTAGTATAGGGAGTTAGGAAAGGAACGTCAACTTAGGGCTCAGAGCACACTGCGTCGCTATTCAGCGCTCAAACTCACGAATAAAATGAGATAGTCCATACCCGCTTTTTGGCCTTCACGGTATGCATTTTGCGCCTTTACTCATTACCCGGCATACATTGTTCGATAATAAAACGTGCAGGGGAAGTGTAATGAATAATGAATTGTCAGCGCCACTTCGAGAGCAGGCGTTGGAGGCCCTCCAGGAATCCACTAAAATGTTGGAAGTGGCCTGTAATCTGCTAGAGCAAGGCAATAGAAAAGAAGCAAAAAGGCTACAAAGGGAGGCTCGGACCAAGCGTAATGTTTCCGTTTTGCTAATGGTTAAAGCGAACGCGTTAGAAAACACCTCTCGTGGCAAAAGCGCCTCTCATCCTTACGACGGCAAGAGTTCCATCGGTCATTAATCTTCGAAAATTCCCATACAACAGGCAGCCACTGGCCCGTCAATCAAGTACCTTCACAAGCCGCGGAGTTTGTCAGATTAGTCACAGAATTTCGTTGACTGATTGTCGGGGAGGTGTATAATCCGAATCGTTGAGGATGGGGTTGGCGCCCAAACGTCAGTCCAAGTTGAAAGACGACATCCGATTCAAAATTGAAAGTGCCCGCCAGTGCCAGCTCGGCCGCCGATCGCGCCCCCCGCAGTCGCTACCTTCGAGCTGGCACAGCCTTTTTCGGACATCAGACGGCTGGGCGGAGTAAACTACGGCGGATACCGAATCAGGCGGACGAGGGGTTGAATGAAGTGAGTTCAGATCTACCACTGTCACGTCGGCCCGTTTACCAGTTTCTAGAGTTCCAATCTGATTTTCCAACCCCAACGCCTGAGCGCCTCCGATTGTGGCAATGCGCAGCGCCTGCTTTGCTGGAAGCACCTCCGGACCGCGCATGGCTTTCTGCAATAGTGCCATGCTGCGCATCTCTGTGAACATGTCGAGCCGGTTGTTGCAAGCTGCTCCGTCCGCACCAAGCGAAACTGAGATTCCTCTCTCGAGCATCCTCGTAATCTCCGCAATGCCCGAACCCAGCTTTAGATTCGACGACGGACAATGGGCGACGTTAGTGTGCGTGTTTGCGAGTATCTCGAATTCCGCTGCATCGAGATGTACGCAATGAGCTAACAGTACTTTGGAACCACTTACTCCAAGTGAATCGAGATAAGCAACGTTATGCAGACCAGTTTCGCCTTCAACCAAAATGCATTCATTCTTGTTCTCCGACGCGTGAGTGTGGACCATAACCTCGCGCTCTTTTGCCAGTTGAGCTACACGAGAGAGAAGCTCGCGCGTGCAGCTAAGCGCGAAACGCGG
>WNFU01011200.1_pt1 | contig 14633 bp, 8 predicted proteins | sample 5400121 | NCBI WGS metagenome assembly WNFU01 (sample SAMN13153360, study PRJNA577476) | soil metagenome | isolation source: 100 cm soil or saprolite under grassland replicate 1 | place: USA:California | collected 2016-06-15
ATCGACATCTGGGACACGGGACCACTTGGCTACGACATTCAACGGGCGAATGAGGAGCGTGCGCGAGGTCGCAGGTACTGGATATACAACGGCGGGCGACCGGCGGCAGGCGCGATCGTGATTGATGCTCCCGCTACCGATGCGCGCGCGACTATCTGGGCTTGCTTTAAGCACGGTATCGACAACTATTTTTACTGGCACGGGGTCCATTGGCAACACAACAGGCAAAAGGTCGGCGAACGGCGGCAGAATATCTGGGCCAATCCGATCACGTTCGACAACCGCGGACAGCCGAACAAGCCTGTCGCCGATCAGGGTTACATAAACGGTGATGGCGTCCTCATGTATCCCGGTGAAGAAAAGCTTCATCCTGAAGAGGACCGTGGGATAGCAGGGCCGGTGTCGACGATACAACTTGCTAACTTCAGGCGTGGATTACAAGACCATCAATACCTGACACTGGCGCGCCAATTCGGACTCGATTCATTGATCGATGAAGTAATGCAATCAGTAGTGCCCCGCGTCTTTTCGGACGCCGGCGGCAGAGTTGGATTCGCGGAGACAGGAAATGAATACGAGCGCGCACGTTACAAACTAGTGCAGGCTCTGGCGAAACAGAGAGGTCGGAAATAGAGTAGTCACTTGGTTTGAAAATCTCTGTGCGTCCTCTGTGATCTCTGTGCCTCTGTGGTGAGTGTTTGCCGAGTAAGATTCACCACTGAGACACAGAGATCACAGAGGTGGCACAGAGGAAAGCTGAAATTAGGTCACTACGGGAAATAGTGCGGCTGCGGGCCGATTTCTCGACTAGTCCGCTCGTTAACGCTGGGAATGGAAATCCCCCAAGCCCAGCCGGGCACCCGTTTATCAGCCCGTTGTTTCCTCCGGCTTTTGAGCCACCTTTTCACACGGCGCTTGCAGTTGGGACCGCGAGTCCAAGGCCTGTCTTTGGAGCAATTGATATCGGGGCCTATGAGTACACGCCGTAAGCACAAAAGGCAGGTTGATGAGCCACAGAGAAAATAAAGCGGAAATGAGATTGGCTTTTTCAACACTTGGCTGCCCAAATTGGGAGCTTGAACAGATTGCCGAAGCAGCGCGCAGTTTAGGCTATGAAGGTATAGAGCTGCGTGCGGTGGGCGGTGATCTCGATCTCCTTAAGCGCCATGAGTTCAAACCGGAAGCGCTGGCAAAGACACATCAGTGGCTCGTTGACCAAAGTATCTCAGTGTGTTGTGTTGATAGTTCCTGCACCTTCGATTCGCCCGACGCGGATGAGCGGCTCAAGCAGGTGGCGTTGGCGGTAAAACATTCTGAGCTTGCGGCGGCGCTCGGCGCGCCGCTCATCCGCGTCTTTCCCGATAAGGTGCAGCCCGGTCTGACACGTGCGCAAACGCGCATCAACATCGCCGCATGCCTGCGTGGAGTGGCTGAGCGTGCTCCTGCCGAAGTGCGTGTCGGTTTGGAGACGCATGGCGACTTCGCGCGAGGTGAGGTAGCAGCAGAGATCGTAAGACTCGCAGAACATCCAAATGTCGCGCTGATTTGGGATGTGGCCAACTCATTGGCTGCCGGCGATTCAATTGAGGCGGCGGCCCGCGCAGTAAGTCCTTATCTCGCGCACGTTCACCTGCGGGATGCGCGCGCGATTGAAGGATCTGATCATTGGCTGCCAGTGCTTGCTGGACGCGGCCGAGTTTCTTTCGCTGCGACGGTCGGTGCTCTGCAAAGATTGAACTACGACGGTTATATCAGTTTCGAATGGGAAAAATATTGGCACCCGGAGATTGAAGAACCAGAAGTGGCGCTGCCTGACTTTATTAGGGCCATGAGGACGTTACGTCGATCTCGGCGTCCTCTGTGTCCAAGTGATTTTCCGAGATAATTCATTACCGAGACGCAGCGCGGCTTTCTGCCGCAACAGGTCACACTCTGGCTCCGGAGGAGCCCAATGTTTATAGATCCACTATGAATCCCAAAGACCTGCGCTCCAGCGGAGCGCGATGTTTCAGGCAATTGGACGCGACACCGCCTTACGTTCGCTCCTCTGGAGCGAGGAAGAGTCTTTTTGTAAGTCGCGCGTTCTATAAACATTACGTCCCTACGGGATGGGAAACCGGTTAGAAAAGCTTGTTAAAAAAACAAGAAGTTACACCTTTGTATTACAGAGAACACTGAGCTGGCACGGAGAAGTTTGGAGAGCAGAACATGGACAAAGTTCTCGTTAAGAACACCTGCGGGAATCGGCCACACGTGCTGGTCCTTGCCAGCGACGTGCTCTTCGCCCACTTCTTTCCGGAACCGGTGCGTGCCCGACTTAGCGAAGTTGCAGACTGGTCTCGTTATTCCGAACGTGAAGACTCCGTACTGTTGCGAGAACAGATCGCACAAGCTGACGTCCTTATGACGACGTGGCATTCGCCTTTCCTGCACGCGAATATGCTCGGCGCGACGCCGCGTGTAAAGCTCATTGCCCATTGCGGTGGGGAAGTGAAGTCACGAGCGGCCGAGCAGCTTTTTGATTACATCACGGTAACCAACGCGGCGGATCCGATGGCTGCGGGGGTTGCGGAGATGGCTCTCGCGCTCATGCTGACGCTCGTGCGCAAGATTCCTGAGTATGCCGCTGAAATGCGCGCCGGAATTATCAGAACAAATGAGGAGGCCAGCGAAGGTGAAACTGTGCGCGGACGCAAGGTCGGAATTGTCGGTTTTGGTCGTATCGGGAGGGCTTTCGCCCGGCTCATCAAACCATTGGGTGCCGAACTCCTGATCGCTGATCCCTACTGTTCTCCAGAGATCGTTTCGAGCCACGAAGCAAGATTAACGGATTTGGATGAACTCGTTGGCTCATGCTCAGTCGTAATTCTGGCAGCCGGGTTGACAGCGGAAACCCAAAATCTTTTTGACGCGACGCGTCTGGCGTTGCTGCCGGATGGTGCTTATTTGATCAACGTTGCGCGTGGCGGACTTATTGATATTGAGGCACTCGTATCTGAACTGCGCACAGGCAGAATAACGGCGGCCCTCGATGTCACAGACCCGCTCGAGCCACTGCCGGCAGATCATGAGCTGCGCCGACTTCCGAACGTGCTGCTTATGCCACACATTGCCGCCGGGGGTATCGAAATGCGGCGTGCCATCGGCGCTATTGCTGTCGAAGAAGTGGTGCGCTTTTCGAGAGGCGAGCCACAGCGAAATTTAGTTACCCGTGAAATGCTTGCGACGATGACCTGACCGGATCTCATTGGCGGACTGGTCCGATTAATTATCTCCCCTCCCCGCTGGGGAGGGGAAAAAGGGGAAGGGTTTTTGTCGGCCGTAGTAATCCCTCTCCCCGCCCCTCTCCCAAGAGGAGAGGGAGATAAGCAAAGATCATCAGACCAATTCATAGAAGAAATAGTTTGACGACGACTTCCATTATTGCTGCCCACCAACATATCCGCGCTAAGAGCGTCGTGCTGCATCGCGTGTGCTTACCTCTGGTTGAGCCGTTTCGCATCAGCAATGGCGTGGTCGCCGAGAAGGACGCCATCCTTGTTGAAATAACTACTGCCGACGGCGTCGTTGGCTGGGGAGAGGCGTCGCCGATGTCAGGCTCGTTCTATTCAGACGACACACCGGAGCGGGCCTGGGAAGCGCTCAGCAAGCAATTGATCCCAAACCTGCTCGAGGCCGGCGAGTTTGACACGACGCGTTTTTACGAGCGGCTACGCGAATTCCCCGGCGAGGCGTTCGCAAAAGCAGGTCTGGAGGGCGCCCTGTGGGACGCCTATTCGCAGAGTGTGGGCCTTCCGCTCTGTGAACTTCTTGGCACTCGTCCGCGGCCTATTCCATCCGGCGTCGCAATTGGTATCTACGTTCACGCGGAAGAACTGCTGGAACGCGTCGAACGCTATGCGGCCCAGGGGTATCAACGCGTGAAGCTGAAGATCCAACCAGGCTGGGACGTTGAGCCAGTGGCAGCAGTGCGCGGTCGCTTCCCTCACATTCCGTTGATGGTTGATGCCAACGCCTCCTATACGATTACGGACCAGGCAATATTTCGAGAGTTGGACAATTTTGAATTGATGATGATCGAGCAGCCGCTGGCACGTGATGCTCACGAAGAAGCAGCTGACTTGCAGCGAGTTTTGCGCACGCCCCTATGCGCTGACGAGTCAGCCGAATCGTTGGAGTCGCTAAGCTCTTTGATCGAAAAGTGCGCAGCGCGGATCGTCAACATTAAGATCCAAAGAGTCGGAGGTCTGAGCGAGGCCTGTTTGATGCTCGAACACGCTCGCAACGGTGGCCTGGAGTGTTGGGTAGGCACGATGCCGGAACTGGGTGTTGCCTCCGCTCAGGGACTGCATCTGGCCGCGCACGCCGGATTCACATACCCCACAGACATCGAAGCGTCGGCGCGCTGGTATGTTGACGACGTAATTGAACCACCCATCGAGATTGATCACGACGGTTTTATTCGGCTCCCAGCTGGATCCGGCCTGGGCTTCAATGTGTCGCGCGAGAAGGTGGAGAAATATTCCACTGCTGTCGAAAAGTTCGTGACGTGAGGTTGTGCCTGATTTGAATAGCGGCGCGCTTCAATACTGTCACTCACACCGTGGCTTTAGAGATTGTGTGAAAACTCTGCGGACAGATTTGGCGATCGGTTTCGACGCTACGCGTCGAAGAAGGGAGCAGTGGTTACTTTGGACTTTTCACACAATCTCTACCGCGACGTGGTACTGATGACTTCATGGCTCTGCGTGAATGCGTAATGGTTAATTCTAATTGCTCAAGAAATCCAAACCGCATAGTGCCAAAAGAAGGAAGGAGGGGACTATCTTATGAAAGCTATTCTAAACAGCACACACCTTCGGCTAATTTTTGTTAGCATTATGTTCCTCGTAACCGCCCTGTTAAGTGGTATACCGGCACAGGCGCAAACCTCGAAGGATGCACCTCGCGTTTGGGAAGCGCCGCTGGTGATCCCAACATATGAATTAGGCCCTCCCAATCCTTATCCGGCTCTGCTCGGCAGCGACGAAGGTGGCGGCCCGTTTATCCATATCCCTTTCTTGATGCGTTAAATGACAAGCGCACCGAAAAGAGTCACAAGGCGGTATATCTGGAAAACGAATACCTGCGCGTCATCGTCCTCCCGGACATGGGCGGTCACGTCTACCGAATCTTCGACAAGACACTCAATCGCGACGTGCTCTATTCGAATCCGGTTATGAAATACGCAATGGTTGCATTGCGTGGCGCCTGGGTCTCCGGCGGCATTGAATGGAACTTTCCGGATGGACACACGCTGACAACTGTGGCACCCATTGATTATGTGACTCGCATGGAATCAGACGGCAGCGCGGCGGTCGCGATAGGCGATACCGAGCGCGTGCAGGGAATGCAGTGGGAAGTCATCGTTCGGCTTCGTCCAGGCAGCAGAGTCGTAGAGACGGAAGTCACCCTCAACAATCGCCGCCCCGTTCCCGGTCGTTACTGGTACTGGTCAACCGCGGGCGCACCCGCTGCCGCGGACATGCGTTTCATTTATCCGATGCGCGAGGCTTACCCGCATGCGTTCTGGCCTGTCTTCTCGTTTCCTAAAGAGAAGGGGGTTGACGTGAGCAAGTTCAGCGAAGTGCCAAATTTCCTTTCGCTCTTTGCGCGCGACTCTAAGCGTGATTTCTTCGGCATCTATTACGAGCAGTCTGATTGGGGTGTAGTTCACGTCGCCGATCATCGCGAAATGCCAGGCAAAAAAACCTGGACCTGGGGGACGGACGATAACGGTGACGTCTGGATCGACAAGCTAACGGATGGCGGTGGCCAATACGTCGAGTTTCAAGGCGGTCGCTTCGAAACTCAGATGGAGCATCAATTTATTGCCCCGCACCGCGTCGAGCATTTCTTCGAGTATTGGTTTGGAGTGAACCGGCTTGGCGGCGGCTGGAACGAAGCGACCCGCGATGCCGCTTTGCGCGTCAACGTCCAGGGCAATCGCGCCCTGATCACCGCAAATGCCAACTCGCGTTTCGATGACGTTGAGTTCACCGTGGCGAGCGGTACCACGCGCCTGCGCAGCGATCGCGTAGATCTTGATCCGGCAAAAACCTTTTTAGCCACGATCGAAGTGCCATCCAAAGTGATTGGTCAGCCCCTGAGCGTCAGTTTCAAAAGTAAAGATGGACGGACCCTCATTCAATACCGCACGGACACGCCCGTCGACGCCAATCCCGATTTCAAACCGGCAACACGGCCAATTCCCGACCTGAAGAGCTCAGCCAGTGCCGAGCAAAGTTATGTTGAGGGTCTTGCCTTCGATAAGAAGAGCAAAGAGCGAGAGGCGCGCGAGGCTTATCAGGAGGCGCTCAAACGCGATCCCGGGTTTGCCTCGGCGCATATTGCATTGGGTCTCTCTTACTACCGCAGCGGGGAGTATGAAAAAGCCGCAGATCATCTTGAGCAAGCGCTCCGGCGGGACAAAGATGCCGGCGACGCCCATTACTACCTCGCGCTTGTCAGACGCGGGCAGGGGAGAACTTCTGAGGCTGCGGACCATTTAATTTGGACGGTACGCTCAGGTCACCGCGAATCGGTCTCACGCTATGTGCTGGGCGAGATGGCTCTCGCACAAGGTCACACGCCGGAAGCGATAGAACATCTTTCACAGGCTGTAATGCTCGACCCTCGCGATCTTAAGGCGCGTACTATCCTGGCTCTTGCTGAACGCCTGGATGGAAAACTCGAAGCAGCACAGGCGCGCATCGATGCGGTTGCGCAGGAGTTACCAATTGATTACCTGGCGCTGCATGAGCAATACGAAACCAGTAAGGCGGCCCGTCACGATGTCAAAGCCGCAACTGCATGGAGACAACTTTGGCACCTGCTCTCACGTGAGCCCGATGCGGTACTCGAAGTCGCATTTGACTATGCCGGAGTGGGGCGACGTTCAGAAGCACGGCAGATTCTCGAAGAGGCCATTAAGCGAGCGCAGGAAGGAACATCGAGCGCAGAGACGGAACGTGTTTACCCGATGCTCTATTACACACTCGGCTACCTGTACGAGCGGGACGGCGACCGCGAGCGCGCGCGGACGCAATATACAATTGGCGCGAAGGGCGATCCTGCTCTCGTCTTCCCACATCGGGTTGAGGAGATTGATGTCTTGCGTGCTGCTGTCGCGTCTAACCCAAACGATGGCCGCGCGGCCTATTACCTTGGCAATGTGTTCGCTTCCAAAAATCGCGACCAGGAAGCATTGACGGCGTGGCGCGACGCCGTGAGACTGGATCCTTCAAATGTCATCGCGCAACGCAACCTGGGCCGCGCGCTGTGGATGGCAGCACAGAATAAGCAAGAGGCGGCACGGCAATATCAGCGGGCCATTGCCGTCGCTCCTGCTGATTTTCATCTTTATGTAGAGTTTGACAAACTACTTGTGGAGATGGGCGCGACCGACCGGCGGGTGAAGCTGTTGGAGGAAGCGCCTGCCGCTGTTCGGGCGCAATCGGCCTCGGTTCAATCGCTCGCCTCAGCATACATAGACGCCGGCAGGTTCGACGATGCTGCGGCGCTTCTCGCCAGGACCACTTTCACTTCCGGCGAAGGCGAGGATGCAGCGTTGGCACTTTACCGTAAGGCGCATTTGGGACTGGCGCGCAAGTACCGGCAGACAGGCGATCATCAGAGAGCAGCAGCGGAGTATGCGGCGGCGACTGATTACCCACGAAACTTCGGCGTAGGACGCCCGGCGATGCAGTCGCAGGCGCGGGAATACGTAGCTGCAGCTCGCGAATACGAAGCCGCAGGTCAACGCAACGATGCAGAACGTTGGTGGCAACGCGCGGCCTCCGAGGAACTCAACCCTCCCACACAACCGGAAGAGCCATGGTCCGAACACTATTTCTATAAGGCCGTTGCCCTCGAACACACCGGCCGCCACGCACAAGCGCGCGCACTCTATGAGCGACTAGCGCAGCTCAATGACGAGCAGCGAATGCTCGAATCGGAACCGTGGCCGCCTGCGGGTGCGATTCGGTTCGTGCTCGCAGGCTCCGGATTAAAAGCGCTCGGTCGGAGGAATGAGGCGCGCATTGCGCTGGAACGGGCGCTGAAGCTGGATCCGCAAAACGAACTGGCTCTCGCTCAACTCGCCGAGTTAAAGGGCGGGGCAAACGCGAGAGTTGGAGGCCGTTCTGTCGGGCGTTAACCGGGATGGCGCTAAACGCGAAGCTGCAAACAGGTAGAGGACAAACAGCGTAGATGGTCAGCCGGCGTTTTCACCCCGGAGGTGTGAGATGTTTATGGATCACGGGTCTGGGCTCACTCCGCTTCCGTTCGAAGTTTCCAGGTCATTGCTGCGACGAGCTTTCCGCGACAGGAAGCTTTGCAAAAGTCCGATCACGGGTCGACGCGGAGCGTTCTCATTAACACCGTGGCTTCAGCCCGGTGACCAGGGCCGGTGATCATGAACGGTCCAACCGTTTCAACGGTTTCCGGCTTCCGTGTAAACCGTTAAAACGGTTATGGAAAGTGGAACACTCCTTTATCACCGGGCTAAAGCCACGGTGTTAATGAGAACGCTCCGCGTGATGAGTGTTACGCGAATGCTGTGAACGTTACTAGCCGCGCCAGTCATGGGCGACTTTTTGTGCAAAGCCGCGACAGGACCCTTGGTTAGCAGTCCCAAGCGGGATCAGTGAAAGGTTCTCAATGTTAAGTTGGCAAAAAGTATCGACAGGCGTAATCATCGCAGTGTGTCTTGTGATTATGGGTGGAACTGCCTCGTATAACATTCAGGCACAATCTGGCGCCAGCGTGATTAGGCCACGAATGTTGATTGGCGAACGTGATCCGCTCACGGGATTCACTACTTTGCGCGCCAGATACGCCACCGGTGCGCGCCCCGCAGACGACATCGCCGGTTGGGCGCTTACGTATCTGCTGAATGGTGACGAAAGTTTCGCAAAGCGTGCTGTCCAGGAGATGCGAGACAGACACCCGCCGGAACTGGTTGGCTCCCGCACTTATCCGGAATATGTGAAGTGGTCCCTCGCTTTCGATTGGCTCTACAACTATCCAGGTTTCGACGCCCAACTTAAAGACCGCATCGCAGCCGAACTATTAAAGGCCGCGGAACAGATGATGGCTGATCAGTCGCTCAAAGAAGTGCAACTGGCGATGTATCACAATTACCCTGTGCGTTACCTGACTCTCGCAATATTCGCGCTCACGGCGATTGAAGGACACCCCTCTGTCGAGTCGCGCGCCGCACCATTGAGGAAGCATGCACGGCAGGTATTGGATCACATCCTGGATTTGACGGACTTCATCACTCCCGACGGTGGCTACCACGAGTCGATGGACTATCAGCGGATCACCTATGCGCCGCTCGCGATGATGGCTGAGCTATTGCGGACGACTGAGAACAGCGACCCGGCACGACGCTACACTGTTTTTCAACACTACACCGATACATATCTCTATAAAGTGTTACCCGATGGCACGACCGCGCGTGACGACGACAACGAATTTCCTTACCTGCAGTGGGAGGACAACATTTGCCTGGGCTACGCGGTTAATCGGTTCAAAGACTCCTATGCCGCATGGATGCTGCGAGAAAGTGGCTGGCCGGCACAGAAAAAATGGCGGGTTCCAATTACACAGTTTCTCTGGGACGATCCAAATGTTACTCCGCGCAATCCCGTTGACAGCACCGAAGCCGAGATTTCACGCCACCACTATTTTCGCGGCATTGGACACCTGATCATGCGTGATGGTTTTGGGCTGGAGTCGACCTGGATCGAATTCAACTCCGGTCCCTATCTGGCTAAGCACGATCACCTCGATCAAAATCATTTTGTCATCTATCACAAAGGCTATCTCGCCACCGAGAGTGGAGCCGACTACACGGACACGGAGAGTCCGCATTACTTGAACTACTATCGGCGCACAATCGCCCACAACTCTATGCTGGTTTACAAGCAGGGTGAAAAGTTTTTCTGGGCTGAGAACCTCTGGCCCGCGGCCAACGATGGTGGGCAGCGGATGGACTCGTCACGCTACTGGAATACGGTTCGCAGCCGCGAAGATTTCGAGCGCACGCGCGACTTGTGGGATACGGGTCACATGGAAGTTACAGACTACGTGCCCGGCGTTTATCACTACGCGCGCGGCGACGCCACGCATGCCTATCAGCCTGCGAAGATGGAACGCTTCACCCGTGAAGTCGCTTACACACCCGGCAATAACGTTATGGTCGTCTTCGACCGTGTTCGCACCACAGACCCCAACTACAAGAAGGTCTGGTTACTTCATGGCGTGAGTGAGCCAGGTGTGCCAACCATTGCACCGGGAAGAGATGTCGGGCACGGGGGCACGGCCTATACGAACGCCCGAGGATTCACGTATCAAGACGGCCAGGGCCGGCTGCGCGTTCACTCGCTTCTTCCGCGTGAGCGGGAAGTCGTAAAGCGAGGCGGCGCGGGATGGGAGTTCTGGACCCCGGGCGATGAGTTTGGCGGCGCTTGGGGAACGGGAAAAAACTGGCCGCTGGATCCGGCCGCCGGCGGCCCGCTTCCCACCGATCCTTATCTGCGCAAGATGTGGAAAACTTTTTGGGGCGAAGATTTCGACAAGTTGCTGCGCTCAAACACCCGTGCGGTAGTACCTGCCGCCTGGCGCGTGGAAGTGTCGCCATTGAAACCAGCGAAGGAAGACTTCTTCCTTCACGTGCTCGAGATTGGAGACAAAGGAGATCCGCGTACTCCCCGAGTCGAGTTAGTCGACGGTTCAAATCTGATCGGCGCACTGGTCGAAGGCGGAACAGTCGTGCTCTTCGCCACCATCGATGGCGTGGTAACGGAAGGTGAGGTGACGATCCCGGATGTTGAAACAAGTTCGCTACTGGTCACCGGGCTAAAGCCACACGCGAAATACGAGTTGCAGATGACAGGCGGTCGGGCAAACTGGCGCGGCGGACTATTCAATGGCGTCCCCGGGATGAATCATATCGGCTCAGCAAACGGATCGGGTGTAATGCAGTTGCCGTTCAAAAATCAGAAGGACGGAAGGTTGCGCATACGTATGCTCTCGTCGGAATAGCTATGACTTTTGATTTCTCATTAAGCGATTTTTCAATAGCCCGCGGAGCGGGTGAAAGCATAAAGCCTGGGGTGGAGCAAGGCGGAACCCCAGGTTCAAACGTAAGTGGATTTCGAAGCCCGTGAAATGGGCGATAGCGAGATCGGAATGCAGAACCTAAACACAGATCATTTACGGACGTTAGCTTCCTTAACACGGACCGCTGCCGCCCACTTCGTGGGCTCGATTTGCTAACGGTGTTCATTCTGGGGTTCCGCTGCGCTCCACCCCAGGCTTTATGCTTCCACCCGCTCCGCGGGTTGAGAAATCGTAAAGTAAATTTGTTCAGAGTATCCTTAATAATGTTCAGTTGGTCCAACCCGGGCTATAAGCTAAAGAAACGCGGAAGACTCTCAATGAAACAATCAATACAACTATCAATAAGCTTACTACTCTTCGTGCTGTCGTTGTGCGTTGGAGTTTCAGCGCAACGTAAACCGGGCCAGACTGCTCGGGTGTCGAAGCCCCTCCATGAAGTGAACCAGGTGGAGCAGCCTGCTGCAAACCACGTCATTGCGATCGTCGGAGCCACACTGATTGATGGACGAGGTGGGCCTGCCATTCCGGATGCTGTTGTCATCATTCGCGGCGAACAAATTGCGGCGGTAGGGAAGCGATCCTCGATGAGTATTCCACCTGGCGCCGTCGTCTGGGACGCAAAAGGTCTCACTCTTCTGCCTGGGCTAATAGACGCGCATTTCCACATCGACGGCGACGATTCTTTGCCGGCACTTTATCTGTCTCACGGCATTACGTCCTTGCGCGATCCCGGCCAGTGGATCGAGGCCTATGATGGGGCACGCAAACTTTCAGCACCGGTGCCACGTCTGTTTCTCTGTGGACCGCATCTTGACTCAGCACCACCCGCTTATCCCGCTGATTCGTTCATCGTGCGAGACGCGGAAGAGACGCGCCTGGCGGTCAACCGTTTCGTCGACGATGGTGCTTCCGCAATCAAAGTCTATTACCGTTTGCCGCTCGCGCTAATCAGAGTCGCTATCGAGACAGCCCACGCGCGTGGTGTTCCTGTTACGTCACACCTGGAGATTGTGGATGCGTCCGATGTCATCCGCACTGGTATCGACGGAGTGGAACATGCGACCTCGTTTGGCACCGCATTGTTGCCGCTGCGCGACGCGGAAAAGTACCGGCAAGCCGTCTTAGCTGATAACAACGCCCGCCGCGAGGGACGCTATCAAGTTTGGAACTCAATCAACCTCGAGACTCCGCGCGCACGCGCGCTTTCTAAGTTGATCGTAGACCACGGCATATTTGTCTCGCCAACGCTGGCCGTCTTCGAACGACAAACAGGCGACAAGGATACGACCGAGATGCATGTGCATGCTTTTAAACAGATGGAGGCATTCGTACGGCTCGTACATGGTGCAGGCGCGAAGGTTGTCGTCGGATCCCATTCCGACGTGCCGCATGCAAAACGAGGCTGGGCGTATCAGCGCGAACTTGAGTTGCTCGTCGAATCGGGTCTTACGCCGAAGGAGGCTATCGTTGCCGGCACCATGGAAAACGCACGCTTCTTCCGTATCGCCGAGCGTCTGGGCAGTGTTGAAGCTGGGAAGTTAGCGGACCTCGTACTAGTGGATGGCGACCCGCTCAAAGACATTAGCAACATGCGGCGGGTGAAACGTGTGATGCTCAACGGGCGTTGGATCGAAACTAAACCAGAAAGCAAATGAGCTTGAGAAACTATTTTGCTCGCTTCCTGCTGATGCTGTTTGCCCTGATCCTGATCCACAGCACAGCAAATGCCGCGGGCAAAACCATCTATGTGCATTTGCTGGATGGTGACGACGCAACCGCGGATGGTAGTTACAAGCTTCCGTTTAAGTCATGGCGAGCGGCCCTGCGTCAGGTAAGCGGCGGCGATACGATCGTCGCCAAAAATGGTGACTATCGCAAAGCCGGCCGCGAGGCGAAATGGGGCGGGCTGGATTTCGTCCTCACGCTGGCAGATGGTCTTGAAAATGGCGACCCCCATCCCGCGCAGTCGGCACGCCGCGACGCGGTCGGTATCTACCGCTACTCTCCCGAGCACCCACTAACGATTCGCGCGGAAACCAGGCATGGAGTGATTCTGGATCACATTCGCTTTCATCTGGCCAGCGGGATCGTGATTGATGGGTTCGACATCTTTCCAAATCCTTACTACACCGACAGTGGCGGGCAGAAACTGAACCGCCGGCGCAATGGCATTCATGGCGACAGCGTCTACGAGCCGGACGACACCTACAACCACGTTAAGACGAATGATCCGCCCGGCGGCTACACCTCAGCCTGGTATGACCGCGCGCTTTGGACCAGTTACATCACTGTGCGAAATTGCAAAGTTCATTACGAGTGTCCGCCGAGTGGCTGTACGCCTGCTTATGATCCACTGCAGGACGATGATCGCCTATATTTGATTAAGTTCAACCAATCGCACCACATCACAATTGAAGACAATGATCTTTTTGGCGGCAAGAATTATCAGCGTAAGCCGGCGATTGATCTGCCTTGCAGCGACGACATCATCGTACGCCGGAATTTGATACGGAATAGTCACCGAGGCGTGGTGTCGAAAGGCGGCGGCAAACGCGTTCTTATTGAAGCCAATGTCTTCGTAGATAATTCGGCCGCTGCATTCTCCGGCGGCTCAACCGACCCAAATCTTTTTATCGACGGACGCTATGGCGATCCGTGCTCTTTCGCTTTATATGAGTCTTACAACATGACAGCGCGAGATAACCTCGTCGTTTCGACCCGGCCAGGTGAACGTCCTCTCGAACCCATTTCAATCTGGTCGGCGAAGAATGCCATAGTTGTTAACAACACCTTCGTTGGCACAGGCGAGCGTGGTGTGTTGCTCATCCGCCCCGGGAATGAGGTTGACAGCCCTGCAAAAGGTTGCGGTCGCTCGCTGCGGTTGACGCATACCGACAATCTTACCGTGAAGAATAATATCTTCATTCTCTCCGGGGTTGTCGACGAAACGATGCTTTATCAGATTACAGGCGAGGGCGTGAAGGTTACCGCATTTCAACATAGCGATAATACGTTCTTCAATGGCGGCCACGAGGTTCCCATTGGCGGATTCGCCGATCCAAACCGTGAGCCGGGTTTCAGCAAGGATGATCCGAGACTTGTGGGAGGATTGGGGACTGATTACGCGACCTGGATGGCCACAGCCAGGCCGAGGAACAATTCGCTGTCAAGAAGCAGAGGTGTTCGCGCCGGCGCCGCAAGGTGAATCATGATTAATAGAACAAAGGGGCCATGGTTGGTTGAGGCTACTATTCTGAAATACAAGAACGAGTGGCTGGACGTTTGCGAAGATAAAGTTATCCAGCCCAATGGGAAGCCAGGGAGTTTTGCCACTGTTAAGCTCAGCCCTGGAGTATCCGTGCTCGCCATCAATGAAGAAGATGAAGTCTATCTTACCTCCGAATACCGTTACGCCATTGAACAGGAAAGTATTGAGGTGGTCAGCGGCGCGATTGACGGCAATG
>WNFU01008322.1_pt1 | contig 14631 bp, 11 predicted proteins | sample 5400121 | NCBI WGS metagenome assembly WNFU01 (sample SAMN13153360, study PRJNA577476) | soil metagenome | isolation source: 100 cm soil or saprolite under grassland replicate 1 | place: USA:California | collected 2016-06-15
CCGCCCGGTCGGTCCCGCCCGGCGCGAGCGCGACCGGCCGCCCGCCGAGCCGGGCGCTCACGCGGCGCTCGACGGCGATGGGAAACGCGAGCGGGTTGACGTAGAGGATCGTGCGCTCCACCGCGAGAACATGCCCGAAGAAAAACCGAAAATCAAGAAGATAAAAAAGGCCGTATTTACAACACTTTGGCGCTATGATGTCACGTCACTGTCGCTGAAAAACAACGATCCCCCCACCCGGGGCTGTACGGCAGTTCTAGCTTACCTCAGCCCTTGATGGAGGTCGTCGTGCCCCGCCGTGAAATCGCGACGCTGGCCGGTGGGTGCTTCTGGTGTCTCGAGGCCGTGTACCTGGAGCTGCGCGGCGTGCTGGGCGTGCAGTCGGGGTACGCGGGCGGGCACGTGCCCCATCCCTCGTACGAGCTGGTGTGCACCGGCACAACGGGCCACGCCGAGGTCGCCCAGGTGACCTTCGACCCGGACGAGATCTCGTATCGCGAGCTGCTGGACGTGTTCTTCACGATCCACGATCCCACGACGCTCAATCGCCAGGGCAACGATGTCGGCACCCAATACCGCTCGGCCGTCTTTTATCACTCGCCGGAGCAGCAGGCAACGGTGGAGCAGGCGATCGCCGAGCTCGCGGCGGAGAACGTGTGGGACGATCCCATCGTGACAGAGGTTCTGCCGCTGCAGTATCACCGGGATTACTTCCGGCTGCATCCCGATCAGGCGTATTGTCGCGCGGTGATCGCGCCCAAGGTGGCAAAAGCGCGGAAGGCGTACTTCGAGAAGCTGAAGCGCTGAGGGCTAGCGTTTCCCCAAATACGCCCGCACCAGCGGCGCGGGCCGCCGCCGCACCAGCGCGGCCTTGAGCGCCTGCCGCTCCTCGGACGCGAGGTCGGTGAGGTAGCGCTCCCCCTTCGCCCCGCCCTCCTGGACCACCACCGGGATGCCGTCGCGGTACAGGACCCGGTTCGTGGCCAGCGCCGGGACCAGCTCACCCACCGTCACGATCCCGACCAGGTTCAGCGGGTCGGCGCCGCTCACGGCGACGAGCTCTCCCGTCGTGGCCTCGCGCCGCACCGCCCGCAGGAGACCCACCGCCTCTGGCAGCGCGTACTGCTCGCCCGAGAATCCGCCCACGAACCGGCCGCCGCGCACTTCGCCGCGCGCTTCGAGGCGCCGCAACACGCGCAGCACGTCGCGCCACGGGAGCAGCAAACTCTCGCGCTGCACCAGCCGGCGGAACACGACGCCGTAGCGGCGCAGCAGCTGCCATGCGAGCGCTTCGGCAAGCTGGTCGTCCGGCAGCAGCGAGCGCTTCTCGACCCGCGCCCACCGCCCCGCCGTCTCGACCCCGAACGGCGCGATGCGGCCGCGGCGCCGGTAGCCGGCGACCGGCCGGCGGCGCTCCGAGGGCACCAGCAACGCCCTCAGCCCGGCGAAGCTGTCCGACGTCACGACCCCCCACGCCACCAGCTCGGCCAGCCCCAGCTCGACCTCGGTTCGCAGCAAGCCGGTGGCGTTCACCAGGTCGCCGAAGAACGACGCGCCGCGGCCGTCCAGTGCCTCGAGCACCGCCTTGGCGGAATGGCCCAGCGTCAAATCCGTCGCTTCGGCCTGGGCCGTGATGGAGCGCCAGACCTCTCCCCTCTCCCTTCTGAACAGGGCAATCGGTGTCGTGCGGATCGGACTTGCCCTGCGATTCCGCAATCCGAAATCCGCAATCCGCAATGGACTCAGCCGCCCCCACGCCACCTGCCCCGACAAGCAGAGGGCGTCGAGCCACAATGGGTCGAAATCCTTGACCCGCGCGGGGAGCACTTCGGTCTCCCACGCTCCCGCCGCGATTTCGAAGCCGTCGAGGAGGTCGAGCACCGCCGCGAGCCCTTCGGGCCCCTCGGCGCGCGTGCCCTCCGTGACCCGCTGCCAGCGCAGCAGGAACCGCAGGAAGTCCGCCGGGGCGACGGGCTCGATCTCCTTGCGGAGCCGATCGAGCGTGTAGCGGTGAATGCGCGCCAGCAGGCGGCGCTCGCACCACTCGAGGTCCTGACAGCCCGCCGTGAAGCGTCCCCGCAGGACGAACCCCTCGTGCTCGAGCGCCCCGAGGGCGAAATCGATGTCGGTCGCTTCGAGAGCGAATGTGCGCGCCAGCTCGGGGACCGTGGTCGGCCCGATCACCTCCAGCCGGCCCCGCACCAGCTCGCGGATCGCGTCTTCGCGCGTCCACGCCTTGGCGCGCTCCCGCTCGGGGACGGCAACAGCGGGCTGGAACGCGGCGCCGGGGTAGACCGCAGAGACCATGGGCACCCGCTCGGTCGCGACCCACAGCGACACCGGCCCAATCATCACCGTCGCCCGGCCCTCACCGACGACTGCCTCGAACTGCCCCTGCCACTCCGCATTCCGCACTCCGCATTCCGCACTCGGCAGGGCGCCGGTGACCAGTAGCGCATCGTGCAGCTCTTCGGCGTTCCCGGCCTCCGGCCACGCCTCTTCTCGGACCCGGTCGATCGCGCCCTGGTCCAGGGTGCCGAACTCCTCGGCGGTCTTGTGATCGAGGGTCCGGCGGGTGATCACCGCCTGGGTCCGGCGCTCTTCGAGCGGGGCGTCGTCGAGGAAGGCGTAGGGCTTGGCGTTGAGGATCTCGTGCGACAACGGTGACGGCTCCGTCGTGTCCCGCGCGATGAGCGTGAGCCGGCCGGCCTCGAGCTCTCCCAGCAGCCGCGTGAGGCCCGGCAGGTCCATCGCCTCGGTCAGGCAGTCGTGGATCGTCTGGGTGACGAGCGGATGATCGGGAATCTCCCGATCGCCGACCAGGTTCTCCGGGCAGGCGAGCTGGTCGGGGAACACGGCGGCGACGAGATCCTCCGCCTCCATACGCTGCAGCGGCGTGGGCACCTGGCGCCCGCCGCGACTCCGCAGCACCGCGAGCGCGCGCGTCGCGTTCCAGCGCCAGCGGCTCTGGAACATCGGCGCCACCAGCATCGCCTGGACGAGCAGATGCTCGACCGTCGCGGTGCCGACGTAGTGGAACACCTCGTCGAGCGGGAAGCTGTGGTGGGGACCAAGTGACAGCACGATGGCGTCGTCGGTGGCCGCCGCCTGAAGCTCGAAGTTGAAGCTGCGGCAGAAGCGCTTGCGCAGTGCCAGACCCCACGCCTTGTTGATGCGCGCCCCGTACGGCGCGTGCACCACCAGCTGCATGCCGCCCGCCTCGTCGAAGAACCGCTCCAGCACCAGCACCCGCCGTGACGGGATCACGCCGAGGGCCTGCTTGGTCGCACCGAGGTACTCGACGATCTGCCGGGCCGCGGGTTCGGCGAGGCCGGCGGCGTCGTCGAGCCATCGGATCGCCGCGGCGGGATCGCCCACTCGGGCCTCCAGCTCCTCGCGCAGCCGGGAGACGTCCTCGGACAGCTCGTCGGTGCGGGCCGGCGCCTCTCCCAGCCAGAACGGGATGCTGGGTGGCTGGCCCTGGGCGTCGACGACGCGCACCTGACCCGACTCGATCCTCGTGATCAGATACGAGGCATTGCCGAGCTGGAAGATGTCCCCAGCCATGCTCTCGATAGCGAAGTCTTCGTTCAGCGTGCCGATGAACGTCTCGGTGGGATCGAGGACGACGCGGTAGTCGCCCAGGTCGGGGATGGCGCCGCCCGACGTGATGGCCGTGAGACGCGCGCCCTTGCGCGCCCGCAGCCGACCGTGGACGCCGTCGTAATGGATGTACGCGCCCCGCCGGCCGCGCCGCGTCGTGAAGCCGTCGGCGAGCATCCGCACGACGTCGTCGAACTCCTTTCGGGTCAGGTCGCGGTAGGGATAGGCCCGGCGCACCAGGTCGAACAGCGCTTCCTCGCCCCACTCCTCGCACGCCACCGCGGCCACAATCTGCTGGGCGAGGATGTCGAGCGGCTTCTCGGGGATGAGGAGGCGGTCAAGCCGACCCTCGCGGACCCCGCGCAAAAGGGCCGTGCACTCGATCAGGTCGTCGCGCGACAGCGGGAACAGACGGCCCTTGGGAACGGCCTCGAGGTGGTGGCCGGAGCGGCCCACGCGCTGCAGCAGGGTCGCGATCGCGCGCGTCGACGCGATCTGGCACACCAGGTCCACCGTACCGATGTCAATCCCCAGCTCGAGCGACGCCGTCGCCACGAGGCACTTGAGCTGTCCGGCCTTGAGGCGGGTCTCCGCTTCGAGCCGCTTCTCCTTGGAGAGCGAGCCGTGGTGGGAAGTGACGTGCTCCACGCCCAGCCGTTCGGAGAGGTGCATCGCGAGACGCTCGCACAGCTTCCGCGTGTTGACGAACACGAGCGTGGTGCGGTGCTCGGCGATGAGCTGGGCGAGCCGCTCGTAGATCTCTTCCCAGACCTCGCCCGCCATCACCGCCTCGAGCGGAGAGGAAGGGATCTCGATGGCGAGATCGAGCGCGCGGGCGTGCCCGGTGTCGATGATTTCGGGGAGTGGGGAGTGGGATGTGGTGAGTGGGCGATTCCCGACGAGAAACCTGGCGATGTCGTCGATCGGCTTCTGCGTCGCCGACAGGCCAACGCGCTGCAGGCGGCGTCCCGCGAGCGCCTCGAGGCGCTCCAGCGACAGCGCGAGGTGGCTGCCGCGCTTGTCGCGCGCCACCGCGTGAATCTCGTCCACAATCACCGTGCGCACGCTGCGCAGCATCTCCCGCGCGCGCTCGGAGGTGAGGATCAGGTACAACGACTCCGGCGTCGTCACCAGGATGTGCGGCGGGCGCTTGACCATCGCCTGGCGCTCGGCGGCCGGCGTGTCCCCCGTGCGCACCAGCGTGCGGATCGCCACATCTTGCAGGCCCAGCTCCCCCAGCGTGCGGCCGATCTCGGCGAGCGGCTCAGAGAGGTTTTTCTGGACGTCGTTGGAGAGGGCTTTGAGCGGCGAAACGTAGACGACCTGGGTTTCGTCGCGCAGCGTGCCTTCGAGACCCTGCCGCACCAGCCCGTCGATCGCCGAGAGGAACGCCGCGAACGTTTTCCCCGAGCCGGTCGGGGCAGCGATCAGGACATCCCGACCTCCCTGGATGAGCGGCCAGGCGCGGCGCTGCGGCTCGGTGGGCTCGCGAAAGCGGGTCTCGAACCAGCGTTGAACGGCGGGATGAAAACCGGCGAGCGACATGGACCCAATATGGCCGAAGAAAACCCGAAGTGCTAGATCACCTGCTCGAGCTGCAGCCCGCGCAGCGCCGCGATGCGCTCGATCGTCTCCCCGATCTTGTTGTTGGGCGTCGAGGCGCCGGCCGTGATCCCGACCGTCACCGGGCCCGCCGGCAACCACCCGTCCCGACGCTCCTCGTTCTTCGAGCCGACGGGCTGGAAGCGGATCCCTCCCGTTTCCACATCGATGCAGGTCGCGTCCGCGATGTGGTAGGTGGGGACTTGTGCCTCGCAGATCGCCGCGAGGTGGGTGGTGTTGCTGGAGTTGTAGCCGCCGATCACCACCATCACGTCGGGGCGCTCGGCGATCAGCTTCAGGACCGCGTCCTGGCGGTCCTGCGTCGCCGAGCAGATGGTGTCGAACGTGCGGAAATGCTCGGCGAGGGCGACCTCTCCATACCGGCGCGCCATGCTCGTCCGGACCTCCGCCGCGATCGCGAGCGACTCATTCGAGAGCATCGTCGTCTGGTTGGCGACGCCGACGCGCTCCAGGTCCCGATCCGGGTCGAACCCCGGCGCGCTCTTGGAGGCGAAGAGCTCGACGAACCGGTCCCGGCTCCCGGCCCCCTCGATGTACGCGCACACCACTTTCGCCTCGGCCATGTCGCGGACGACGACGTACTTGCCGCCCGGATACTTGTTCACCTGGCTCGCGGTCGCCTTGGTCTCTTCGTGGTAGGCCTTTCCATGGATGACGGCGGTGAACCCGTCTTTCGCGTAGGAGTCGACCCGCTTCCAGACGTTGAGCACCGAGCCGCAGGTGGTATCCACGAGCACGCAGCCGATGGCGCGCAGGCGCTCGAAGTCCCGCACGGTGACGCCGAACGCGGGCAGGATGACGACATCCTCGGCGCGCACCGCACCGAAATCGAACTCGCCCCCCCCGGCGTCGGGCCGGTGCAGCGTCTTCACCCCCATAGCGCGGAGCTTGTCGTTGACGTGTGGGTTGTGGATGATCTCGCCGACGAGGAAAATCCGGCGGTCGGGGAACTTGGTGCGCGTCTCGTAGGCGTATTCCACGGCGCGGTCCACGCCGTAGCAGAACCCGAACTCCCGCGCCAGCCGGAACGTGAGATCGCCGACGGTGAGCGTGTACCCGGCTCCACGCACGGCGTCCACGACGCGGCTGTGGTAATCGCTCGCGAGGGCGCCCTCGATGGCGCCCTTCAGCCCGAAGCCCTTGCGGAAGTAGGTCTGCTCCACGGGGTCAATCTAACGGGGCGGCGACCCCGGCGCGGACGGCGTCCAGCACCCGCTGGACGATCCAGCCGTCGCGGAACGTCGCCGGCGTCCCCTCCGGCGCGGCGCCGCCGATGGTGCGCACGAGGTCACGCGCCAGGCGCACGAACGACCGCGCCCACATGTTGTTGACCGGCAGCTTCCCCATGAGGTCGTCGGGGGCGCTGATGTCCTCGAGCGGCGCGCCGGCCTTGCCGATCTCGAGCCGCGTCTCGCCGGTGGCGACCAGCGAGCCCGCCGTCCCCGTTACCTGGGCGAAATGCCCCGGACCGTGGAACGCCACGCTCGACAGGGTGACGGTGGCGACCACGCCGTTGGCCATCCGCAGCACGAAGCTCGCGAACTGGTCCGCGGTGACCGGGTGCGGCCGCCCCGCGTCGTCCGCCCGCTCTTTGTCGAAGGTCGCGGCGCTGCCCGCGACCGAGACGATCTCGCTGCCGGTCCAAAAACGGCACAGGTCAACGAGGTGTGATCCCACCGCCCCGAGGATGCCGCCGCCGCGGGACGCATCGAGCCACCACGTCCACGGCGCCGCGGTGGTCTGCACGCGACCGTCGCCCCGCAAGTACGGCCGCAAGACCAGCTCCAGGTGCCGCAGCTCCCCGATCGCGCCTGCGCGGATCAGGTCCCGGGCCGTGCGGCGGTTGGGCTCGTAACGAAGCTCGTGGTCGATCCAGGCGACCTGCCGCGGCCGCCGCTCCGCCGCTTCGAGCATGGCCCGCGCTTCCTCCGCCGAGAGCGCCATCGGCTTCTCGCACAGTACGTGCTTGCCCGCTTCGAGCGCCGCGATCGCGAACCGGGCGTGCGAGTCCGGTGTGGACGACACGATAATGAGGTCCACGTCCGGCGCCCGCGCCACCTGCTCACCGTCGTCGTACACGCGCGGGATGCCGAATTCCTTGGCCGTCGCCTCGGCGTTGGCGCGGTGGCCGCTCGCCACCGCCGTCACCGCCACGCCGGGCATGAGGCGCAGCCCCGGCAGCTGCACCCGCCGCGCGAACCCGGCGCCGATGATGCCGACGCGCACCGTCATCGCGCCGCCCCACAGGCCGTCGTCTCGGCCGCGAGCGTCATCTGTTCGAACACCGCGTCGACACTCGCGCGCCGCGCTCCGGAGTACTCGAGCCCCGAGCCCTGGGCGCGAACGGTGAGGTACCCGGCCTGCGGGGTCACCGTCACCGCGCCACTGTCGAGTATCAGCCCGTGGGCGGCCTCGCCCTGCATCCAGCGCACGGCGGTCACCGCCCCGCGACGGACCGTCGTGTCGCCGCGCGTCAACAGTGGATAGGAACCGCCGGTCAGGGAGTCGGAGAATCGCAGCCACACGAGCAGTCCGTTGCCGCGCTGCACCGCCTCCAGCACGACCCCGTGGCCGGCGCCGCAGCGACGCGCCGTCGCCGCCGCCTCGAACCGGGCCGAGTCCACGCCCGGCCGGCGCACCGCGGCGCGCAGCCGGCCGTCCGGCTGCTGGGCCGCCCCGCAGGCGGCGCACAGCAGGAGCAAGGGCAAGACCCTCAGGGCGGTGTCACCCCCAGGGCGGCGCGCGCCGCGTCGGTCGCGAGCGTGTACGGCGCCAGCGCGCGCACCAGCTCCGCGGGGAGCGGGCGCGACTTGAGCCGCGGCCGGTCCACGCACACAAGCACCTGCCACCCAGCGGCGGACAGCTTCGGCCCGTCGGTGTGCAGTACGTCGAAGTTGAGGGTCAGGGACTTCGTCCCCAGCCGGGCCACGTAGGTGGCGACGCGCAGCCGGTCGTCGAGGCGGGCGGGGCGGAAGAACTCTGCATGCACCGCCTTGCGGGGAAGCCAGATGTCGAACTTGTCGAAGAACTCCCGGTGCGGCAGCCCGGCGGCGCGGAACAGCTCGGTCTCGGCGATCTCGAAGAAGCGGACGTAGGAGCCGTAGAAGATGATGCCCGCGAAGTCCACGTCGGACCAGCGGACGTACTCCTCCACGACGTACGGGGCGGGCATGCCCCGTCAAGCTAGACGACTACTTCGAGGCGCGAAAGTCGCGGACGCCGTAGACGCGCAGCCGCCGCCACAGCGTGGTGCGGCTGATCCCCAGGCGCCGGGCCGCTTCGGCCAGCCGGCCGCGCGTCGCTTGCAGCGTTTCGAGGATCGCCCGGCGCTCGCGGTCGGCGAGCGTGCTGACGCTCGGCGCAGCGGTGCCGACCGTCGGCAGGAACAATGCCTCCCCGAGGTCCAGCGCCCCGTGCCGCAGGCGTGTGGGGCGGCCGCCCAACGCGAGGATCTTCTCGCGGGTCAGCGCATCGATTCCCTCGACGGCGCTGCGGGCGGATTGATTGGCGTACACCATCCGCCCGAACGGGTCGAAGACGACGATCCCTTCGGGCAGCGCGTCCATGACGGCTTTGCCCATCGGGTGGAATACGAACGCGGCGGCCGGCTCGTCACGGGACGGGGTTCGGGATTGCATGCGCGGACTCGTCATAGACGTCCTCATCGGTAGTCAGGTGGGGTTGGGGCCTCATCCCCTAAGACCCCGGTTGGCAGCGGAGGTCACGCTCAACGCCGCCGGGGACGACGCCCACCGCGGGCCAGTCGCACCCGCTCCTCGCGGCCCAGGCCGGCGAGCTGGCGGCGCAGCTCCTCGAGACTGTCGCCGCGGACCGCCGGTCGCTTCCCCCGCAGGACGGTGAAGCGGACGGGGCGGTCGAATTCCGGCAGGTCGCCCGATTTCAAGCGGCGCGCCTGCCCTTCCTTCAGTTGTAACCGGACCACCCCCGCCCCTTGTTCCACGTCGTATTCCACGGCGACCCGGTCCCCGTAGAGGTGAACCGAGCTTGGCAGCGCGTCCAGCCGCTCGCGGACGTCGGCCGGGATCGCCGCCTCCACGTCCAGCGTCAGACGGGCCGCGATGAAATCATCCCAGGAGGACACCCCCGCCAGCTGGGCGGCGAGCAGCGCCGCGACGCGGTCTCCCGCGGCCGCCGCGAGCTGCCCTCCCGAGCGCCGCCAGTAGGCGCCGAACCGCTCCAGCGCCTTGCGCAGGCGCCCCTGGTCCGGGTGCGGCGTGTCCCCGGCGAGCAGCGCGGCCACGAGCGCGGCGCGCGCCGCCGCGGCCAGGGCGTCCGGCCAGCGGCCGCGCAGCGGCTCCACCTCGCGCTCGAGAACGAACCCGAAGTACTCCAGCCGGCGCGCGACCAGCAGCCCCTCGCGTTTGCGGTGGCGTTCGAACATCACCTCCGGCGGGCTGCGGCGGGCGTAGCGGCGCGTGGCGCGCTCGGGCAGCTGGGTGCCCTCGATGCTGGCGCGCGGCACCCCGAAGCGATCCGCGAAGTAGCGTAGCGTTCCCGCGACCGCCCCCCAGCTGCCGCACACCGAGCCCTTGCTCACCCGCGCCTCGCGGCCGTCGGCCGTCTCCTCGTCGATGACGAGATCGAACGGCATGATCCGCGCCACGAGCTCGGCGAACGCGGCGCGCGTCTCCTCGCGCGCGTAGGGGAGCTTCTCGGGGAGCGGCAGGTCGAGCTGGCGGTACACGGAGGCGGTCCCCAGCGCCACGTCCTCGATGGCTTTGACGAGCACGCCGCGCCCTTCGGCCCAGCCGTCGATTTCCTCCCGGAACAGGTGCCGGGGCAGGCCGTACACTTCGCCGAGGCTGCCGTGTTTGTTGACCGCCTCGGCGAACACGTTGTAGGCGGTGAGGTGGTCGCTCCCGGGGACGATGAGGCCCTTCAAGTCGCGCTCCTCGCGCGTCATGCGGTGCAGCGACTCGATGTTCGCCGCGACCGCGACGAAGGGGACGAGCTCGACCTCGGCGTGCACGAGCAGCTCGCCCCAGGGACGCTCCACCGGCATCGCGTCCACGTCGCGCCCGTAGCGGGTGAGCCGGCCGTTCTCGATGAGCCCGCGGGCGGTGAGCAGCTCCATCACCTCGCGGTAGGCCCGGCGATCGAGCGGCACTGGCAGGTCCAGCTCCTGGGCGTCGACGCCCAGCGCCGCGCACGTGATGGCGACGCGCTCGGCGTCGCCGGCGAGCTGGAACTCCGGCGGGCCGGGTGTGAGCGCCGCGAACTCCAAGTCGCGGTCGCTGAGGATGTAGACCTCGCCGCCTTCCACGCGGCCGTGCACGCGGCCGGCCATCTGCAGGATCTCGTTGGCGCCGAGGTACAGCCGCGTCAGCACGTTGCGGCCGCGCTCGACGACGTTGGCATAGCGGGCGTCGTAGATCACCACGGTGTCGAGCCCGCGGACGTTGAGCGCCGATTGTCCCGCCGCCGTCATCGCGAGCAGGAACGGCCGTCGCACCTCCCCGTCGAGGTACGGCCGGATCACGCGGATGGGCTCGCCGCCGTGGTAAAACGCCGTCGCGAGCCGCTGCCAGCGCACGCCCACGTCCCGGGCGAGCTGCTCGACCTCGGCCCGCGTGGGGACGAATACCGCCACGCCGCGCCGTTCTTTCATCACCCGCTGCATGAAGCGCTCGCTCAAGAACTCGTGCGGGCGCAGCGGCAGCACCTTCACCTGCGCCGCGCGAGCGGGGTCGAACGCCCGGGTCTCCAGCACCTCGGCGGCGCTCAAGTACTCCGCGTAGAACGTCGGGTCCACCGTCGCCGACAGCCAGATGAACCGGCAGCCGGCGCGCTTGCCGAGCGCCAGGCAGAGCTCGAGCTCGGCCGAGGTCTGGTGAATCTCGTCGACCACCAGCGTGTCCTTCTTGGTGATCAATCCGTCCTCGAACCAGCGCCGCGCGATGCCCGTCGTCACGATGACGACGTTCCACGTGGGCGTTTCCGGCGTGGCCTCCCGCTCACGGTTCACCACGCCGACGCGCAGCGGCGCCTGCAGGATGGTCTCGGCAATCGGCCGGACGGCGAGCGTCTTCCCCGTGCCCGTCGCCGCCACGATCCCGAACCCCCGCCCCGAGGCCGCGAGGCGCCGCAGGTCGTCGCCGTGCTCGCGCTCAAGCAGTGTGTCGAGGTGCAGGCCCAGCGCCAGCTCGATGGTCTCGCAGGCCGCCCGGGTGGGGGCGATGACGATGACGCGTCCGGTCGGCGGCTCGGCGGCGAGAAAGGCCTGGGGATCCGGGGGGACGAAATGATCGCGGGTCAGCCGCACAGCTTCAATATAGAACGGGCGCGAAGTAGATTGGCGCATTCCCCGCGCCCGCTTTGGCCCGGAGGCCGCCCATGATGACTCGTTGGCTCGCCGTCTTCGCCGCGCTGCCCGCCGCCGCGCTGTCCGCGCAGAAACTCCAGGAGACGCCACAAAACCTCACGCCGGAGCAGATGGAGGCCCGGCTTCATTACCAGACCGGCCACGTCAAGCTCCGCGGCGGCCTGGCGACGCTCGAGTTGCCGGCGGAATTCCGCTACCTCGACCCGCACGAGACCGATCTGGTGATCCGCGCGTGGGGCAACCCGCCCGACAACGAGACGCTGGGGATGATCGTGCCGGCCGGGATCGGGGTGTTCGACCGCGAGTCGTGGGCGGTGGTGATCACCTATGACGACGACGGCTTCGTGAAGGACGACGACGCCGCGACGATCAACTACAACGACCTGCTCGGGAAGATGCAGCGCGGCATCACCCAGGCGAACGAGGAGCGGCGCCGCCAGGGGTATCCCGAGGTCGCGCTCGTCGGCTGGGCCGAGCCGCCGCGCTACGACTCCACGACGCACAAGCTGTACTGGGCGAAGGACCTCCGCTTCGGCACCGAATCGGTCCACACGCTCAACTACAACATCCGCGTGCTGGGCCGCCGCGGCGTGCTCGTGCTCAACGCCGTCGCGACCATGGATCAGCTCGCCGCCGTGCAGGCGGGCATGGGCAAAGTGATCGGGTTCGTCGACTTCGCCGACGGCAACCGCTACGCCGACTTTGTCCCGGGGACCGACAAGGTGGCGGAGTACGGCATCGCGGCGCTGATCGCCGGCGGGATCGCCGCGAAGGCGGGCTTCTTCAAGCTGCTGCTGGCCGGAATCATCGCCCTGAAGAAGCTCATCGTGGTCGCGCTCGTCGCCATCGGCGCGTTCTTCAAGCGGATCTTCGGCAAGAAGAAGGTAGCGGCCGCCCCAAGCTGAGCCGGAGCAAAAAGAAGGCGGGAGACCCGCGTGCGATCTCCCGCCTGCCGACCCGTACCCCGCTGTTCCGACCTCGGTCGCCGATACCGGAAATACGGTCGATACGGCCGGCCCACGATCACGTACCCCGCGGCGTACGGGCGCCCCACACCGAAGCCCACCGACACCCGCACCCGCGTCTGCGCGGCCGCGGTCCCCGCGCCGAGCAGCACCAGCAGGCCCAACGCCATCAGCATGCGTTTCATCGCGACCATCACCTCCCGCACTTCCTTATAGAAAGACCCGTGCCAGGGAGGGTGGTAACGGAAGTGCCTACGATGTGAGGGGTTGAAACGTCCCGCGGACGGGGCGTCGTCCTCGCAGGGGGACACGACTGTCCGCCCCGGCGTTCAGTCTCCCAGCGAGATCCCCAAGTCGCGGGCGGTCGCGATCGAGTCGCTGTCCAAGGGCACCCGCTTGGGCGCCGCCAGCGCCTCGTCGAGCGGGACGGAGACGATGGTGGGCGGGTCGAGCGCCACCATGTGGCCGAACTTGCCCTCGGCGATGAGGCGCACCGCGGCGGCGCCGAAACGCAGCCCCAACAGACGGTCGAACGTGGTCGGGCTGCCGCCGCGCTGCAGGTGCCCGAGCACGAGCGTGCGGGTTTCCTTGCCCGTCTTTTGCTCGATGGCACGGGCGACCCGGTCGCCGACGCCGCCCAGCCGCCGCCGCTCGACATCCAGGTACACCTCCTCGCCGCCCTTTGCCACCGCCCCCTCGGCGACGACCACCATGCTGAAATGCCGGCCTTCGGCTTCGCGCTGGCGGACCTTCTCGCACACCCGATCGATGTCGTAGGGAATCTCGGGAATCAGGATCACGTCGGCGGAGCCGGCGAGCCCGGCGCTCAGGGCGATGAAGCCGGCGTGCCGGCCCATCACCTCGACCACCATCACGCGCTCGTGGCTCTCGGCGGTCGAGTGGAGCTTGTCGATCGCCTCGGTGGCGGTCTGCACGGCGGTGTCGAACCCGAACGTGGCGACCGTGCCGCCGACGTCGTTATCGATGGTCTTGGGGACGCCGACGACCGGGACGCCCTTGTCCAGGAGATGGCGGGCGATGCGCAACGAGCCGTCGCCGCCGATGGCGATCAGCGCGCCGATGCCGTGGGCGCGGAAGGCGCGCACCAGCTCCTCGGAGCGGTCGTGCTCCACCACGGTGCCGTCGGGCAGCCGCTCGCGCCAATGGAAGGGATCCCCGCGATTGGTGGTGCCGAGGATGGTGCCGCCGAGGTGGGTGATGCCGCGCACTTCGGCGGGGCCGAGCGGGACGAGTTGCTCCTGCCCGAGGAGGCCGTCGTAGCCTTTCCGGATGCCGACGCATTCCCAGCCGCGGTGCACGGCCGCGAGGACGGCCCCGCGGATGACGGCGTTGAGCCCCGGCGCGTCGCCGCCGCCGGTCGAGATGGCGATTTTCACGTCAGCGCGCGGCGGATTCCTTGATCAAGCGGACCACCTCGCCCGGTGCGGCGTGTCGGCCCACGGCCTTTTTCGAAAACACGCGCTTGCCGTCCACTTCGACGTCGAAGACACCGCCGGAGGACTCGATGAACTTTATCTCCGCGTGCGGGAAGGCGCTGCGGATCTCGGCCGCCAGACCGGTGGCCCGGGGTTCGTAGTTTCAAACGACGCAGTACTCGATGGTTACGCGCATGTCGTCAACGATAGCGGCGCTTGACACGACGCGCCACACGCCCGAGCTTGCGCCGCAACCCGATGAGCCCTCGCCTGGCTCCCTCTCCCGCCTACCTGGTGCGCGGCGCCGTCGCCGTCGGCGCACTCGGGGCGTTCGCGGTAGCCGTGGCGGGATACGCCGCCGGACGTTTCCCGGTCGACTCCGGCTTCGCGGCGAGCGCCGTCCTGCTCGTGCTCGCGGGCGCCGTCTCCCGTCGCTACGGCATCGCCCTCCCCGGCAACGGCTTCACCTCCTACGTCCTCGGCATCTCCGCGTACGCGATCCTCGACCGCGGGTGGCCGTTCGCCGTGCTGGTCGCGCCGCTCGCGATGGCCCTGGGCGACCGGTTCCTGCGTCACCTGCGCCTCCGCGCCGCGCTCACCAATGCCGCGCACCTGACGGCCGGCTCCGCCCTCGTGGGCTGGTTGTACGGTCGGCTCGACG
>WNFU01014442.1_pt1 | contig 14631 bp, 10 predicted proteins | sample 5400121 | NCBI WGS metagenome assembly WNFU01 (sample SAMN13153360, study PRJNA577476) | soil metagenome | isolation source: 100 cm soil or saprolite under grassland replicate 1 | place: USA:California | collected 2016-06-15
GCGACGGGCTGTCCTCCGACGCGACGACCCGCAGGCTGTATCACGGCGCTATCGTGCTCGCACAGGTCGCCGTGTACGCGGGGATCTACGACGACGCCAAAGGTTGCGGCTTGATCCGATTCGACGGCCGGTTTCGGCTCGACGCGGCGCAGCCAATCGGCTACGACGATCCCGAGCAGTTCCTGCCGCGGGCTGCGACGGCCGACGGCAACTCCGCCTGACACCGGAAAGGGAGTGATGCGCACATGAAGACGGTCCGCACGGATGTTCTCGTCATCGGCACGGGGTTCGGAGCCGCGGCTCCGGCGCTGCGGCTGGCGGAGGCTGGCGCGAAGGTCGTGATGATCGAGAAGGGGCCCCCCGTCCAGACGGCCGACTTCCGCCAGACGTCGGACCCCAAGTACATCCTCAAGTACCTGAAGGGGACCCCGGGAGACCACCTCAACCTCACCTACGCCGAGGCGCTGGGCGGCGGGTCCGGATTCTACGAGATGGTGTCGTTACGCGCGCCGTCCCTCGCCTTCGAGCAGCTGGACGAGCAGGGCCGGCGGCTCTGGCCCGCCGGCATCGACCGGCGCGTGCTCGACCCTTACTACGACCTCGCCGAGCGCATGCTCCACGTCTCGCAGATCCCCGTCCAGGAAATCCCGAAGACGGGCCTCGTCTTCGCCCAGTTGATGAAGAACCTCGGGTACTCGGTGGACCGCTGCCGCTACGCGGTGCGCGGCTGCCTGGGGAGCGGGTTCTGCGTGACGGGATGTGTGTACGGCGCGAAGCAGGCGCTGTTCCTGAATTACCTGCCCCAGGCGGTGGCAGCCGGTGCCGCGATCGAAACCGACCTCGAAGCGCTCGCGATCACACCCGGCCCCGAGACGCGCCGGCCGGCGCGGGGTGGCCTGCGCTCCCTGCCCTACCGGTACCGGGTCACCGCGCGGCGGCGCAGCGGCCCGTGGGAACTGGTCTCATACCTGGCGCGCGTCGTGATTCTGGGCGGAGGCACCGTCGGCACCGCGCGGCTACTGCTCGCCTCACGCCCGTATCTCCCGTTCCTGGGCGAGCACGTCGGCCGGCACATCGCCTACAACGGCAGCGTGAAGGCGGCGGCCGTGCTCCCCGACGGGTTCCCCGATGCCGACATGTTCACCGGGCGTACACACCCGGGGATGGTGAGCTACCAGTTCCTCGCCTCGCACGGGATCACGGTCCACGCCGTCAAGGCGATGCCCTTGATGCTGATGCTGGTCTCGGCGGCGCACCTCACGCTGCGGAGCGACTCGCGGACGCCCGACTTCTGGGGCGCGGCCAACGTTCAGCTGATGGAGCAGCTCCGCCACCGCGTGATCATCCTGGACGCCTTCGGGCTCACGCCGCCGGGCGCGACGCTCTGCGGCGCGGGCGAGTACGAGGGTGTTTCGCTCCCGCTCACGTCCGAGCTCAGCGCCTACCACGCCGAGACGAAGCGCGTGCTCGAATCGATCCTGACGCGGAACGGCTGCCGGCTGATCGAGACGGACTTCCTCGACAAGAGTCTGACGCCCTACCGGGACATCCACTTTTCCACGGCGCATCAGGTGGGCTCCTGCCGGATGGCGGACTCCAAGCAGCACGGGGTGGTGAACGCGGACGGAGGGGTGTTCGACTACCCGGGTCTCTACGTCAGCGACGGGGCGGCGATCCCCTCTTCCCTCGCAGTGAACACGAGCCTGACGATTCTGGCCAATGCGGAGCGCATCGCCGCCGGAATCATCGCGCGCTACGGTTTGCGGTCGGCTGACCGGGCGGCCTAACGTCTTTCTTCCAGACGGCGCGCCCGATCAGCCGGTCGAGCCACCGGTCCGGAAGCCACTCGACCAGCTTTTGAGCGAGGACCGAGTCGACGACCAGGATGCGAGTAGGCGGGCGACGCGCCACGAGGGCCCTGGCAACGGCACGCGCCACCCGATCGGCCGGCAGGCCCTGTTCCCCGGAGCGGAGGACGATGTCCCGGAAGCGCTCGAGCACGCGCTGGTACGGAGTCCCACCATAGCGGCTGATGTCCATCGCCCGGACCTTGTCCCAGATCTTGCTCTGGATGCTTCCGGGCTCGACGACGATCACATCCACCCCGAAAGGCAAGAGCTCCCGTCGCAAGCTGTCCGAAACGGCTTCGAGCGCGAACTTGGACGCGGAATACGGTCCCATGAACGGCATCGCCCTCCGCCCCGCCACCGAGCTGATGTTCACGATCCTGCCGCGCGCCGCTTTGAGCAGCGGCAGGAACGCCTGCGTGACCGCCACGACGCCGACGAGATTCACTTCGACGACGCGCCGGAGATCCTCGAGGGGGAGGAGCTCGAGCGGCCCGGCCGCCGGGACGCCGGCGTTGTTGACGAGGGCCGCGAGTGGTGCCCCGGCGAGCGCCTGCTCGACCTCGGCGCGCGCCCAAGCGATGCTGGCCTGGTCGGTCACGTCCATCCGTACCGTGGTCACGCCGGCCCGCTGCAAGTCGGCCCCGTCTTCCGGGCGACGCACCGTCCCGAACACGCGGAAGCCTCGACCGGCGAGCTCCCGCGCGATCGCCGCGCCCAGCCCCGAGCTCGTGCCGGTGACGACGGCGCCCGTAGCAGTCAGCGACAGGCCGGCAACGTCTGCGGAACGCTCCAGCCGGAACGGTGGTGTCTCCAGCGATTCTCCGTGGAAAGGGGCGGACGTGCGCCCGGTCCTCGAGGTCGATCCCGTTCAAGTTGGCGAACGCGACGCTGTGCCGGACGGTGTCGCGCCTCGCCACACCGATTCTCGATGATCACGCCACCGCCGCGCCGGCCACATCGCCCGATCAGCTTCAACCCTGGGACGGCAACGCTTGTTTGAATAATGCACCTTCAGCTCCCGTCCGGACAAAGCAGCGAGATGGAGGCGCCCAACCGGAGACGACGCCAGTGAACGCCTGGCGTCGCCTGGAGACGAGTTCGTCGGACATCAAGCTGCTGGCCAGTGCGATGACCGAGCTCGGGACGCTGGGTGGAACGTCCATCCAGGCCCGCTCAGTCAACGGGCGTCGCCAGGTGGTGGGTGAGAGCCGGTCAGCGGCCCTGATGAAGGATGCGCGTCGCGGCCGCGCGGCTGCTACCTAGGGCTTGAACGCCGCCGCGAGGAGACCCCCGGCGCCAGTCGCCGCCCATACCACCCGGCCTGGCGTCCGGGAGAGCGAAAACCCCAGGTACAGAGAGGGCGAAACGCGCACCCTGTCGAACTCGAGGCCGGGAACCCAGTCCACCCCGCCCGCGACCTCGATCCAACTCCCGAGATCCAAGGAGACTTGGGTAGTAAGCCCGCGGTGTTGAGTGAGGCCGCCGGGGCTGGCAGAGGTGAACACCATTCCCGCACCGGCCTCCACCGCGCGACGCTGGTTGAGCCAACGGCGGTACCGGCCCCGCACGCCAATCTGCGTCCCCTCGATGGCGAACTCCCGACCGCCGAAGACGCCGATCCCCACGGCGCTCCGGCCGCCGCGCAGGTTTACCATCCACGCCAACTCGGCCGTCAGGTAGGCCGTGTACAGGATCTCCGGACAGCAGGCTCCGGACCCGGCGTCCGGTCCAAGGCGGGCCAGGACGTGCGCTTCGGTGACGATGAAGGAGCGGCAGGCGGGAAGCGTCTCCGCATCGACACACAACCTCCGACCCGTGCCCGCCTGCTGGGACCCGGCGATTGTGGTCACGAAGAGGGGAACCAAGCCTAGGGCCAGCGGCCGGAGGGGTCTTTGAACCACCCCATCAACGGCTCCCACCACGAAAGATCCCCTTTCTGACCGTGTTGAGGTCATCTTGGTGGCGCTCGAAGCGCACGCCGTTCTTGGGGAGCCGGGCGCCCACTCTGATGAAAGCACGGTCAAGGGGTGGACCCCGCCGCCGCGACGATCCGCTGCCGTTGTCCGGGCGTGACCATGTCGCGCTCCACGATCTCGCGGACGATCCGCGCGACGAAGGCGTAGCCCCGCGGCTCGGCGGTGAGCCAGCGCTGCCACTCGAGCTCGTCCAGCGCCGCCGCCAGCGCGTCGGGCTCGAGCCCGGCGGCGCGCGCCAGCCGCGGCGGCCCGACGCGGCCGCCGAGCACAGCGGCCACGGCGAGCACGCGCTGCGCGGTCGCGCTCAGCCGGCGGAACCCGACCCGCACCGCCGCGACCACGGCGTCGGGGAGGTCGCCGGGCAACGTCTGGTCGAGGGTGCTGAGCGGCTTGGGCCAGGCGCCCCGCGACTCGCGCAGGTCGAGCCCGAGCGCCACGGCGTGGAGCAGCTCGACCGCGAGCAGCGGGATGCCCGCCGAGTCGGTGGCGACACGTCGCGTCACGCGATCCAGCTCCACGTCGTTGTACGCGGGGAGCGCCCAGCGCGCCAGCGCGCGCAGCGCGTTGGTCGAGAGCGGCTCGAGCCGCACCGCCGCGCCTCCCAGCTCGCGCCCGATGCGGACCCGCAGCGCGTCGAGCTCGGGCCGCGGCGCGTGCCTGGCGGCGGTGAAGAGCAGGAAGAGCGGCGCGCGCGCGAAGTCGCGGGCGCAGGCGCCGAGCGCGAGCAGCGACTCTCCGTCGCACCACGCCGCGTCGTCCACCAGAGTCACGACCGGCTCCTCGTCCAGGACGGCGCGCAGCACTTCGGCGAACGCCTGGCCGAGGCGCTTCGCCCCCTCCCCGACTCCCGCGCCGCGCAGGGCGGCGAGCGCGGAGGGCGACGCGCCCGCCACACCCGGCGCCTCGAGCAGCCCGCCGCGCGCGATGCCGAACAGCCCACTCCAAGGCTCCGCCAGGTCGGCTTCCACGGCACGCACCGCCGCGACCGCGGTGCCGTCGAGCCGCGCGCGCCCCAACACCTCCTCGGCGAGCCGCGTCTTGCCGGTCCCGGGATCTCCCTCGATGACGCCGACGCCCGGGCGGCGCGCGCGCCGGCATGCGGTCCACGCCTCCAACAAGCGCTCCAGCTCCGGCCCGCGACCGACGAGCGGCGCCCGGCGCGTCTCGGCCTTAGCCTCGCCGGCTGTGGCGCGCGCCGGCAATCGCCACACGCGTTCCCGGCGCACCCGCTCGGCGAGCGCCCGGGTCTCCGCATCCGGCTCCGTTCCGACCTCGGCCTTGAGGCGAGCGGCGAACGCCTCGAACTGTTGCAGCGCGGCCGCGCGGTCGCCCCCGAGCGCGAGACACCGCATCACCGCCCGAATGGCCGCATCCGCGGTAGGCTCGAGCCCCAGCGCCCGCTCGGCGAGGTCACCGGCCGGACCGACGCCACCGACCGCGAGCAGCTCCTCCACCCGGTGGATCAAGACCTCCACCGAACGCTTGCGCCACAGCACCCGCTCCGCCGCGACCCAGTCGTCGAAGCCCGAGGCGTCGGGAACGCTGAACCCCTCGAGGAACTCCCCGGCGACCAGCTCGGCGGCCCGCGCCCAGTCGTGCGCCGCGGCGAGCGCCTCGAGCCGCTCGGTGTCGAGCTCCACCACGCCCGCCGCCAGCCGCACCTGGCCGCCCTCCGATTTCAGCCCGCCCTCGCCCACAAAGCGGCGCAGCGACGAGGCCGCCACGGTGAGCGAGCGGCGCGCGTCCTCCTCCGGCTTGTCGCCCCACAAGAGGCCCATCAGGTGCTCGCGCGTGCGTGCGCGCTTAGGCGAGCGCGCGAGGTAGACGAGCAAGGCGAGGTTCTTCCTCCACAGGAGCTCGGGCGGCGCGCCGGCGCCGTCCACGCTCAGATCGACGGGGCCAAGCGTGCGGCACACGATCATGCACCCGCCTTGCAGTGAAGCTCGGCGAACCGGCGGGCGGCTGCGTCCGCCCGGGCACGGTAGCGCGGGTCGCCCTGGGCCCACAGCCGCTGCACGTCGCCGTACGCACGGCACGCCGCCGGCCCGCGGTCGAGCAGCTTCGCGATCCGCCAGCGCGCCACGGTCCCCAACGCCTGGTCGGCGTCCCCCACCTGCGGGTCGCCCGTCGGATAGTTGACGTAGTCGTTGGCCTGGTACCATTGCAGCTCGCGGCGCGCCCCATCGGGATCGCGCTCCGTCGCGTACCACTGGGCGCGCAACAGGTGCAGCACCGTGCGGTAGAAGGGATCACCCACGCCGGCGGCGGCGAGCTCGGACGCGGAGAACTGGACGCCCGAGTCCGTGGCCGCCAGCGCGCGCCACCGATTCCTCCGCAAGGCGTCTTCGCTCGCGGCCACCAGCGCCTGGAGCAACGGCGGGGCGCCCGAGGCAAGGAGACGGCTGTACCGCTCGGCGTCGGGATCTCGCAGCTCCCGGGCGAGCAACGCCAGCATCCACGCAGCACGCTGCCGGCTCTCCGGCGTGCCAGCCCGCGGCCGGGATTGCTCCTCCAGGGCAGCGCGCACTTCCGCCCACTTTGCGCCGCGGTCTTCCGGCTCGACCAGGAGCATCACCCCCGCGAGCTCGGGACCGAGGATCGTCAGGTTGGGATCGGGAAACCGATCCGCGAGCGTTCTCGCCCGCGTAAGCCCTGAGTCCATCATCCCCAGCGCCGTGTACCCGAAGACCTGCGCAATAAGGCCCGATCGGGCAAGCGCCGGCTGCCCCTGGCGCGCTGCGAAGTCCGCGCCCATCTCGATCGCGCCGCGCGGCGCGTCGAACGTCATCAGGAAGCGCGGGGCGGCCGGGAGGTCCGGATACGTGGCGATCAGCGGTAGCGACAGTTGCTCCCGCATGACGCGACGCGCTTGCGCGCTCCCGAGGAAGCGCCAGGCGCGGGCGACCTTCAGCAGCGCCCGGATACCGCCCGCCGTGGCATCGCGCGGCTCCCCCGAGCGCTCCAGCCGGTCCAGCGCCGCCGCCGCGCCGGCCGAGTCTCCCTCGGCCGTTTCCGCCCAGACGAGATGTTCCCACGCCGGCGCGAAGTCCGGACGCAGGTCGGACGTCCGCTCGAACGCGATGATCGCATCCGACCGGGCGCCCCCGACGAGCGGCCCGCGGTGGAAGCGCTCGTCCCCGGCCATGAACCACGCTGGCAAGAAACTGCGCCAGCGGTCGGCCGCTTGCTCGAGCGCGTCCAGCCGCTCGCGCAACGGCAGCTGCTGAGCGCGGATGAGCGCTCTGTACACCGGAGGAAACGCGCTGGCATGCGCCAGGTACCGCGTGACCAGCGTCGGATCGGCCTCCCGACCAAGCCACTGCGCCACCGTCGCGTGCCGCCAGTAGCACAGCCAGCACGTGGAGTCGGCCAGCTCCGCCATCTGGTAGGCGACGTCGGCCTCGCCCCACCGTGCCTGCGCGAGCAGACGCTCGGCGTGAAGCCAAGCTGCGAGCCCCGCGGCGGTCTGCGGCAACGCGGCCACCGGGAGCGAGGGGTCGAGCGGGTTCTCGCGGTTCCAAATCGACCGGACCACCCCGTACGCTAAGGTATCGATCACCCGGTCCGTCCGCGCCGCGAGACCGCGGGCCCCCACCGCGAACAGCTGCCCGCCGCGCGGGCCGGCCCGCGCCCGGACCTGCACCAGCAGTGATTCCCCGACCACCCGCGTCGTACCGCTCAGGAGGATGCTCGACCGCGTCGCGATGCGGCTCGCCGGCGCCGGCCCCTCGACCGAGAAGTCGAGATACCCCTTCAGGCTGCGCACGAGACCGAGCGCCACGGAGTCGCCGGCTCGGGACGGATCGGCGCCGATCACCGCCTGGAACGGCTCGACGTCGATCCTCAGACCGACATGAGGACGAAAGGGCCAGAGCCCCCCTTGATAGCGTCTGCCGATCCAGTGATCCCCGGCCGCACCCGCGACCAGGCAGAGCCCGGCCAAAGCGATTGTGCGCTGCAGGTACTTCACGATGAGCGTGCGCCGCAGGTTGCGCCGAAACGTCGCCGCGTCGGGCCAGCGACGCTCCGGGTCGTACTCGAGGGCCCGACCCAGCACGCGCGCGATGGCGCGCGGCACGCCCGACCAGCTTGCCCTTTCAGGCTCGAATACCAGCCACCTCCGCTTCGTGAGCGCCTCGTACAGGACCATGCCCACGGCGTAGAGGTCGGTACGCGGGGTCACTTGCCCGCCAAGTGCCTGCTCCGGGGGCATATAGCCCTCCGTGCCGGACACCACTCCCGCCGCGGTGCGCTCACCTCCCGTCGTCGCCGTGGCGCCGCCGGCCATCCGTTTGGCGATACCGAAATCCCCGAGCAGTGCGCGCTTTCGCGCCACGAAGATGTTGCTCGGCTTGATGTCGCGATGGACCACCCCGTGGGCGTGCGCGTGCTCGAGCGCGTCCAGCAAGTCCCGCCCCAGCCTCACGACCGCCGCCGGTCGCAGGGATCCCTGCTCGAGCCGCTGCGCGAGCGTCGGATCCTCGATGTAATCCATGACGTAGAAGTACAATCCGCCCCGCTCGCCTGCGAAATGCACCGTCACGATGTTCGGATGGCGGAGCTCGGCGGCGGTCTGCGCTTCGCGCACGAAGCGTTCGGCCGCCTCCGCGGTGGCCAGCTCTTGGCGCAGGATCTTCACGGCGACGGGGACGTCGAGCGCCGCGTCGTGGGCGAGAAACACGACACCCATGCCGCCGCTCGCGAGCTCGCGCTCGACGGAGTACTCCGGCGCCAGCGCCGCACGCACTCGCTCCAAGAAGATCGACATCACTATGGCCCGCGGGGCAAACATCCGGACCAGCCGTCCGAAAGTCAAACGGCCCCGGGACTCTTCCCGGGGCCGTTTCTCGTCCGCCAGTCCGTCGGTCCGACCGTCCGCCCGTTACTGCACCGTGATCGTCAGCGCCATCCCCAGCGCCACGTGCGGCATGCAGTAGGCGCGGTACTTCCCCGCCGGCGCGCCGGCGAACGACACCTCGTACTTCTCGTTGGGCTGCGTCAGGAACGGACCCGTGAGATCGCCCATCGGGTTCGGCATGCCCTTCTTCAGGGCGTCGGCCGCGCCCTTCGGGATCGAGTCGGCGTAGAACGCAACGTTGTGCGGGCCGCCCGACACGTTGAGGAAGCGCACCACGGTGCCGGGCTTGATCGTCAGCGTCGTCGGCTCGAACCCGGCTTTGGTGCTGCCGTTGCCGGTCATCTTTACTTCGACGACCGGGCCCGCGTCGTTCGCGGGCGCCGGGCTGGCGTTCGCTACGGCGGGCATGGCGGTCTGGGACGCCTCGGGCTTCTTCTCCCCGCTGCAGGCGACGCCGGCAAACGCGAACAGCGTGGTGAGGGCAATCAACCGCATCTCGTCTCCTCCGATACGGCGGCTCGACCGCGGGGAGCGGGTGCAGGTGCTCGACGTCCGCGCCCCCGAGCGCGTCGCGCAGGGAGCCGTCAGCTTCGGCGCAACCCTCGACTTCCGCGCCCTCCCGGCCAGGCAGATGTATGAGCTGCCGAACCTCGAGCCGTTGCGGCTCGACCCGGCGGCCCCGGTGGCCGTGATGTGCGGGCACGGCAACTCGAGCCAGCAAGCCACGCTGTTCTTGCGCGGGCGCGGCTTCGAGGCCTACTCGGTTGCGGGCGGGATGGCTGCGTGGGAGGCGGTCTATCTCGCGCGACCGCTCGCTCCGACACCCTCGCTGCGGCACGTCGTGCAGCTGGACCGGGTGGGCAAGGGAGCGCTCTCCTACGTGTTGGTGAGCGAGGGCGACGCGGTCATTGTCGACCCAGGACGACACGTCCCGCGCTACGAGGCGCTGCTCCGGGAGCTCGACGCCACCCCTGCGGCGATCATCGACACCCACATGCATGCCGACTACCTGAGCGGGGCACGCGCGGCGGCGGCGCGCTGGCAGGTGCCCTACTTCCTGCACCCCGAGGACGCCCGCTCCCCGTACGACGGCGCCGCAGGCCGCGTGGCCCATCGGCCGGTCGGCGAGGGCGACACCATCGCGTTCGGCCGCGCCACCCTGCGCGTCGTGCACGTGCCGGGGCACACGCTCGGCAGCATCACCCTGATCGCCGACGAGGCGCTCGCTCTGACGGGCGACTTCCTGTTCGTACAGTCCGTGGGGCGGCCCGATCTCGGCGGGCGGCGCGACGCGTGGGCGCCGCTCTTGTGGCAGAGCCTGGAACGCGCGCGCCGCGAGTGGCCGGGGGACCTGCTGGTCCTGCCCGCCCACTACGCCGGCGAGCGGGAGCGGCGCGCGGACCGGAGCCTGGCGGCACGCTTCGACGTCATCACCGCGACGAACGAAGCGGTCGCGATCCAGAGCGAGCCCGCGTTCCTGGTCTGGGTGGCCGAGCACACGGCAACGCCGCCCGAGAGCTATCGAACGATCAAGCTCGCCAACCTGGGATTGGTGCAGGTCTCCGACGCCGACGCGGAGATGCTCGAGTTCGGGCCGAACCAATGCGCGGTGACATAGAGACGGCGGACAGGCGGACCGGCGGACGGGCGGACGGAAGGCGCCGTTCCCGTCCGCCGGTCCGGCTGTCCGCCCGTCCGCCTTGTTTGTGCAAGTCCGCCCCCGCCGAACGTCTCTCTGGCGTCCCTCACAACGGAACACGTCGCCATGCTGTCCCCAAAGAGAGTGCTCGGCGTTGCTTGCGCCCTTTTCCTGTCGCTCGCGCCGGCGGTCTTCGCCCAGGGTTGGATCGAGCCGATCCGGCCGGTCCCCACCCTCCCCCGAGGCGCCATCGAGAAGGTGCAGAGCGCCGTGAAGGTCTCCGTCACGGGCCGCATCGCCCGGGTCGCGGTCGAGGAATGGTTCCGCAACACCGGACCCCTGATGGACGAGGGGACCTACTTCTATCCGCTGCCGGGCGAAGCGGTGTTCAGCGATTTCTCACTCTGGCAGGGCGACCGGGAGCTCAAGGGTGAGCCGATGGATGCCGCGCAGGCGCGCGCGATCTACGAGGAGATCGTGCGACGCAAGCGCGACCCTGCGCTCATCGAGCTCGCCGGGCACGGGCTCCTGCGGGCGCGCGTGTTCCCCATCAATCCGGGGGAGACGCGCAAGATCACGCTCCGCTACACGCAGGTCCTCGACCGCGTGGGAGACGCGTGGCGGTTCCGCTACGCCGCCGGGACGGGACCGGCGGCGGCGGGGGCAGCGCGGAGCTTCCGGCTCGAAGCGGACTCGGCCGCGCGCTTCGGTGATCCCTACTCCCCCACGCACCGCCTCACCGCCAACCGCAGCGGCGACCGCCTCGCGCTGACGCTCGCCGACACCAGCGCCCGGGGCGACCTCGAGCTGCTGCTGCCGCTCGCCCGCGGGCTGGTGGGGATGTCGCTCGTGACCGATCAGCCGCTGGGCGAGGACGGCTTCTTCATGCTGCTGCTCGCGCCGGGCCGGGCGGCGGACGCGCACGGCCTGCGGCGGGACCTGGTCGCGGTGCTCGATGTCTCGGGCTCGATGTCCGGCGACAAGCTCGACCAGGGGAAAGCGGCGCTGGGGCAGCTCCTGGGCACCCTGCGCTCGGGCGACCGCTTCCGGGTGATCACCTTCGGGAGCGGCGTGCGCCGCTACGCCGGAGGGTGGACGGAGGCGACCGGCGACAACGTCCGCGCCGCCCAGGCGTGGATCCGCGGGCTCGATACCGACGGCGGCACCAACATCGCGGGCGCGCTCACGGAGGCGTTCGCCGAGCCGCCCGCCGAGGGCGCCCTCGGCGTCGTGGTGTTCCTGACGGACGGGATGCCCACGGCGGGCGAAACCGATCCCGAGCGCATCGCCGACCAGGCGGACCGCGGCCGCGGGCCGTTCCGGGTCTTTGCCTTCGGCATCGGGTATGACGTGAACACCTACCTGCTCGACCGGCTCACGGAGCGCGCCCGGGGCGTCACCGAGTACGTCCGGCCGGGCGGAGACATCGAGCAGGCGGTCGGCTCGCTCGCCGCGAAGGTCTCGAGCCCGGTGCTCACCGACCTCGCGCTGCGGGCCGACGGGGTGGAGCTGTACGACCTGCAGCCGCAGAGCCTCCCCGACCTGTTCGCTCGCGGCGAGTTGGTGGTGTTCGGGCGGTACCGGGAAGAAGGGAGCGGGGAGCGGTCCGTGACGGTGACGGGGCGGAGAGACGGCCGTGAAGAACGGTTCGCGACCAACGCCACGCCCGGCGGTGAACCGGGACGCAACGACTACATCCAGCAGCTCTGGGCCGCGCGCAAGGCGGGCGCGCTCTCCCACGAGATCCGGCTGCGCGGACCGAACCCCGAGCTCGTGAACGAGCTCAAGCGACTCGCGCTACGCTACGGCATCCTCACCGAGTACACGTCCTATCTCGTGCAGGAGCCGAACCAGGTCGTGGTCCGTCCGATGTTCGATCGGGCTCCGGCCGCGCAGGCGGGAGCCGCCGCGGTGGAGCGCTCGCGCGCGGAGAAGGCGCTCTCCGGCTCGCTCCAGCTGAGCGCGGTCACCGTCGACGGCGCCGCGAGGGCCGACTCCCTGAGCGTGGGCAGCTCCGGCGAAGCCAGGCGCACGCAGCGGGTCGGCGGCCGCGTCTTCCTGTGGCGCGACAGCGCCTGGACCGACATCGCACACGGGGATTCGCTGCACGTGGTCACGGTGGCGGCCTTCAGCGACGCCTACTTCGCCCTGCTCCGGGCGCTGCCGGAACTGGTGAAGGCCGCGACGCTCGAGCCGGCAGTCCTGGTGGCCGGACGCCGCGTGAGCATCAGAATTGAAGCGGGGGGCAAGAGTGCATGGACCGAGGGCGAGCTGCAGCGGCTGGTGAGGGCGTTTCGGGGATGAACCGATTGCGGATTGCGGATTGCGGATTGCGGATTCGAAGGACTGGCTTCCGCCTCGGGAGCGGCCTGCCAATCCGCAATTCACAATCCGCAATCCGCAATTGAATTATGCCCGACGACCTGGCCGAGGTCTACCGCACCACCTACCGCGCGCTCGTGCGCTTCCTGTACCGCAGGGTATGGGACGCCGAGCGCGCGGAGGACCTCGCCCAGGAGGCATTCGCCCGGGCGCTGGTGCACAAACCGGAGAAAGCGCGGGGGTGGCTCTTCGTCGTGGCGGCGAACATGGCGCGGGATGACGCGCGGCGGGCGGCGCGGGAGCGGCGTCACCTGACCCTGCTGAAGGCGGAGCCCCAGGAGACCGATTCCGGGGCGGACGACGCGCTCCACGCCGAGGGCGAGCGGCTGCGCGTCCGCGCCGCGCTCGAGCAGCTGACCCCGCGCGACCGTGAGGCGCTGCTGCTGTGGGACTCGGGATTGTCGTACGAGGAGATCGCCGCTCAAACGGGGCTCGCGCGCGGCGCCGTGGGTACCACACTGGCGCGGGCGCGGCGGCGGCTGGTGGAAGCGTTCGAGGCCGGAGGGAAGGGTGAACATGTCGCACGTGGATGATGGGACGCTGCACGCCTATCTCGACGGCGAGCTGACGGCGGTGGAGGCGCAGGGCGTCGAAGCGCACGTCGCCGAGTGCCCGGCCTGCCGCGGCCGCTTACAGGAAGAGCGGGCGCTGATCGCGCGGGCCGACGAGCTGCTCGGCCTCGCCGCGCCTCCCGACCGCGGGGCCTCACCGCCGTTCCCCCTCTCCGCATTGCGGAGAGGGGGTCAGGGGGTGAGGTTGCTCTCCGCATTGCGGAGAGGGGGTCAGGGGGTGAGGTTGCCGCTCGCCTGGGCGGCCACGGTGCTGCTGGCGCTCCGCGTTGGGATGTACTTGGGCGGCGCGCCCCCCGCGCGACACGCGCAGCCCGCGGCGGAGAGCGCAGGCGATCTCACGGCACACCCCGCCGCGACGCTCCCCGCCGTCCGGGAGACCCTTTCCGTCAAGCGCCCGGCGGCGTCACCCGCGCAGCGTCCCCGACAGGCGCAGCGGCCCGCCGCACCGGCTGCACAGGCTGCACCGGAGGGTGCGGAGCGCCGACAGGCGAACGCTGTGGGTGAGGTCGCGCACGCGATGGAAGCCGGAGAGGACTCGCTTGAAGCTTCCCGTGCCCGCGAGGAGCGGACCGCGGCGCAACCACCCATGTCCAGCGCCCTCTACCGTGCGGACGGGGGCTACACGGTGACGGGCCCTGCACTCACCCTCGACAGCGCCCGCGCGCTGCTCGGCGCGGACCCGCAGGTCGTCCCCGGCCTGCCCGTTCGCGCGATCCGCACGGCGCGCCGGATGGGCTACTCCGTGCTCGTCGTCGTCGAGCAAGCGCTCGATTCGAGCACGACGATCACCGTGATCAACGGACGTCCCAGCACGCTCCAACTCGACGCGGTCGTGGTTTCAAGCGCAGCACGGGCCGATTCGATACGTGCCGCCGACCGGCCGCTCGCAGTGAGGGGCCGCGCGGCGCCCCCCACGGATTCCCTACCACCGGCCGCGCGCAAAGCCAACGCCGCCTGGTACGCACGCGGTGCTCTCGCCGATCGGTCGACCGCAGAGCTTTTCGTGGAGGTCCGCGGGCCGCTGCCCGCCGATTCGCTCGCGGCACTGAAGCGCCGGCTCCAGCCGCTCCGGCCCTGAGGCGGGCGTACTGACGAAGGGCGCGCGCCCGGTTCGCGGCTGAAGCCGCGGCTCGGCATCTCCCCGCTGAAGCGGGGTGGCACGATTGCCCGGTTTACCGGGCAGAGGCCGAGCCGCGAGTTCACTCGCGCAACTCGGCGGCGGCTGCCCGCAGCCAGCCTACGGAACGACCACCGAACCGACCATGCCGCTGGTGAAGTTGCCCGGAGACGAGTGAACCGTGCAGCGGTACCGATAGGTCCCGGCCGTCGCACTGGTGAAATCGCGCCTGAACGA
>WNFU01009356.1_pt1 | contig 14626 bp, 25 predicted proteins | sample 5400121 | NCBI WGS metagenome assembly WNFU01 (sample SAMN13153360, study PRJNA577476) | soil metagenome | isolation source: 100 cm soil or saprolite under grassland replicate 1 | place: USA:California | collected 2016-06-15
TGGGAGCCCGAGTGCGACCGCTGCAGCCGCTGCCGTGACGGCGGCGGCAAGGATCCAACGGCGGCGGACTCCGGGGGAAGGAGTGCGAACCCCTGGCGGAGAGACGGTCTTCCGCATCACGCTCAGGCGCGCCCGCTCGATCCGTTCGAAGTCGGGCTCCGGGAAGCGCTCCTGGAACCTCTCGAGCAGGTCGATCTCATCCATTTGCTTCACCCTCCAGCGCGTAGCCTTCTATGAGGGATTGTCCGTTCGCGCCGAGCAGTTCCCGAACCCTCCGTCGGGCCCTGGCCAGCCGGGAGCGGACCGTTCCGACAGGGATCCCGAGGGCCTCGCCGATCTCTTCGTAGGTCAGGCCTCCCCAGGCGAAAAGGAGCAGGATCTCGCGCTGCGCCGGCTTGAGGCCGGCCAGGGCCAACGCGACGGCAGGTCCCGAGGCGTCGGCGTCCAGCCTCTCGTCGGACGCCTCGAGATCGTCGGTGAACACTCGATCGGCCGGGGCTCGCGCGTAGGCCAGTAGCTGGCGGCGCTCCGACCGCCGATGGTCCCTGAGGAGGTTTGCCGCGATGCCAAGCAGCCACGGGCGGGCGTCTTCCCGACTGCGGTCGTAGCTGGCTCGGCGGCGGAACGCGATCACCAGCGTCTCGGAGGCGAGATCCTCCGCGCGATCGGGGCCCACTCTGGGCCGCAGGTACCGGTACAGAGCGACGAAGTGCCGCTCGAATATCGGGGCGAAGCGCTCCGGATCAGCCTCTGAGGAGGCGATGATCTCGGCATCGGTCGAGGTCCGCAGGTTCTTCCCCTTTGTCCACCCTGCTCTTGGCCGCAGCGCCCCTTTGGGTTCCCTTCCTGTGGTGCCTCTGAACAGGGGTAGCTTGTCGGATTCCGCTGCGCAGGGAAAGGGCGACGCGTCGGCCGGATTCCGGTCTACCCCTAGGAGCCCTCGGGCCGGCGGTCGCCCACCATAGTCAGGGTCTTGTTGACGCTGTCGAAGGCGTAGCTTGCGCAAGGATGGTCGAAGCCACCGCCCACCTCGATCTTCCAGTCCCGGTAACCATGGGCGTCGAGGACTTGTCGGGCGATCTGGACCGCTTCATCTTCCCGGACGCAACGCGTATCCGATCCGAAACGCTGGAAGAGGTCCTCCCGCATGGCTGCGAACTGCCCAGCCGCGTGCCGGTAACCCTCGGGAACAGGAGGCAAACCGAGGCGCTCGCACAGCGCGGTGTCCTCGCTGGGAAAGACCAGGATGACGTGGCCTTCGGCTGCGGCGCACGCGACGAGGGGGGGCACCTCTGTTGATCCCGCGATGACGTTTCCATTCGCCCACTGCTCACGGCAGACTTCCGTCGGATCCTGTCCGGAGGCACCCGTTACCACTCCTCCGCTCCCGGGAGTGGGCTGAAGTTCGCACACGACGGCCTCCACCGTCTGGGAGGCGCTGGGTCGCGTGAGCGCGTACGCCGCTCCAGCTGCGAGGAAGGCAGCCGGGACGAGCACAAGCGCGACGGCCCGACGACTCCTGATGAATCTGCCTGTTGGAGCAGGAGCTGGCTCGTCGGCACGGTCTCGTGTTCGGACGAACTCCTTCATCAGGAGTTCCTGTCGCAGGAGCAGTCGGTCGCGCGGCATCTCGCGTTCCGGTGGTGGTGTCAAGAGATCGTTCATGTGGAGCCGCCTTTCGGTTCCGCCGTGTGACCGCTCGGGTCGTCACCCTGTTCATGCCCGGAAGATGTGGTGAGTTCCCGGAGGCGATACCGGGCCCGCGACAATCGTGATCTGACGGTGCCCACGGGGATGCCGAGGGCAACCGCCGTTTCCTCGTAGGTGAGTCCTTGCCATGCGAACAAAACGAGAACCTCTTGGTCGACAAGAGGAAGGCGTTCCATCAGTCCCAATATCTCCCGCATACGTTGCTCGTCATCCAGCCGGGCGGCCACATCCTCCGAGAAGTCGTCGGCTTTCTCTGTGGGCAACACGCGGGCGAACGCGGCGTCGCGGCGTAGCCTCTGACGCACTCGGCGCCGAAGCAGATTCGTGGCAACGCCGTACAGCCAGGGGAGCAGGCCCCGAGCGTCGACTTGGACTCTCCCGCGCTGACGCCAGGCCTCCAGGAAGACTATGGACGTCAGATCCTCGGCGAAAGCCCAGTCCGCCGTCCTTCGAAAGCAGAAGTTGTAGAGGGTGTGAGCGTGCCGCCGGTACAGGAGCCCAAACGATTGCTCGTCACCTTCGGTTGCGCGAGCCCACAGTTCCTCGTCGCTCGGTTCGACCATCAGGGCTCTATGCCCGAAGCTGGCAATTGGGTTCCCATCGTGCATGGGCTTGCAGTTCACGTTCGGATGAGGCCTGGGGTCAATAGGGAAGTCGTGAGTAGCACGTACCGGCCCCACCTAGGACGCGGGGAAGGATCCGTCGATCGCGGACTCGGGGAGACGAACGATCCAAGGGGCGTGGGGGTCTTTGAGGCAGATGCAGCGTGTGACCCCGATGGCCGTGGCCCACTCCCAGGAGCAGGAGGGTCTGGACTTCGAGTGGTTCTTCCACTCCGAATTTGACCGACTCTTCCAAACCTTGCTGCTGGTGGTAGGAGATCGTCCCGAGGCCGAGGAGCTCGTCCAGGAGGGCATGGCCAGGGTCTACGAGCGGTGGGATCGTGTGCGCAGGGCTGACTCGCCGACCGCTTACCTGTACCGGACGGCGTTCAACCTAAATCGGACGCGCCTGAGGCGCCTTGGGGTGCGGATCCGCAAGGCCCATCTGCTCCACCGGACTGAGGCCGACCCGGGCCAGGACCCTGCCAGGATCGCCGAGCTGCGAAACGACGTGCTGGAAGCTCTGGCGGCACTCCCGCCGTCCCAGCGCGAGGCCTTGGTGCTGGTCGATTGGCTGGGCATGGACGCCGAGGAATTGGGTCGGGTACTCGGGATCGAGGCCGCCTCCGTTCGGGGGCGCCTGCACCGGGCCAGAGAGAGCGTGGTGGGGCCTCGGAGGGGTGCAAGATGAGAGCGCGGGTGAGCTCGACGGTGATCTCCGCGTACACCCGGGGTGTTGCCGACGGGCGACCGTCGGCCTTCCCTTAGACTCTTCGAGCTCAGGTCGGAGCCGTGACGACAATGTCCGCGGCTGTGGTTGCGTCGGCGAGGCGAGCATCGTAGGTGCAGAAGGCTCCAACTTCGCCGCTGATCGAGAGAGCCGATGCGAGGTGGATGGCGTCGAGCGTCCGAAGGCCGGCGGGCTCGAGGGTTGCCGCGACCCGCACCACAGCCTGCTCCAACTCTATGAGACCGATTCGCGAGAGGACCGTGCGGGCTTTTCGCATCGCTCCACCGCCGACGCGTCTCGCAGCCCGTTCCACCTCGATCTCCGCAATTACGCTCGATACTCGCTCGGGCCACGAACGCAGGAGCCTGCGCACGGCCCTCGTCTCTGGTTCGGGGACGACAAGCTTCAAGATCGCGGAGGAATCGAGATACAGGAGCTCTCCAGCCAAGACTTACAGACGCTCCTCCCGAAGCTCTTGCAGAGCCTTGGTCCCCTTCGTGCTCACTGGGCCTCTCGGCGGGGTGAGGTCCAAGAGGTCCCCCTGGGGAGGCCTCACTCGCCCTCCCCCGCTCGGTCACCTCGAGTCGCTCGCCTCGTTCCACCCGGCGCAGATACCGGGAGAGGTTTTGGCGTAGCTCTCGCACACCCACTTGGTCGGTCGCCATGTGTACACGCACTGTAGCATCTTTGGCGAAACTTTTGCCCCACTGAGCCGATCTCAGGCGATCTCAAAGAACCTCACACGCTCGGTGAGCAGCGAAAACGACCTCAGGACGCCCGGAACCCGCACGCTCATAACCCAGAGGTCGCAGGTTCAAATCCTTCCCCCGCGACGAGAGAAACTGCAGGTGAGAGAGTCTGTGGGCGGCGTCCGGTTCGGACGTCGCCTGATTCTTGGGTCCCACTTTGGCCCGAGCCGCAGCTCCGAGGTGCTTGGGGCTCGCATGGGCGCGCTTCTGCCCCCCGCTGGCCTCCGATCGCCAGCGCCATCTCCGCGAGCGTCTGGCCACGCCGCTTCGCGATGTCGTTCAGCGCCCGGACCTTCGCCAGGTTCTCCTCGGTGAGCATGTCCCTCGTCATGGCGCCGCCCGTGGCCACGCGCGAGTCATCCGGGATGCCCTCGAGGTACCGGTCGGTGAGCAGCCCCTGCGCGAGGGGCGAGAACGTGATGCAGCCGACGCCCTCCTCCCCGAGGACGTCGAGCAGGCCGTCCTCGATCCACCGGTTCAGCATCGAGTACGACGGCTGGTGGATGAGCAGCGGCGTGCCGAGCGAGCGCAGGATCCCCGCGGCCTCCCGGGTCCGCTCGGCCGAGTACGACGAGATGCCCACGTGCAGCGCCTTTCCCGCCTTCACTCCGAATCGAGCGCGCCCATCGTCTCCTCGACCGGCGTCTCCGGATCGAACCGGTGCGAGTTAGAAGATGTCGACGTAGTCGAGCCCCATGCGTCCGAGCGACCGGTCGAGGCTCGAGAGGAGGTACTTGCGCGACCCTCCCTCCCCGTACGGCCCCGGCCACATGTCGCATCCGGCCTTCGTGGAGAGGACGAGCTCGTCGCGGTACGCCCGGAAGTCGGAGGCGAGGATCCGCCCGAAGTTCTCCTCGGCCGACCCGTACGGCGGCCCGTATTTGTTCGCCAGGTCGAAGTGGGTGATCCCGAGATCGAACGCCCGCCGCAGGATCGCGCGCTGCCGCTCGAGCGGCCAGTCGCCGCCGAAGTTGTGCCACAGGCCGAGCGAGACGGCCGGCAAGAGCAGCCCACTCCGCCCCGTCCGTCGGTACTGCATGGACCCGTACCGATCCTCGTTTGCGACATACGTCACGAGCCCGAGTCTGCCACGAAGGTCCTCCTCGGCGAGCCGGACGATGCCTCAGTCGTCAGCCCGAGCACCTCCGTCAGCCGTAGATCGCGCTGCCCTCGGCGCCGTCTTCACCGGCCGATCGGTCGAGCCCCACGTGGGTGGCCAGGGCGGCGCGGCTGGCGGGGAGAGGGACCTCTCCCGGGTAGCGAGCGGGCCGTGCCGCGGTGACGGGGCAGATCGTCAGCATCCCCGACCGGTGGAACGGCTCGTAGGAGACCGCGAGCGCTCGCCGTGTTCCCGCCTGCTCGTGGCCCTCGACCGCCGAGCACGCTGTGGTATGCTTCCTGCATGTCAGAACAGGTTGCAGTGCGCATCCCAGATGAGCTCGCCAAGCGCCTGGATGAGATCGTCGCGGCCGGAAGGTTCGGGACCAAGGCCGAAGCCATCCGCGCGGCCATCGTGGATCTGCTCGAGGCGGAGCGCCGTCGAGAGATCGGGGAGCGGATCGCCGAGGGCTATCGACGCGTGCCACAGACCGACGAGGAGGTCTCGGCCGCAGAGGCGGCCGCCATCCGCTCCATCCACGAGGAGCCCTGGTGAGCGGCCCTGCCCGGGGCGAGATCTGGTGGGGAGAGGCCCCCGACGAGAAGGGCAGGCCCTACCTCGTCCTGACCCGCGACGAGGCCATCCCCGTGCTGCGGACGGTGCTCGTCGCCCCGGTGACGCGAACGATCCGTGCCATCCCCACGGAGGTTCCCCTCGGACAGGCGGAGGGTCTGCCGGCCGACTCCGTCGCCGCCATGGACGCCGCGCTGGCGTTTCCGAAGTCGATGCTGACCAGGAGAATGGGCGGACTGCCCACTGGAGGGCTGCACGCGCTGTGCGATGCAATGCGGGCCGCCATCGACTGCTGACGAGCGGAAGGGCAACGTCGCGGTCGCGTCGAGCCTCCGTCGCTCCCTGGGGGGTGAGCTGTCGAGCCGGTCAGCCCGCATGGGTGCGGGTCCACAGGGAACTCCGGACTCCGTGGCGTAGCCGTCGATCTCCCCGCGTATCCTGCTTCACTATGGTGCCGTCGGGAGGGAGGGAGTCGTGGGACGTCGGCCAGTGAAGGGAAGGGCTACGGCGCTGGCTCTGGCCGTCCTTGTCGGTTCGGCGGTCTCCGTCCAGCTTCCGCCCTCGGCCGTTTGGGCGAACCCCGTCCTCGTCGTCACCTCGACGGCCGATTCGGGACCGCACACGCTCCGCAACCTGATCTCGAAGGCGAACGCGACCCCCGGCCCCGACCGGATCGAGTTCGACCTCCCGGGCGCGGCGCCGCACGTGATCGCGCCCACGAGCGGCCTCCCCGGGATCACCGAGACGCTCACTATCGACGGGACGACCCAGGCCGGCTTCTCGCGCGCAACACACAAGCCGGTCGTCGTGCTCGACGGCATCTCGGCGGGGAACACCTCGGCCCTGACCATGTTCGGGACCGCTGCGGGTGGCACCCAGATCCGCGCCTCGAGATCATCCGGTTCCAGTTCGAGGCGATCAACATCAATGGGGTGCAGGACGTGGTGATCGCCGGCAACTACATCGGTACGGACGGGGTGACGGCACTCGGCAACGGCAGCGGCTTCATGTCGGTGTCAGGCGTGGTCTCAGCGTTCGGCGAATCCCGGAACCTGCGGATCGGGGGTACGACGGCCGCCGCACGCAACGTCATCGGCGATTCCATGCTCAAGCTGATCGCGATTCACGAAGCGCCGGTGCATGCGGGGTCGCACCTGCCGCCAACGGGTTCCTGATCGGCCCGTCTGAGTGCCTCGCACGGGTCCTACGTGCTCGGGGCGGAGCTCGCTCGGCGACCTGGAGGCCGGCGAGCCGCGCTCAGACCGAGAAGCGGCATGGGCGGCGACGGACCTCGCGATGTACTCGGCGTCCCTCTCGACTCCGTGGATCATCGCCGACGAGAGGGAGAAGATGTCCATGGCCCACCAGAACCACGTCACGCAGATCGCGGTGGGGGAGTCGCTGCGTTCGCGGCTTCGCGAGGCGCTGCGTGGGTCCTTCGTGAACGAGTCGATCCGGAAGGCCTCGAACATCGACATCCCGGCTGCGCGATGTCAAAGCCCGGGTCCCGAGACCGGAGGCGTCAGGGGCGTCGGGTCCGAAGGAGAGAGCTACCGCGGAGCATCCAGAAGCTATGAAAGGAGGCCCCCGAACCCGTTAGCATCCGACCCCAGGTGCTGACCTCTTCGACCGGCCACCGTTAGCCTTCTCGACCGGCGTTACACGAATCCCTACCTGATCCCACGCTCAGGTAGGTGCGACCACATGGATGGTTTTCGCAGCGGCTGCGCTGCCGAGGCGAGCGTCGTAGGCGCACACTGCCCCGAGGTCCCGGCCAAGGGAGATCGCCGTCGCCAGGTGGATGGCGTCGAGGGTCCTGAGCTCGGGCGGCTCGAGCGCAGCCGCCTCGCGCACGACGTCCGCGTCGAGGTCGACGAGAGCGAGTCTCGAGAGGACCGATCGCGCTCGTCGGACGGCTCCACCGCCAAGCCGTCTCGCCACCCGCTCGACCTCGATACGGGCCACAACGCTTGACACCCGATCCGGCCAGGATCGAAGGAGCTCGCGAAGGGCCTTCGTCTCGGGCTCGGGGACGACGAGCTTCACGATGGCGGAGGAGTCGAGGTACAGAAGTCCGCTGGGCATGGCCTACGCGCGGTCCTCGCGGAGCTCCCGGAGGGCGTCGGTCCCTTGGGTCGTGACCGGCCCCTTCGGCGGAGCGAGGTCGAGGAGGTCACCTTCGGGGGGTCTCGCCCGTCCCGAAGCCACCAGCTGTCGGAGGGCGGACCCGGACTCATCAACTGGGCCAAGCACGGCCACGGTCTTGCCGCGCTCGGTCACCTCGAGGCGCTCGCCCCGCTCCACCCGGCGCAGGTACCGGGAGAAGTTCTGGCGAAGCGCTCGTACGCCCACTCGCTCGGTAGCCATGTGTACACACACTGTAGCATCTTGGGCCAAACTCTTGCCCCACTGAGCCGATCTGAGGCGACCTCAACGAACCTCAGAAGACCTGTGAGCAGCGAGAACGAACCGACGGCACTCCGATCCCACGAGCTCATAACCCAGAGGTCACAGGTTCAAATCCTGCCCCCGCGACGAGAGAAGCCGCAGGTCAGAGCGTACATGGGCGGCTCTTCGACTCGAGAGCCGCCCATGAGTCTTGCCGAACTCTTGTCCGAACGCATTCTCGGAGACTCTGCTATCTCCGGGTCGAGCCGACGACACTTCGTTTGACTCGTTGGGGCCCGCGGGGGAGTAGAAGCGAGCAAACGCGGAGGGATGTCCAGGAGAAACGCCCGGATGGCCGCGGCCCTGGCTGGAACCATCGCCATGCCGCACACCGGGTCGGCCTCGGTCGCCTCGTCCGTGGGCGTCGCGCCTGCGCACCAGCTGATGTTTGACCGCTTGCCCTCCGTGGCGGCGCGCTCGATACTGGTTGAGGATGCGACCGTTCGGCTGAGCCTGAACGCCCCTCTCACCCCGCTCAGGGGTCCCGCCCGGGGGCCACATTGGCCACCGGCCCGTTACTCGTGCCGTCCCTCGTCGTCGAGCTGGCCGTGGACCCGCGGCACCTCGAGCGCCGCCTAGGGCGGGGGGGCTACGGCCCCCGCTGGCCTGCTGAACGCGCGGGGTGGAGGAGCGACCGTTCCTCGTTTGGGATCACGTGGACCGCTGGCGCGAGGATGGCAAGGCCGTCGTGATCGTCACGCACATGCTGGCCGGGCCGGGTCGGGTCGATTGTGTCGTCGAGCTGGTCGTTCACCCCTCCAGGCGGGAGGCAGGGATCTCCCGGGGGCGGTGGTGACGGTGGACACCCTGTCCCGGGTCGTCACCGTCGCTGAAATGCAGTGTCGGGACCTGGGGAGGCGCTTGGCGCTGATCCTGTTGGTGGTGTTGCCTCTCGCCTTCTATGGCGCCATGGCCGGGCACAGCGATCAGGTGATCATCCCGGGCGGCGTCGCCATGGCCTTCTCCGTGGCCGGCGCAGCCATCATCTCGGTGCTCTCGTCGCGGGCCGTTGACCAGCGCCTGACGTTGGCCGGGCGAAATACTGGCCGGTCGGCTCCTGTTCCTGGAGGCCCTATCGCTTCCGATCGTTGCGGGCACCTCCGTGTTGATGGCTCTCGCTTCTCACCCGCCGCGTCCGTGGGCGATGGGACTCGGCGTTGAGCTGGTCGCCGGCTCCTCGATGCTTCCCTCGGCGGCGACCACCCAGTCCAGGCGGCGCTCGTGATGAGCCACTTGTACGCAGCGGCGCTGCTCGCGGCCTCGTCCTTCGTCGCGGCCACACGCATCCGCGTGCGGCGGCATCCTGTCCCCGGTGAGGCGACTTGACGACCCTTCGGAGGAAAGCGGAGAAGCCGGAGCACGTCAGTCATTGCTGCTGTCCGGAGCCGCTCATGACGGACTGACCGCACTCGCGTTCTTCAGAATGGGCGACCGCTGGGGAGGCGACGAGCGGGGGCGATTCCTGGTCAGACCGAGAGCTTGCGATTTGCGGCTCGGTAACCAGCCGCTGCAACGCTCGTATGAGATGGACCCACTTGGAGGACCGCCGCGAATCGCAGCCGAACACCGGACGGTGGCACCGGCGTGAAGCGCGGCGCCGGGCTGGGTGTCTTGCCTCAAGCGGCCGCGTGCTCGCGATCCGACACGCGATACGGGTAGAAGCGCTCTCGCTCGCCTCGGTTCCAGGCCGCCCGCAGCTCCGGATCGGAGATGTCCCAGTCTGGCCGAATTCTCTGGAAGAGTTCGCGGAGGTCGGTCCGGAGGTCCTGGATGGACGGCCGGCCCCAGTACCAGTAGCCGTAGTAGATGCGGAGGATCTGCAGTCCCGGTCCCAGCACGAACGTGTGAGGAATCATCGGGTCGTTGTGGGGGTCGGTGTACTCTTGGATGTCGAGGTCCTTCTGCACCTTCCTCCCGGGATCCGACAGGAACGGCCACTGGGCCCCCAGGCCGTCGCGGAACTCGTTGGTCTCGATCAGGTTGTCGGTCGAGATCGTGACGAGCTTCGTGTACCCGACCTTGAGCTCTGGATAGAACTCCACGAGGTTCCTCATCTGCCGTCGGTCCTTCGGGCAGAAGTGCCCCCGGGACAGGACGAGGATCATCGGATCTTCGCCCTGGAGCTCCGAGAGCTTCCGCCGCTTGCCAGCGTGGTCCGTGAGCTCGTAGTCGGGGAACGCGGCTCCAACCTTGACGTCCGGTCGCATCTGGGGCTCCTTTCGACGCTCGGCGACGACCGCCCGGACCTCTATTTCGAGGCCTCCACTCGGTGGGTCCCGATCGATTGCCCGGTACATGGGGAGAACGCGGAGCTCGCCTCCGCGCTGTTCAGCAGTGTCGGCGAGGTGACCCGATTCGGTCGGGAGGAAGCTGACCGTCCGGAGTGAGCGATGGCCCGCTGCGGCAAGCGGATCGCTCTGAACTCTGTCGCGTGCCGGACAGAGCGGCCGTCATCTGCTGCAGGGGTCTCCACGCTGGAGCAGGAGGCATCGGCATGGAAGGCGGTGGTGGGCAGATGCCGAACGAGCCGCAAAGCGCTGGAGGGTTCGAGAAGAAGGTGCTGGATCGCGACATCCCCGTGAGCCAGGTGCTCGAGAGGGACCTGGATCTGGCCGAGAAGGCGAAAGGTGCCGACCCAAGGGCGAGAGGACGGGGCCGAACCCGCGAGTTCATCGCGTGGGGCCCTCTGGGAATGGTCCGCACATGGGCGGCGCCGAGGACTCTCGAACGTGACTGATCGGACCGGTCGCCTGCGTTGGCTCGTGGAGTGACCCGGCGTGGAGTGGGAATCGCCCGGTCTCTCGCGCGTCCGGAGGGACGAGACGCTCGCTCGCGACGGCGAGCCATGACCTACGTCAGGAGGGCTTCCATGGTGAGAACGGTCCCGCGCAGGGTCGCTACGCTTGCCGGCCTGTTGCTCGTTGCGGCAGCTTGCTCGAACGGGTCGAGTCCTGGCTCTGCGACAGGTGGCGTTACGTCACCCCCCGCGTCGGCGGGGCAATCGATGATGGCGCTGCCGTCCTGGGCCGCCGCCATGAAGTCCACCATCACCGCACCTGCGGACGGCTCCAAGGTGACCGCGAACACCGTGACGCTCCGCGTCGACACCTCCGGGTTCGACGACTCCTGTGCACTGGCCGGGAAGCCCGTCCGGCCCCGCACCGGCCACTACCACGTGCTCCTCGACGGCTCGCTCATCAACATGTTCTGCACCCCCACCGCCAGCATCTCGATGCAGAACGTGGCACCCGGGATGCACGAGCTGGCCGTGGTCCCCGCTCTGGGCGACCACGCCGAGGTCCTGGAGAACGAGACGTCGATCGAGGTCGACTACGAGCCGGCCAAGCCGCTTCCCGAGATCACGGACGCCTCGATCGCCGGGAAGCCCTCGATCGAGATCCTGTCCCCGAAGGACGGAGCGACGGTGTCGGGCCCCTTCGACATCCGGGTGCGGATCGGGAACTTCAACCCGAGCTGCGACCTGTTCGGGAAGCCCGCCGTGGCCGGGTACGGGCATTGGCACGTGAACCTCGACTCGATGACCGGGCCGATGATGGGAATGGGCACGATGCTCGGGATGAGCTGCGAGGCCGTGTTCCACGCCACCACCGACGGCCTGAAGGCCGGGCAGACCCACACGGTGATCGCCCTCCTGACGGACAACGGCCACGCGCCGCTGGAGCCACCGGTGGCCTCTGAGGTCACGGTGCACATCGGATGAGGGGGATCCGGAGGCTGGCGCTTCTTGCCGGCGTCGCGCTGGCCGCCACGGCGTGCGGTGGATCGGGTGGCGAGGCCGTCGCTCCGGGCGGCACCGGGGCCACTGGGCCCGGGTCGGCCGGCACCTGCCCGGCATCGGCGAACCTCCCCACCCCGGTCAAGGACCACGGGGCAGCCGTGGCCACGGGGTCGAGTGTCTCCATCGAGGCCGGCGACTCGTTCTTCGCCCCCACGTGCGTCACGGATCTGCCGGCGGGAAGCATCACGCTGACGGTCCGAAACTCGGGCCGTGCGCTGCACAACGTGACGGTCGAGTCGCTCGGGATCGATGAGGACGTCGCCGCGGGCCAGACGATCACGGTGACCGTCCGGGTGGGGAGCTCGCCGCTGCCTTTCTTCTGCAAGTACCACCGAACCTCCGGCATGGTGGGGGCGCTCCTGCCGGCGTGAGCGTTCCAAGGACGTCCCGACGTGGATGCGACCCGTCCTACAGGGGCGGCGAGTTCTGGCCGAGGCGCGAGATGATCGGCAGCAGGAATCGCTGCCACAGACCGGAGAGCAACAGGAGCCCGATGCCGACCATCAGGATCCCCGAGACGCCCGCGATCACGTGGTAGTGCCGTTTGATGACGTCGAGCGACGACATCATCGCGCGGACCCCCAGGCCGACCAGGAGGAACGGCACTCCGAGGCCCATCGAGTACACGAACAGGAGCATGGCGCCCTTGAGGGCCCCGCCCTGGGTGCCGGCGATGGCGAGGACGCCGCCGAGGACCGGGCCCACACACGGGGTCCAGCCGGCCGCGAAGGCCATCCCCAGCGGGAGCGCTCCGGCCGGGCCGGGCTTCACCCACCGGAGGAACGGCCGCTTCTCCGCGTACAGCTCCGGACGGCCCAGGCGGAGGGCGTACAGCACCATCGCGGCCCCGAAGAGCAGCACGACCAGCCCCGCCAGGCGGAGCCCCAGCCCAGACCTGATGAACCGGAACGCCGAGGCCGACGCGCCCAGGGCCGTGAACACGATCCCGAAGCCCAGGATGAAGAGCAGGATCGGGACGATCGGCCGGCGCCGCCCATCCCCCTGCGTGCCGGACACGAACGTGAGGTAGCCGGGCACGAGGGGCACGACGCACGGCGAGGCGAAGGACAGCACGCCCGCGGCGAAGGCCACCGCGGGGGCCCACCAGTGGGAGAGTCCGGAGGTGACGTCGGCAAGCATGGCTCGCCTGCCCGGACGCCATGTTCGAGCGCTCGATTCCCGGCGGGTCGGGCTCAGCGGGTTGCGGGCGGGTCCCCGACGGGAAGGAGAGGGGTATGCCGACGGTGGCATTCGACGTGATCGGCACGCTGTGTGCGCTGGAGCGTCCGACACGGCGGCTCGCCGAACTGGGGGCACCGGAGCATTCGCTGGACCTGTGGTTCGCCCAAACCCTGCGCGACGCCGTGTCGCTCTCGCATTCCGGTGGCTACCGGCCGCTGGCCGAGGTTCTCGAGGCCGCCCTGCAGCGGCTGGCGGCAGCGATCGGTCTCGAGGCGGGAGAGGAGGAACTGCGCGGGGGATGGAGGCCTTCCGGGAGCTCGATACCCGGCCCGAGGCCGGGGAGGCCTGCGGGATGTTCTCCGAGGCGGGATGGACGATCCTCGCGCTGACGAACGGGGCCGAGGAGACCACGCGGGCCCTGCTCGAGCGCGGAGGCCTCCTCGCCCGCTTCGATGCCATCCTGTCGTGCGACGTCGTGAGGAAGGCCAAGCCTCATCCCGACGTCTACGCCATGGCCGGGGAGCGGGCCGACGGCGAGCTGTGGCTCGTGGCAGCGCACGCTTGGGACTGTGCCGGGGCGGCCCGGGCAGGGCTTCGGACGGCCTGGATCTCGAGCGTCGAGACCGAGTACCTCGGCGTGTATCCGCCTCCGGACGTGGTCGCGGGGGATCTGGTGGAGGCCGCCACGCGGGTCCTCGGACGGGCCCGGGAGGAGGCCCCGCCGAGTTGACCCGACCCCCCTGCATCGCTGCCGGGAGGGAATCGGGGGGCGCGTTGCGGCGTTCGAGTCTATTGACGGACCACGCGACTGCGAGGTGATCGGGATGCGAGTGACCCTCAGGTACTTCGACGGCTGTCCGAACTGGGAGATCGCGCTTGGTCGGGTGCGGGAGGTCCTGGCGACGTCCGGGCCCGGCGTCGCCGAGGTCGAGCTCGAACGCGTCCCGACCGAGGAGGAGGCGGAGCGGCTCCGGTTCCGGGGGTCGCCGACCGTCCTCGTCGACGGCGTCGACCCGTTCGCCGACGAGGCCGCGCCCGTCGGCCTCGCCTGCCGGGTCTACCGCACGGAGCGGGGACTGGAGGGCGCCCCGTCGCTCGACCAGCTCAAGGCCGTCCTCGCCGCCCCGACCGTCTGAGGAGGGGACATGGAGGTCCCGGACTTCGAGCTGCTGGACCAGGCGGAGACCCCGCGGCGGCTGTCGGAGCACCTCGAGGCGGCCGTCGTCCTGGTGTTCCTGCGCGGCGACTGGTGACCGTACTGCAACGGCCAGCTGGTCAGCCTGGCGCGTGAGCATCGGAACCTGCTCCAGGCCGGAGCCAGGCCCGTCGGCGTCAGCGTGGACGCGCCGGGCCGGAACGCGGCGATGGTGGAGAAGCTCGATCTCCCGTTCCCACTCCTGTCGGACCCGGAGGGGGAGCGGGCCATCAAGCCGTACGACGTCTGGAACGAGGGGCGGCACATCGCCAAGCCGGCGGTCGTGCTGATCACACCGGAGGGACGGGAGGCGTTCCGAAGGGTGTCCGTCGACTTCGCCGACCGGCCGGCGGAGGACGACGTCGTGGACGTCGCCCGCCGGCTGGGGCTCCCGCCCACCACGCAGGAGCCGCCGGGACCGGGGCGACCGGAGCCTGGGCCGCGGGCCATGCCCCTGGCCTCGCTCGGTCCCTACTACCGAGGGGCGAAGTTCGCGGCCACCGCGCTGGCCCTTCGGATACCGGAGGTCGAAGAACAGG
>WNFU01006150.1_pt1 | contig 14624 bp, 12 predicted proteins | sample 5400121 | NCBI WGS metagenome assembly WNFU01 (sample SAMN13153360, study PRJNA577476) | soil metagenome | isolation source: 100 cm soil or saprolite under grassland replicate 1 | place: USA:California | collected 2016-06-15
ATCGGCGGACTCAACCTGATCCAGGCCGACTACAACAACGATGGTTTTCCGGACGTGGTGGTCTTGCGCGGGGGCTGGATGGGAATCGCCGGACGGTATCCGTTTTCGTTGCTGCGCAACAATGGGGACGGCACGTTTGACGACGTCACGGAAGAGGCCGGACCGCTGCATTTCCGTCCCACGCAGACGGCGACCTGGTTCGACTACAACAATGACGGCTGGCTTGATCTTTTTGTGGGAAACGAATCCACGCCCGGCGATGCCAATCCTTGCGAACTCTTTCGGAGCAACGGCGACGGGACATTCACCGAATGTGCCGCCCGCGCGGGAGTTGCCGTCGTCGGGTTCGTCAAAGGAGTCGCGAGCGGGGATTACAACAATGACGGCAGGCCGGACCTATATCTTTCGCGTCGTGGCCAGCCCAACATTCTGTTTCGAAACGACGGGCCGCATGATTCCAAAGGAGAATGGAAGTTCACCGATGTGACCGCCGCCGCGGGGGTGGCGGAGCCCGTGCAAAGTTTTCCCACGTGGTTTTGGGACTATGACAACGATGGCTGGCCGGACCTCTTCGTGGCGGGTTATCGCATCGCGGACGCGGGAGACATCGCTGCGGACTATCTGGGCCTGGCGAATTCCGGCGAGAGAATCCGCCTCTACCACAACAATCACGATGGCACCTTCAGCAACGTGGCCCGCGAGGCCCATGTGGACAAAGTGCTCTACGCGATGGGCTGCAATTTCGGCGATTTGGACAACGACGGCTGGCTCGATTTCTACGTCGGCACCGGCGATCCCGAATTGAGCACGCTTGTTCCCAACCGGATGTTTCGGAATGACAACGGGAAAATCTTTCAGGACGTGACCACCGCGGGCGGCTTTGGGCACCTGCAGAAGGGCCATGGCGTGTCGTTTGGCGACATCGACAACGACGGCGACCAGGACATCCATCAAACCATGGGCGGCGCGTACTCGGGGGACCATTACCGGAATGTTCTTTATGAGAATCCCGGCCACGGCAACCACTGGATCAAGCTGAAACTCGAAGGAGTGAAATCAAACCGCTCCGCCATCGGCGCCCGCATCAAGGTCACCGTGAAAACCGCCGATGGCGAGCGCGCGATCTATCGGACCGTGTGTTCGGGCGGGAGCTTCGGTTGTTCGCCTCTCCGGCAGGAGATCGGGGTGGGAAATGCCACCTCCATCAAATCGATCGAAATCTACTGGCCGGCCACGGGCCGGACTCAGACGTTATCCGGCGTAGCTGTCGATCAAATGCTTCTGATTCGCGAAGGCGACGCCAATCCGACGCCAATCCTTCTGAAGAGTTTCAAGTTGGCGCCGCACGCCGGCCAACACGAACACCAACACCATTAGCGCAAGAGCCGACTGGACGCGTTGGTTGCGCGATGCACTCGGCGACCGGGGTTGTCATCCGTGTTGGGCATCCTCTCCCTCAGGGAGAGATTTCTCCGAACTTTGTGCGCGCATTGCGCCCTGAACCTGCGGCCCAATCAGAAACAGCCATGATCGGGTTGGTGGGTTGTATCTCGGTTCACGCCTTCGACTGCCGCGACTCTTCCGGCACAATGTCCAGTTCAACCTTTTCCGTGTGGCGCATGACTGTCAGGCGCGACTTCACACCCACCTGCGCGCCGGTCAATTGTTGATGCAACGCATCGATGCCGCCGACCGGCTGGCCGTTGAAACCGACAATCACATCGCCTTCGCGCAGCCCGGCAAGCGCGGCCGGACTGTCCGGCTCGATCGACAGCACCAGCACGCCGCTTTCGACGGGCAGGTTGTAGTGCCGCACCACGCGCCGGTGCAGCTTCACGTCCTGGCCGCCCACTCCGAGGTAGCCGCGCCGTATTTTGCCTTCCTTGATGAGCCAGCCGGCCACGTGTTTGGCCGTGTTGACGGCGATGGCGAAACAGATTCCTTGCGCCGGCAATATCACCGCCGTGTTGACGCCGATGACTTCGCCGCGCGAGTTGACCAACGGGCCACCGGAATTGCCGGGATTCAAGGCGGCGTCGGTTTGAATGATATTGTCGATGAGCCGCCCGGATCGGGCGCGGAACGAGCGTCCCAGCGCGCTGACAACGCCCGCCGTCACGGTGCATTGGAAGCCGTACGGATTGCCGATGGCGACGGCGAGTTGGCCGACGCGCACGCCGGTCGAGTCGCCGAGCCGGACCGGTTTGAGGTTCGGCGCGTAAATGCGGATGACCGCCAGGTCGGTGTCCGGGTCGTCACCGATGAGATGCGCGTCGGGCCGTCGGCCGTCGGCCAGCGTCACCTCGATCTTGTCCGCGCCGTGGACGACATGGCTGTTGGTGAGAATAAACCCGTCCGGCGTGAGGATGAACCCGGAACCGCTGCCGCCGCGTTCGCGGGCGTATCGTTGCGGCGACGCGGACTGGCGGACTTCAATATTCACGACCGAAGGGCTGACTTCCTCCGCCGCGCCGATGACCGCTTGCGAATAGGCGTCGAGCAGTTTCTCGTCTGAGAGTGTTTCGGGCGGGTCGGCGGCTGATTTGCCGTTCAACGGAGCGGAAGAAATCGGCGAAACTCCGACCCCGGACTCGAGTGCAACGTTTTCAGTTTTCATATCATCAGGGCCGCTCATCGCGGCTTGATGACAGATAAACCGAACCACGGAACTGTCAACCGGCGCGGAAAATGTTAAGCTTTGAGCGGCTGTTTCGCCCGCTTCCGGAAAAGTTTCCACGCGGCGAAAAACAGCAACACGCCGATCATCAAAACCACCAACACCGGCACCACGAGCGAGAGCAAGGAAGCGATGAGCGAACCGCCCAGCTCCGCGGTGGCTAGAATCGGGTTGGCCATGCCGCCGGTGCCCGCGCTGGACGCGCCGCGGGTGATGACGGTCGCACCCTGAACCAGCCCCGCGATTCCACCGCCGGCAATCACCGCGAGCGTCCACTTGAGAAACGGACTTACGTCGGTGGCCAGCGACGCGGTGATCAGGGCTCCGGCGATGATCGCGGCCGGCGATGCGATGGCGTCCAACAGGTTGTCCACCCAGGGGATGTAATAGCCGGCGACCTCCAGAACGGTGGCGACGGCGAAGGCAATCAACGCCGCGTCCGAGCCCATCCAGGCGAAGCCGGAGGCCAGTTTGAGGTGGCCGGTGTGCGAGGCGATGCTGACGACCAGCAACGGCACGAAGACGCGAAAACCGCACGCGGCACTCAAGCCAATGCCGACCAACAGGCTCAGGATCGTTTCCATAGCGAGTCTTTCTTGTTCGTGTTATGCGTTGACATCAGAACACGCAAGGTCTTTCAAATGTCGCGGCCGTTTTAAGGAAACCGATGACGTTCGCCGGTCCCGGACCCACGGTTGCAGAATAAACCCGATTCAACGGGAGGTCGATGGCCTTTCACAGAAATCCGGAGAACGTTTGAAACCTTGAACTTGCAACTTGCCGACGGGCGTGAGGATGTTCGACACGAAAAGTTTTGAGACGCCAATCTGCGCTCATTTGGCGCTTATCCGATTCGGGGCGATCAGTGCGGATCAGTGGTTGCCGTTTTGGAAGCGTCGCCGCGTGCGTCGCCGCGTGCGACGGCGCCACCCACGGTCAGTTCCGCCCGCTTTTGAATGAATTGAGCCATCACACTCACCGCAATTTCCGGGACGCTGACGGCCTGAATGTCGAAGCCGACCGGGCACGCGACTTTCGCCAACTGCTGTTCCGTCGCGATGCCATCCCGGACAAACTGCTCGAAAATCAGCCGTCGCTTCCGTTTGCTGCCGATCATTCCCAGGAAAACAAAGGGCCTGTGAACCCAATCGCGCAGGACGAGCGCATCGTGTTGATGACCGCGCGTGACGATGAGGCCGAACACGGGCCGGCGCGGCATCGGCTCGTTCAAAAGTTTATCCCAGTAATCGACGCGAAATTGCGTCCCCGAAGGGAAGTAGTGCGCGTTGGCCAGGATTGGGCGATCGTCAAAAACCGTCACCCTAAAATCGAGCTGCAACGCGAGCGGCGCGACGGCCTGCGCGACGTGGCCCGAGCCGGCGATCCACAGACCGCACGGCGGTGAAACGGTTTCCTGATAAAGCCACCCCCCTTCGGTTGCCGTGCCATCCACCCAGGAAATGGAAAAATCCTTCTTCACGCCCCAGGTCAGCGGCTCATCGCAGCGGGCGAGCTTCTGCCAGACCTCCGCCGCTCGCGCCGCCTGCGGGAGAATCAATCCACAAACTTTGCCGCCGCAAATGAGGCCGTCGTCCCAGCCGAAATCGTGGTCGAGCACCAGCTCGAACGTCGCCGGCGCCTGTGTCAGCAGGGCGCGGCGGGCGCGATCCTGAACCTCCGCTTCCAGACACCCTCCGCCCAGCGTGCCTTCGATCCGGCCATCCGCAAAGAATAACGCCTTCGCCCCTTTCTTTTGCGGACTCGACCCTTTGATGCCCGAAATGATTCCCAGCGCGAAGGGTTGACCTCGCGCCAGGGCGTCCGGCAGAAAATCGAAAAACCGCGGCATAGAACTCTTGTGAACGGGCGGAATGTAAATTGTTGCCGGCCTCGCGTCGAGCACGCAGTCGTCCGCAAGACAGGGACGCGCGCCACGCCTGCCGATTCATGAACCTCGAGGCAGGGCAGGGGTCTCGCCTCACTTACCTTGCCTGGCGGCGGGCGGGACGCGCTGCCCTGCTTTGCTTCGGTTGACACTCCGGTCCACATGCGTTAGCTGTGCGGCCATGTTCAACGGAATCTCCTTGCCGTCGGACCGGGGTCATTCGCCTGGTTTCCGCAATACCCGCTTTCCCGTTGTCTTTTTGGCGGGCTGCATTCTTTGCTTCGCGGCGTCATTCCAGGCCGCGGCCGACGACTGGCCCCGCTGGCGGGGACCGGACTGCAACGGCATCTCGAAGGAAACCGGTTGGTCTGCGTCCTGGCCGCAGGAAGGCCCGAAACAACTCTGGAAAACGTCCGTCGGCACCGGCTTCTCATCGGTCGCGGTCAGCAATGGGCGGCTTTACACCCTGGGAAACAAAGGCGGCACCGAGACCCTCTATTGCCTCGACGCCGGCAGCGGCAAAGAACAGTGGAAATACTCCTACCCGTGCCCGATGGATCCGAACCTGTATGAGGGCGGGCCGAACGCCACGCCCGCAGTGGATGGCAACACGGTCTATTCTTTCAGCCGCAAAGGCCACGTGTTCGCGCTCGACGCCGGGACCGGCAAGGTCCTCTGGTCAAAAAACGTTCACGACGAACTGGGCGTGAAAATTCCGGAGTGGGGCTTCTCCGGCTCGCCGCTGGTCGAAGGAAAATTGCTCATCATCAACGCGGGTCCTGCCGGCCTGGGGCTGGACAGAGCCGGGGGCCAGGTGGTCTGGTCCTCCGGCAAGGAATCGGCCGGCTACTCGTCGCCGGTGCCGTTGACGCACGGTGCCGCTCGCGGGGTTCTGCTCTTTTCCACCAAGGCGCTCTCCGCGGTCAATGCGCAGACCGGCCGATTGCTCTGGCGACATCCCTGGCCGACCTCCTACGGAGTAAACGCGGCCGACCCCGTCCTCATCGGCGACAAAATTTTCATCTCGTCCGGTTACAATCAAGGTTGCGCACTGCTGCGGATGAACGACAAGGGCGTCTCCGTGATCTGGCAGAATAAGAATTTGCGGAACCATTTCAACAGTTCGGTCGCCATCGGCGACCGCATCTATGGCTTCGATGAGTCGCCGCAACTCAAATGCCTGGAGTTGGCGGCGGGCAACGTGGGCTGGACCGAAAGCGGCCTTGGCAAAGGTTCGCTGATTGGCGCGGACGGCAAATTGATCGTTCTGGGTGAAAAGGGCCAATTGGTGATTGCCGATGCCTCAGCGACGGCCTTCAAACCGCTGGCGCGCGCGCAGGTGCTGGGCGGCAAATGCTGGACCTCGCCGGTACTGGCCAACGGAAAGATTTATTGTCGCAACGCCCGGGGCGATTTGGTTTGCATGGATGTTTCGGGGAAAGCGAATTGAGCCGCGACGGTTCAAACTCTGATACGAAAGAACGGAGGAACACTCGTTGATTTGATCAGGGCAAATAGTCGGAACGAATCTGGCCGAAGAGTGTGATGTTAATGGCCGCGGAAAGCTATCCTCCTCTGTGTATCGTGCGTTTGTCTGGAAGTTCTCTCAGTCCGACGGCTACCGCCACATCTTGAGACGGAAAAATCGCCGCTCCCCAGCGATGGCATTGGTCACCGACATGAAGTTGCCGGCCGGATAATAGCCCGAACCCCGCCAGAACTCCTTCCAGCTTCCCGCGTCCGCGAGATCGGTCGTCGCTTCAAGAGCGTACGTCACATCCCCCTGGTTAAGCCAGCTTATGACAAGGTCGCAACCATCACGCTGAACGCCGAACCACTGTGGTCCCAGGCTGAACGACTCCAACCCTGTCAGTGGCGTCGGTGTCTCCTGCAATACGATCGAGAACGGTTTCGACACTCCCCACAATATGTTCCGGCAGGGCTCATCAAATAAGCAGGGCTGAGGCGAAGAAACCAGGACCTGCACCCAGATCCGCTGCCCCACTGTCGCGCCCGGCACTATCACCTCCCAGGGCCACCAGTAACCAGCATTTGGACCCGTCTGAAACCCCCCAGTAAAGCCGACGGGGAATAACGACGTGGGACCCCTCTCTGTAAAGGGCGTCAGGTCCACAAAAAGTGTTACCCCGAACTGTTCTCCATCGACCTTCGTGACACCGTCAACGTCGTAAACGGGCGCATCCAAAATGCCCTCAATGAAATTGCGGAACTCGATGATCGCATCTCCACGTAAACTAGCAATGAAACCCAGCAAGACCGCCAAGGCGACTAAAGGTTGGAATCTGTAGCGGCTGTCACGCGTGAAGAGAGATTGTGATTTCCTTCCCGCCTTGCAGACTCCGCCACTATTGCTATGAACTGGTTTTGTGAATCCCAGCTCACTGATTTGCTGTCTCACACACGTCAACTCCTCGTGCCCACATTTTTGTCTGAACGCCCGTCACTGTTCTACTGCCGAAGTGGAAATTAACGGTGTCTTTGTCTTTGGGACACGAATTACTACCTGGAATGTTAAATACCACACCTGAACTCTGAGTTCAACCGCGGAATCAATCTGTCGATCTGCACGTGCATCCGATACATCGCGCACCGGCCGGCCGCGCGCTTGCGTTCGCGGCGAGTTGTTCCTAAGTTGCGCCGATGCCAACGCTGTTGGAGAAGATCGAGGCCGATGCCGCCGCGCGCCTGCCGTTGCCGCCGGACCGCCGGCCCTCGCAGGAACTGGCCCGCTACAAAGGTTTCCTCAAGGTGGAATCGCATCGGCTCAAGATGCTGCATCGCGCCGGCGCCGGCGGCCGGGAAATCTGCCGGGCGCGCGCCGCGGTGCTGGATGTGTTGCTGCGCCACATCCTGGAAGCGGTCAAGGGCGGCATCACGGAGGAAGCCAAAGCGCCGCCGCCCGGTTTCGCGCTGGTGGCCATCGGCGGTTACGGTCGCGGCGAGTTGAATCCGCAGAGCGACATTGACATCATGTTCCTCCATAGCGGCGACACGGTTTCCACGGCGCGCGGCAAGCCGCATCCGTATTTGTCGATGCTGACAGACGGCCTGCTCTACACGCTGTGGGACATCGGCTTGAAGGTCGGCCATTCGGTGCGAACGATCAACGATTGCGTCAAAGTCGCCAACAGCGAGATGCAATCGAAGACGTCCCTCATCGAGGCGCGGTTCATCAGCGGCGACGAAGAGTTGTTCCGGCACATGGAGGCGGTGGTGCTGGCCCGGTGCGTGCGCGGTCTGGAAGACGACTACATCGCGGCGCGGGTGGAGGACCAGGAGGCGCGGCGGGCGAAGTTTGGCAATTCCGCGACGATGCAGGAGCCGAACATCAAGAACGGCTGCGGCGGCCTGCGCGATTTTCAAAACCTCATCTGGATGGCGTATTTCAAATACCGGACGCGGTCGCTGCCGGAACTGGAAAAGCGCGGGTTGATCGGCGAAAGCGAGCGGAAACAACTGGAAGCGGCCTACGATTTTCTGCTGCGCGTGCGCAACGACCTGCACTATCACGTCAACCGGCCGGCGGACGTGTTGACCAAAGGCATTCAGCCGGTCATCGCCCACAACCTCGGTTACACCGACCGTTCGCCGGTCAAACGGCTGGAAGCGTTCATGGGCGACCTGTACAACCACATGCGGAACATTTACCTCATCACCCGCACCCTCGAGCAGCGGCTCGCGCTTTTGCCGCATCCGGAGCGGCGTTTGCCCTCGTTCGGCGAATTGTTCCGCCACGGCCGGCGCCGTTTCCGTCGGCAGCTCGTGGACGGTTTCAAATGCGTTGAAGGCGAGATTTATCCCGTCCCCAGCCGCGTTTTTCGCGACCAGCCGCGCCGGCTGATGCGGGTTTTTCTTTACGCCCAGCAACGCGGACTGAAGCTCCATCCCGACCTGGCGCAGTTGATTCGCAACCGGCTTTCGCTGGTGGACCGCGCGTTTTTGCGCGACCAGCACGTGCGGGAGACGTTTCTGGAAATTCTCAATCAACGGGGCAACGTGGCGCCGATATTGCGCGCGATGCACGAAGTCGGGTTGCTCGGCAAGTACCTCCCCGAATTCGGCAAGTTGACCTGCCTGGTGCAGCACGAGTTCTATCACCAATACACCGCCGACGAGCACACGCTGGTCTGTCTGGAGCAGCTCGACCGGATTTGGGAAGCCGAGAAGCCGCCGTACAGCAATTACGCGGAGATTTTTCGCAGCGTGGAGCGGCCCTTTGTGCTTTACCTTGCCTTGCTGCTCCACGACGCGGGCAAGGCCACGCGCGCGGGCAGTCATTCGGAAATCGGCGGGCGACTCGCCCTCAACGTCGCCCGGCGTCTCGGCCTCGACGCCGCCACCAGCCACCGGTTGCGACTGCTGATCGAGCAGCACCTGACGATGACGCAAATCTCCCAGCGCCGCGACCTGGACGACCCGTCCGTCATTCGCAACTTCGCCGCGCAATTGCAAAGCGCCGAGAACCTGAAACTGCTTACCCTCCACACCTTCGCCGACACGCTGGGCACCAGCGACAAGTTGTGGAATGGCTTCAAAGATTCGCTGCTGCTCCTTCTTTTCCGCAAAACCATGGAACAACTCACCGGCGAGACGGCGTTCATTCGCGCCGAGGAAAAACAGCGCGAGTTGCTGGCCGAAGAAGTCCGCCGTTTGCTGCCCGAGACCGTCAGCGAGGAGGAATTGCAGGCCCATTTCGCGACGCTGCCGCCGCGCTATTTTCAGATCCATGCGGCCCGGGAAATCCTGGCCGACGTCACCCTGGCGCATCTGTTCATGCGCCACCAGATCGGGGAGGAGGACAAGGCGCTGGAGCCGGTCATAGACTGGCACAACGAACCGGACCGCGGCTACACGGCGGTCAAGGTCTGCACCTGGGACCGGCACGGCTTGTTCAGCAAGATCACCGGGGCGCTCACGGGCGCCGGGTTGAATATTCTCAGCGCGCAGATTTTCACCCGCAACGACGGCGTCATTCTCGACACGTTCTTTGTCACCGACGCCAAAACCGGCCTGTTGGCCGCCAAAGAAGAGCGCGACAAATTCGAGAGGTGCTTGAACCAGGTGTTGACGGGTGACGTGGATTTGGCCGCCCTCATCGCCCGGCAAAAGGTCGCGAAACCGCTCTACCAGTCGCTCGAGGGTGAGCGCATCCCCACGATCATTCGCTTCGATAACGAGACGTCCGACACGCGCACGATCATGGACGTGGAGACCGAAGATCACGTCGGTCTGCTCTACATCATTTCACAGGTGTTGACCGAACTCGACCTGGACATCTATGTGGCCAAGATCAGCACCGAGAAAGGCGCGGCCATCGACAGCTTTTATGTCAGCGAAAACGACGGGGCAAAAATCCGCGACGCGGAACGTCACCGGGAAATTGAGCGGCGATTGCGCGCGGCGATCGCCCGATTGGAGGGGGCGTGAGGCGTAGTGCGTAATTCGTAATGCGTAATCCGTGAAGTGAACTCGGCGCTATGAGTTACGAATTACGGATTACGAATCACGCCCCTCCAGAATCGCCATTGCTGCTGCATAGTTGTCCGTGTGGCTCAAGCTGATGTGAAACCGGGTGCCGCCATGCTGCTCGAAAAGTTTGCGTCCGCCGTCGTGCAGAATCACAAAGGGCTCGCCTGATTCTTTGCGGCCTACTTCCATGTCCTGCCAGCCGAAATGTTTGCCGATGCCGGTGCCGAACGCCTTGGAAACCGCCTCCTTCGCCGCGAAGCGCGCGGCGAGGAACGGCGCGGGGTTCCGGTGTGACATACAATAAGCGATCTCATCCGGGCGCAGAATCCGTTTCAGGAACCGCTCGCCAAACTTTTCATAAGAAGCGCGGATACGCGCCACTTCGATGATGTCAATGCCGGTGCCTAAGATCACGCTTCAGTTTTCAGCTCTGCGCCGATTTGAGACGGCGCGGCTGCAGGTTACCCCGAAACTCCCCGCAGGGCGGGGAGAGGGTGGCCGAAGGCCGGGAGAGGGGTGGTTCATGGGTAATCTTTCATCAACGCGAGCATCTCCTGCACCGCGCGAGCAAGCCCGACCGACACAGCCCGGCTGATGATGCTGTGGCCGATATTGAGCTCGACCAGGTGGGGAACCCGGCGGAGGGCGGGCAGGTTCTGGTAGTTCAGGCCATGACCGGCGTTGACTTTGAGGCCCAGTTCATGCGCACGCCCGGCGCCGGCGATGAGACGGTCCAGCTCTTTGACGCGTTCGTTCTCGCGAGTGAAATGTTCCGCAAACGCGCCGGTGTGCAGTTCAACGAACTGACTGCCCACCTGCGCCGCCGCTTCGATTTGCGCCGGCTCGGGCGCGATGAACAGGCTGACTTCGATGGCGGCCTCATTCAGTTTTTTACGGGCGTGCGTCAGCGCGGCCTGCTGGGCCACCGCATCCAGACCGCCTTCGGTGGTGACTTCCTGCCGCCGCTCCGGAACGAGGCAGACGATGTCCGGCTTGAGTTTCAGCGCGACGGCGAGGATATCCGGCGTGTTGGCCATTTCGAGATTGAGTCGCGTCTTGATGACCTCGCGCAGTTTCCACACATCGCGGTCTTGAATGTGGCGGCGGTCTTCGCGCAGATGGGCGGTGACGCCGTGCGCGCCGGCCGATTCGCAAATCAACGCGGCCTCGACCGGGTCGGGTTCCCCATGGCCGCGTCCCCGGTAACGCGCCTCGCGCAGCGTGGCGACGTGGTCGATGTTAACGCCCAGCTTGAGCATGCGACCCGGCTCATCCTCCCGGTGGTTTTTTGGCGGGCGCGGCCGGGCCGTTGGCGGGGAAGGACGGCGGTTTCGAGGCGGTTGGCAATGGCCGTTCCGGCGGCAGTTCGAAACTCAGCGCCGGAAAGTTGGTGCTCTCCAGCCAGCGGGCCAGGGCAACCAGTTCAAAGCCGGTGAAACCAATGTTGGCCTTGCGCACGAGCGACCATTCCGTCGGCGAATCGGCGGTGATTTCCGTGACGGTGTTGCCCAATTTCGGCTCGATTGCCAGCAACCATGGCAACGCGGCGTTATTGGTCGTGAATTGCGATTTGCTCGCGATGATCGCGAACAATTGGGCCATCATGCGCCAATGATGCAGTCTCGCCTCGGTGATCTCCCAATCGTAATAGACCAGTTTGGCTTGCTGACCCATTTGCGAGAGCAACTCGGCCGGCACCGGATTGGTCGAGGGTGATGGGACAAACAACCCGCCGGCGACAAACTCCGCGCCTTTGAATTTGGCAGGCGCCAGGAACGGCGTGATGAAGGGCAACCCTCTCCAGAGGAGCTGGTGAGAGTTGGTCTCCCAACCGACCTGGGCCAGCCCGCGGCTTTGCCAGTTCGTGCTGAACACCGACGGCGCGAGAGCACCGGCCCTTTCGAGTTTGCCGGCGGCGTCTTTCAGCGGAAAGGTCACAAAGGTCTGGTAGGGCAGATCCCGGTCAATGGGCTGGCGTCCTTGCGCCCAAAGGTAGAGTTCGTTCGGCTCGGGGGTCAGCTCCAGTTTTTGCAGTGCGGCACAGTTCTTCAGCCAGGGCGAAATGCCACGGGCCGCGGTGAAGCTGACCAACGGCTCGTTGATGAGATTCGTGGGAACTTGCCACGGATCGAGCGAACCGGTCAGCGGCTCCGAAAAACCCAGGCGCATGTTCGACCGCAGGTTTTCGCCCTGGCCAATGACGGTTAATCGGGCGTGAGGCCAATTGACGGCCGACGGCAACTCGAGCGCGGGGCCCAGTCGCGGCAGATTCAATTCCGTCTGCAGCCAATAATTGGAAGCGGGCGAAACAGGACGACCGCCGGCTTTGATTCGCCGCGCCGCTTCGGCCACCGCAGGAAGGTTGTTCTGACCGATACCCAGCACCAGCCATGGCCCGGCTTCCAGGCAGCGCACCAGTGCGGGCGCATCAGACCTTTTTACCTCCCAGCCTGCAAACCCTTCCACCGCGTTTGTTGCGGGAGCGCCCAACATCCACAGTTGCATCAACTCCGTCAGACTGGCCCGCCATAATTTGAGCCGGTCGGCGGGCAATTGCACCAGCAGCGTCCATTCCGCGGTCCGGTTGGCGGGCCCGCGCACTTGCAGGTAGGATTCGCCCCGAAGCAGATCGTCCAGCATCGGCCGTAGCAGGGCCGCGCCGCGTTCGTCCTGGACGGCACTGACGCGTTCACCGAAGAGAGTTCGCGGCGCATGGGCCAGCTTTTGGAGAGTCTGTTCCGCCAGGCGCCTGGTTTCCGGCATGCGCCATATTTCGCGGAGCCGGGCGCCGTTGGGTTGGTTGGCGAGCGCCGCGGTTCCGACGAAATGATAACTGGCGAGAAGGTCGCCTTCGACCGGTGGGCTGGTTTTCTCACCGGCCTCCTGCCTGCGGCAACCGATGCCGCACATCAGTGCGGCCATGCTGAGCAAAGCAGTGAACGGTTTCATAGCGGCGGGCCACTCCTTGCCAGAGAACCGGCGATTTAGCAAATCGAATAAAATGAGCGTCACCGTGCGGGGCGCACCTTCCAACTAACACGCAAAGTTACTTTCTTCTTCCGTCGCGTTTCCCCGCACTTTCCCGACGCTCGGAGAATTCCGCAACGTCACAAGGATTGTGCCACGCGGAAGCGGCGTTCACGCGCGTGAACGCCGCGCTCCGGGCCCTCGCGCAGTGAGCACCACCTAACGCAGTGCGTCGAGGCGCTCCGGCTTCCGCGCGGCCAGTCGCCGCGCGGGACAGGCGAGTCGCCCGTGCTACCCGCGCGGGTGTGAACGATCTCAGCCAGGGATGTCCGTTCGCTGCAGGTTTCCGGAGCTATTCAGGGATTGCGGCCGGGGTTCAGCCGTCACCCGGCTTCTCGATTAACAGTCGCTCGCGCCGCCGTTCGCGGTTATCGTCGGAGCGTCCGCACTCAAACAACGGCTTATGCAACGACTGACGATCCACCTCCTCAACAGCCTCCTCTTGATCGTAATTCTCATCGGCATCCCGGCCATTACCAGCGCGCGGCTGGGAAATCTGCAGTTAACGTCCGCTCCGAAGGCGCAAAAGCTGACCCTGTGGGGGCTGGGACTGACCGCGGCCTTCAATTCGACCGCCGCGTTATGGTTCACGAAAAAGCGCAAGGACCGGATGCTCTGCTGGAAGTGGGCCGCAGTTTTTGGCGCTTTGCTCGCGATCGAATATTTGTACTTTAAAGGATATTTCAATTTCGACTGGTTGAAGGAGGCGTTGCAATGGCTGCAAAAGCTCTTCTGAACGGCTCGGCGCCCTCGCGCGGTGAATGCCAGCGAGGCCGGCGAAAAACATCTGATTGAATCCCGTTTCGGTTTTCGCATAATCGCGCGCACCTATGACCACCGGAAAGTTGTCTTTCATTGCAATGCTGGCTCTGGCCTGTGCCGGCCGCGCGGCCGACGATTATCAGCCCAGCCCGGATTCCCAACCGCAGGAGGGCGTGCCCCGGGGCGAGGTCATCAAGGGCGCCTTCGACCAGAGCAAAATATTCCCCGGCACCTGGCGCGAATACTGGGTTTTTGGCGGACCGGACTTTGACGAACTTTATGCCACCTGCGGTGACAAGGTGCTCAAGCGAAAACTGACGGCGAAAGGCGTGCTCTCCTTCCAGGCGCCGATCAAGCCGGGGGCGCCGCGGTTATGAGGCCGTCCGTCAAAATGATCGGCCACTCGCCGATGGTTGAGGGATTCACGCCAAAACGGCCTCGGATGGCGCCTGCCGGTCCACGATGTCGAATGTCTGCCGGGTGAGCGTGAGATCCAGGAGGATCCGGGCGCGTGGCGCCGGGTTCAACAAACGGAAACGGCAGTGTTGCTGCTGCGCGGTTTTACGCGCCCAAATCAGCGCGCCCAATCCGTGACTGTCCATGAACTCGACCCGCGAGAGGTCCACTTCCACATCATGCCGGGTGGCCAGCGGCCCATAGAGTTCGTCGCGGAACCTGGGGGCGCTGGCCGCGGACAAAATGTTGATCCCGGTGACACGCAAAGTCTGGCCTGCAAATTCAAGTTTCATATTTCCTCATCTGTTGCCGGCGAGAATCTCGCCC
>WNFU01007488.1_pt1 | contig 14618 bp, 15 predicted proteins | sample 5400121 | NCBI WGS metagenome assembly WNFU01 (sample SAMN13153360, study PRJNA577476) | soil metagenome | isolation source: 100 cm soil or saprolite under grassland replicate 1 | place: USA:California | collected 2016-06-15
CGCTCGGCCAGCACCTCGGGCAGCGCCGCCGCCTCGAGGAAGCTGAAGGCGCTCTTGGCGTGGAGCTCGATGTAGGTCAATCGTAGATGGCCTCGAGGTGCCAGCCTCGGTCGTCGCGGGCCAGGCGGCAGAGCGTGCCGTCGGCGAGCTCCACGTCCCACTCGTCCCGCGCGAACGGCGCGTCCGTCCACCAGTCGCCCGAGATACGCCACGGCCCCGCGCCCGCCACGATGCGTCCCGTGAGACCGGCCGCGTGGAGATGCGCGGGTATACCGGTCGCGAACGCCACTTCGACGGGCCTCGGCGGGCGGAGACGGCGCATGGCGAGGACGGAGCCGCTCACCTTAGGACCACCCCTCACCCTGCCCTCTCCCCTGAGGGGAGAGGGATCTAATTCCCCTCTCCCCCAATGGGGGAGAGGGCAGGGTGAGGGGGACAGGGTGAACGGCACCATCTGGTGGGCGTCGGGCCGGTGGGTGTCGAGAATAACCGGGGAGCCGATGCCTCGCGCGTCCACGAGCGCGCTGAGGCGCGCCAGAGTCGCCGTGAGCTGGCGCGGGCTCGGGCGCGGCGGCTCGTCGAAGCGCGGCTGGGCCGTGGCCACGCGCACGGGGCGAGCACGAAGCGTGATTTCCTCCACCGCGGCGCGCGGCGGATGCGCTTCGAGGGACGAGCGCACGAGGGCGGCGGCCGCGGCGGGATCCGACAGCGGCGCGGCCGGCGCGCAGCCGCCCTCATGCGCCGTCCGGTCGGCCAGCCGGCAGGACCACTCGAAGGCGTCGGCAAAATAGCCGTGCCGGCTCAAGCGCGCGCAGAGAATCTCCGCGAGACCCGCGGCGAGATCGCCGAGAGGCTCGAGCGTCTCGACGCCCCAGGAGCATTCGGCCGACTCCTCGAACACAGGCGGCGGTGTCCAGAGGTGGAGCGGGGTCGGATCCTCGCCGCGGGCCAGGCGCTGGAGCCACGGCCCCTCGTCACCCAGGCGCTCGGCCAGCCCGCGCGACGGCAGATCGGCCAGCTCTCCCAGCGTGCGAATGCCCCAGCGGCCGAAGCGGGCGGTCATGCGCGGATCGAGATCGAGCAGGGCCAGCGGCGCCGGCCCGAGCCTCCGGGCATCGCTGCCGGGCGGAATGATGGTGATACCGTCGCCGCTCCCCGCCGCGAAGCGCGAGCCCGCCCGGCTGCCCGCCACGCCGATCCGCCCGGCGAGCCCGCGCTCGGTCACAGCGTCCAAGAGCCGGCGCGCGATCTCCTTCTCGCCACCGAAGAGCGCTTCGAGCCCGCGGAGATCGAGATAGACGATGCCCGGACCGCCGTCCTCGACCGAGGGCGACTGCGCGAGCGCCATCTCGAGGAGGAGCCGCTGGGTCTGCTCGTCCGCGCCGGGGACGACGAGGCAGGCGATGCGCGTCATGCCCGCCACTCGATGATCCAGGCCCGCTCCGGCGTGGCCAGGCGCGGATCCGCGCGGGATCGCAGCACGCGCGCTTCGGAGACGAGACCATCCAGGCGCCGGGGCCTCTCCGCGCCGACCCAGCGCGTCCGCACGCGACGCACGGACACCACGAGCGCGGCGGCCCCGCCCAGGAGATGCCGCGGGGTGCGCACGATCACCGCGGCCCCGCTCCCCTCCGCCGCGCGCTGGAGCCGCGTACCCACAGAGGACGGCGGCGTGCCACCCGCGCCGCCCAGATCCAGCGCGATCGCGGCAAAGCCGGGGCATCGCGCGAGGAGATCCATCGCGCTCCACGCCGAAGCCGGACGCCCGCCGCATCATCGAACCCAGAGCAGGGCGCGCAGGTCGAGTCCTCCGCGCGCCGCCGTCACCGGATCGAGCGAGTCGGAGGCGTCCACGAGTGCCACCAGTCCGCCGTACGCGGTGGCACGCGAGAGGAGAGCCAGCAGCAGGCTGCCGCCTCCGGAGGATCGGGGCCCGAAGATCTCGCCGAGCCGGCCGGGAAGAAAGGCCGCCAGCAGACCATCGAGCCCCTCGCCGTCCCACCCTGGCGGGGGCAAGGACTCGATCGAGATGGCCATGGCAGAGAACCGGATATATTACACATCACATGTTTAGTATAGACAATCGCAAGATACGGTAGGAGCTGTGTCAGGGAACCGCTACATATGGAAAATCAGATGGCGGTGTAGCCGCCGTCCACCAGCAGATCCGCGCCCGTCATGAAGCTCGAGGCGGAGCTGGCCAGGAACAAGGCGGCGCGCGCGATCTCATCCGGCTGGCCCAAGCGCCCGAGGAGATGCTTCGGCGCCATGATCTCGCGCGCCTTGCCCATGTCGCCCCAGCGGCGTACGAGCCTGTCCGTCTCCACCGCCCCCGGCGAGAGCGTATTGACGCGCACACCCTGGGCGGCATGATCAGCGGCCATGACCTTGGCGAGCTGGATGAGTGCGCCCTTCGTCGTGCAATACGCAGCGCGACCGGGAGAGGCCACGCGGCCGAGCTGCGAGGCGATCAGGATGATGCTGCCCCCGCCCCCCTTGATCATGACGGGCAGGCAGGCCTTGCTCACGAGATAGGCCCCGGTCAGGTTGACGCGCAGCACCCGCTCCCACACGCTCTCCTCGAGCTCGGGCACGGTGGCCGAGGCGTCGTGGGTGGCCGCGCCGAAGAGGAGCACGTCGAGGCCGCCAAAGACCTCGACGGCCCGCGCGGCCAGCGCCTGCGCATCCGCCGCCTTGGTCACGTCGATACGCACCGCCGCCGCTCTGCCGCCGTCCTTCTCCACCTGCGCGGCCGTGCTCTTGGCTCCCTCCTCGTCGATGTCGGCGCAGAGCACGTGCGCGCCCGCCCCCGCGAAGCAGAGCGCGGTGGCGCGCCCGATGCCCTGCGCGGCGCCCACGACCACCGCCCTCTTGCCGTCCAGGCGGATCTCTCCGTCCATCACGCGCCTCCCCCGGTGAGCCACGGCATCTCCGCAGCGTGTCGCGCCTCGAACGCCTCGATCTCGCGCGCGTACTCCATGGTCAGAGCGATCTCATCCTGGCCCTTGAGGAGCGCCTGCTTGCGGAACGGATCGACCTCGAAGCGCCGCGTGCTGCCGTCGGGCGCGGTCAGCGTCTGGCCCGCGAGATCGATGGCGATCGTGGAGCCGGGGCGCTCGTGGAGCTGGCGGCGGAGCTCGGCCACCGCCTCCGCGGGCAGGATCACCGCGAGCACGCCGTTCTTGAAGCAGTTCTCGAAGAAGATGTCGCCGAAGGACGGGCCGATGACGCAGCGAAAGCCGGAGCCCATGAGCGCCCACACCGCGGCCTCGCGCGAAGAGCCGCAGCCGAAGTTCTCCGCGGTCACGAGGATCTTCGCGTCCCGGAAGGGCGCCTGATTCAGGATGAAGTCGCCGTTCTCCGACCCATCCGGATTGAAGCGCACGTCGTGGAAGACATATGAGCCCAGGCCCGCCTCCTTGGATTTCCGGAGGAAGCGAGCGGGGATCACGCGATCGGTGTCGATGTTCGGCAGGTCCATGGGGACCGCGCCGGCGGTGAGCTTCGTGAAGGGATCCATGGCGCCCTCCCCCCTCACCCTGCCCTCTCCCCCCTGGGGGGAGAGGGAATAAGGGTGCGCACGTCAGTGAGCCTGCCTGTGACCGCGGCCGCCGCAGCCATGGCGGGACTCATGAGATGGGTGCGGGCGCCCTTGCCCTGGCGTCCCTCGAAGTTACGATTCGACGTGGAGGCCACACGATCGCCCTCGCGCGCGGTGTCGCCGTTCATCCCCACACACATCGAGCAGCCCGGATCGCGCCATTCGAACCCCGCGGCCGTGAAGACCTCGTGGAGACCTTCCGCCTCGGCGGCGCGCTTGATGAGACCCGAGCCGGGGACGACCCAGGCCTTCACCACCGCCCGTCGTCCCTTGGCCACCGCCGCGGCGGCGCGGAGATCCTCGATCCTGCTGTTGGTGCACGAGCCGATGAAGACGCGGTCGACTTTGATCTCGGTCAGGGACATGCCGGGGCGGAGGCCCATGTAGTCGATGGCCCGCCCCAGCGCCTCGCGGCGGGTCGGATTGGCTTCGCGCGCGGGATCCGGTACGTTCCCGGTGATGGGCAGCGCTTCCTGCGGGCTCGTGCCCCAGGTGACGGTGGGCGCGATGCTGCCGGCGTCGAGGGTCACCTCGGTGTCGAAGGCCGCGTCCGCGTCGGACGGAAGCGTCTTCCAGTAGACCAGCGCCTTCGTCCAGTGTTCACCCTTCGGCGCATAGGGGCGGCCTTCGACATAGCGAAAGGTCGTCTCATCGGGCGCGATCATGCCCGCGCGGGCTCCCGCCTCGATGGACATGTTACAGACGGTCATGCGCTCTTCCATGGTCATGCCGGCGATCACCGGCCCCGCGTACTCGATGGCGTGACCGACTCCGCCGCCCGCGCCGATCTTGGCGATGATGGCGAGAATCACGTCCTTGGCCGTGATGCCCACGGGCCGTGGGCCCGTCACGGTGATGCGCATGGCCTTGGGCTTGTTCTGCCAGAGGCAACCGGTGGCGAGCACGTGCTCGACTTCGGTGGAGCCGATGCCGAAGGCGATCGCTCCGAAGGCCCCGTGGGTCGCGGTGTGCGAGTCGCCGCAGACGAGGAGGATGCCCGGCTGCGTCAGTCCCTGCTCCGGCCCGATGACGTGCACGATTCCCGTGCGCGCATCCCCGGGGCCAAAGAGCGTCACACCCTCTTCGCGCGTGGAGCGGCTGAGGTTCTCGACCATGCTGCGGATCTCCTGGTTGGCGAGGGCCTCCGATCCCGGCCCCGTGGGCACATAGTGATCCGCGGTGGCGACGAGTCCCGCGGGCCGCCGCACCGAGCGCCCCGCGCGGTGGAGACGCGCGAAGGCATGGGTCGCGCCCTCGTGGAGGAGGTGCCGGTCGATGTACAGGAGGGACTGCCCTCCCGGTCCTTCGGTCACGACGTGACGGCCCCAGATCTTCTCGAACATGGTAGCCACGGCGATCTCCTCAGTGAGAGCGGAGCTTCGGATCAAAGGCGTCGCGCACGCCATCGCCCGGCTGGCTCATGCCTAGGATGGTCGGTGCGAGCGCACCCGCGCCGCGTCAGGTCTTCGCGGGCTGGTGGCCCACGGAGTCCGCGTACTTCTCCATCTCCCCCGCGGGCAGATACTCCTCCTCCCACTCCCGCACCTGGTCGAACCCGGCGAAGGCGTGGATGTTTCCCAGCGGGTGCGCCTTGAAGCGCTCGTGGAAGTCGGCTTCGGCCACGGGGCCGCGCAGGTACAGGTCTCGCGCCAGGTCGTAGACGGCCTGGATGGTGGGGCGGAAGGTCGCGCCGGGAAGAATGGTCACAGCGATACCCATCTCGTTCATCTCCTCGAGGCCGAAGCGCGGGGAGATGCCCGTCTGGTTGTAGAACACGGGACCGTGGACCTCCTTGCAGATGCGCCGAACCTCCTCCACGCTCGTGGGCCCCTCGACGAAGGCGAGATCGGCGCCCGCGTCCAGATAGGCATTGGCCCGGCGGATGGCCTCTTCGAGACTGCCCCCGCGGGCGCCCCGCGCGTCGGTGCGGGCGATGAGCACGAACTCCGGATCGAGATCGCGGCGGACGGTGTCGGCCGCGCGATACTTGCCCACCGCCTCCTCGATCGGGATCACGCGACGCCCCGCCACGTGACCGCATCGCTTGGGAATGGCCTGGTCCTCGAGGTGGATGCCCGCCACCCCCGTCTGGATGTACTCCCGCACGGTGCGGATGACCCCGATGGCGTTGCCGTAGCCGTTGTCGGCATCGGCGATGACGGGCACGGACACCGCATTGGCGATGTAGCGCGCGTTCAGGTGCATCTCCGTCATGGTGGCGAGCCCGGCGTCGGGCAGCCCGAGGAGGGATAGCGACGTGCCGTATCCCGTCATGTACACGGCGGGAAAGCCGACGGTCTCGAGGATCTTGGCGCTGAGCGCGTTGTAGCAGCCGGGAACGAGGAGGGTCTTGCCGGTACCGAGGAGCTCTCTCAGCCTCGACGTGGCGCGCATGAATCCTCCTATGAGCGGGGGGCGAACTTTTCTTCGATCGCGTGCCACCAATCGAAGCCGACCCTGCGGAAAATATCCATCGGCGACAGCACGGGGCCTTCGTGCCAGTCCGTCCCCGCCTCCATCAGCGACGCCAGCGCGCGCTCCATGGCGGGCACCGCCGCCGCCATGCACACGGCGGGAAAGATCACGATCTTGAAGCCGATCCGCTCGAGCTCGGGAATCTTCATGGGGGGGGTCTTGCCGCCCGGCACCATGTTGGCGAGGAGCGGCGCCTTGACCTCGCGGGCGATCCGCTGGATCTCGTCTTCGGTTTGGGGGGCTTCCACGAAGATCACGTCGGCGCCCGCCTCGGCCGCCCGGTTGCCGCGGTCGATCGCGTCATCGAGGGAGGTGACGGCGCGCGCGTCCGTGCGCGCGATGATCACGAAGTCGGGATCGGTGCGATATTCGCTGGCCGCGCGGATCTTGTCGCAGAATTCCTGGGTGGAGATGACCTGCTTCCCCGCGATGTGCCCGCACTTCTTGGGCGCGACCTGGTCTTCCATGTGAAGCCCCGCCACCCCCGCCCGCTCGTACTCGCGCACCGTGCGCACGGCGTTGAGCACGTTGCCATAGCCGGTGTCGGCGTCGGCGATCACGGGCAGGGACACGCAGGAGGCGAGATGTCCGGCGTGGTTGGCCATCTCGGTCAGGGTGGCGAGCCCGAGATCGGGCTGGCCCAGGTGCGAGGCGGCGGTGCCCGCCCCCGTCATGTAGACGCAGGGGAACCCGGCGGCCTCGATGAGACGCGCGGAGAATCCGTCGTAGGCGCCGGGCGCGACGATGATGCCGGGCTCCTTCAGCAGGTGGCGGAGGCGGGTGCTCGGACGCATGGCGGGACCTTTCCCGGGCGCGCTGGCCCGACCGCAGTGGTGGCGAGCGGATTGTTCTACGAAGCTTCCGGGCTGTCAATGTGGCACCATGATCGCGACCCATGCTCTCAGCTCCAGATCCCCCGGATGTTCGCCGCGGTGTTCCTGATCTCGGCGGCCGGCGTGCTCATCTTTGCGCTGCTGACGGGTCTCTCGCGCCTGGCCCTCGGCCGCTGGCACGAAAGCGAGATCGAGACGGAGGTCTGACGCCGCGACCCTTGTGCGTAGTCGCGCCGCTGGGGTACGATCTCAGCCGCAACCTGCCCTTGAACTCAAAGGGGCGCGCACGCCCCGATGCCGTGCACATCCAAAGGGGGACGTGATGGACAGCCGACTGAAGGAGCTGGCCGAGACGCTGGACGCCGGCCTCATCGCCCGCCGCGAGTTCCTCCGCAGGGCCGCCGTCGTCACGGGCGGCACCGCGGCGGGGCTCAAGGCGCTCGAGCCGATGGCGCATGCGCAGAGTGGGACCAAGCTCCGGGTCTGGCTGTTCAAGAGCTTCGTGACGGCGGGGAACGACATCCTTGCCAAACAGGTCGAGGCGTGGGCGGCGGAGCGAAAGGTGCAGGTGGAGATGGACTGGGCGACCTTCGGCGACCGCGAGCAGAAGTTCGTGGCGGCCATCGAGGCCGGCAACCCGCCCGACATGGCCGAGATGAATTATCAGGGCCCGGCGCGCTACAAGCCCGCGCTCCGCGACGTGAGCAAGCTCGCCAAGGACCTCGCCGCGACACGTGGCGGGCTGCTTCCTTACGCCGAGCGGAACGTCAACCTCAACGGACAATACTTCGGCGTGGCCCGCCAGGCCTTCCCCGGCGGCCTCTTCGTCCGCAAGGACCTGCTCGAGGCCAAGGGGGTCAGTCTTCCCAAGCTCTATGACCCCGACGTGGTCGACATGGCCAAGAAGTGCCAGGACGCCTCCAAGGACCTCTGGGGCTTCGGCCAGACGCTCAACCGCTGCGATGACGGGAATGGCTACATGCAGAATATCCTGTGGGACTACGGCGGGAGCGTCTGGGACAAGGACGGCAAGCCCGCCTTGGCCACAACGTTCCGTGAGCAGAACCTCAAGGCGCTCCAGTTCTCCGTGGACACCATCCAGAAGTACAAGATCCAGCCGCCGGGTGTGATGGGCTGGAACGACGTGTCCAACAACGAGGCGTATCTCGCCGGCAAGCTGGTGAGCACCAATAACGGGGCGAGCCTCTACTACGCCATGGTGGCCAAGAAGCACCCGCTGGCCGAGAAGACGCAGGTGATCCTCACGCCGGGTGGTCCCGCGGGCAGCTTCGTCACCGCCGGCGCCTACAATTGGGGCATCTTCCAGAAGAGCAAGCACGCCGAGCTCTGCGAGGACCTGATCCGTTGGGTCGAGGACGAGAAGCGCTTCGAGGAGTACATGAAGGTGTCCATCGGCCAGGCCGGACCCGTGTACAAGTCGCGAGCCGACAACCCGTACTGGAAGTCGGACCCGAACTTCCAGGGCATGTTGCAGAACCTTCTCCGGGGCATGTGGACCGGCTATCCGGGGCCGTTCACGGCCGCTGCCGTCGAGGTGCAGGCGCAGTACATCCTCTGCGACATGGCGGGACGCGTGGTGGTCGGTGGGCTCTCGGCCGAGGCGGCGCTGAAGGAGGCGCACGCCCGCGTCGAGGAGATCTACAAGGTCCGGCGGAGCTAGGCGCCCCACCTCGTCCTATGAGCATCAGCACCGCAGAGCTTGGCGCCAAGACCGGAATCGAGCCCCAGCGTCACGGGCCGCTGGTTGGCCTCGCCCGCGCGCTGGGGCCCGACTACAGGCTCGGCTTCGTCTTCATCCTGCCCACCGTCGTGCTCGTGCTGGCCCTCGTGGCCTATCCCTTCTGCTACGCGATCTATCTCAGCCTGACGCGGAAATACGTCGGAGTGCCGCCGGTCTTCGTGGGCTTCGACAACTACGTCAAGCTCACCTTCGACGGCTTCTTCCAGCGCGCCGTCGTCAACAGCTTCGTCTTCACCTTCGGCTCCGTCGCCGTGAAGCTCGTGCTGGGCATGCTGATGGCGCTCGTCCTGACGTCGGGCATCCGCTGGAGGGGCTTCTGGACCGGCGTGCTCCTCATCCCGTGGGTCGCCCCCACCGTCGTCTCCGCCTTGAATTTCCTCTGGATCTTCGACTACAGCCTGGGCGTGCTGAACTACCTGCTCGTCAAGGTCCTCCACCTGCTGCCCCAGGGCGTGGGCTGGCTCAGCGAGCCGGGAACGGCCATGGCTTCCGTGATCGGCGTCAATATCTGGCGTGGGTTCCCCTTCTTCGGGATCAGCTTCCTCGCGGGACTCCGGGCGATTCCTTCGGAGCTCTACGAGGCGGCCGCGGTGGACGGCGCGGGCCCGCTCCTCCGCTTCCGCCACGTCACCCTGCCGGGGATCCGCAACATCCTGATCATCGTGATGCTCCTCTCGACCATCTGGACCTTCAACGACTTCCAGATCGTCTACATCCTGACCCGCGGCGGCCCGGGCGGCGCCACCCAGGTCCTGCCCGTCTTCACCTACGAGATCGCCTTCGGCGCCCAGCGGCTGGGCGAGGCCATCGCCGTCGCCCTCTACATGCTGCCCGCCCTCGCCGCCGTCATCATCGTCCTCGCCCGCAACATGCGAAAGGGCCGACGGGGATGACTTTCGAGCTGAAGCCCGGGGCGAGCGGAGGCGAGGCCCGCGATGAGGCGAGGGCTGAGTCAAGATGAACAAGGGTCTCGTCGGGCGACTCCAGCTCGCGGGGTCGTACAGTTTCCTCGTGACTCTGCTCGTCATCGTGGTCTTCCCCTTCTACTGGATGACCGTGACGTCCTTCAAGGGCGAAGACCAGATGCGGAGCCTCGTGAGCATGTTCTGGCCGAGCCCCGTCGTCACCGACAACTACCGCCATCTCCTGGGCAAGACCGAGTTCGTCTCCTGGTTCGGCAACAGCGTCTTCGTCGCGGTCAGCAGCACCTTGGTCGCCACGGCCATCGGGACCATCGGCGCCTATGCCTTGGCCAGGCTCAAGTTCCTCGGCCGGGCCTTCATGTCGAGCGCGATCCTCATCACCTACCTGGTACCGCCGACCATCCTCTTCATTCCGCTCTACGCGCAGGTCAGGACGCTCGGCCTCGCCGACAGCCTGGGCGGACTCATCGTCGCCTATCCATCCTTCACCATCCCCTTCGTGACGTGGCTCCTCATGGGCTACTTCGAGTCCATCCCGGTGGAGCTCGAAGAAGCGGCCATGATCGACGGCGCCACGCGATTCGGGGCCTTCCGGCGTGTCATCTTGCCCCTGGCCGCCCCGGGCGTGCTTGCCGCCGGGCTCTACGCCTTCACCCAGGCGTGGAACGAGTTCCTCTACGCCCTCGTCTTCATCACCAACGTGAAGCTCCGCACCCTCCCCGTCGGGCTCTCGACCTTCATCACGGGCGACGTCTACGGCTGGGGCTACCTGATGGCGGGGGCAGTGCTGACCACCCTGCCCGTTATCGCCGCTTATATCTACCTGCAGAAGTACATGGTCGAAGGGCTCACCGCGGGCAGCGTCAAAGGCTGACGGGAAGCTTGACGGTCGAAGCCTCCAGCCTGTACAAAAGAGACCTGATGTCGCTCACCTTCAAGCGCGCGGCCACGCCCAGCGATGGCGGTGGCGCGCGCCGGCAGAGAGCCCTGATCTAACTTCAGCCACGTTTCCAGAAACCTCAGGCCCGCGACCACCACGTCGCGGACCTTTTGCTTTCCCGGGAACCGAAAGGAGCGTTCGCATGGACGGGGGAGACGGCGGGATCCTCGCGTCGTCCGATGCCCATCAAGTACGGCCTGTGGAAACTGGGACTGATCAGCTCGCCCGAATGCCGCCTGCCCTTGACCCGGATCTCCCGGGAGCTGGCGGGCGAGCTCGACCTCGCCCTGCACGCATCGACCGCAGAGCCCGCAGGGGAGAGGAGCGTCACGCGATAGCGCGGCCCTCGCGAAGCGCGGTGAGGAGGCGGCGCACCCAGACGCGGATCATCTCCCTCCGGTAGTGGGCGGAGCCCATCAGGTCGGAGAGCGGATCGGCCTCCGCCGACGCCGCGTCGGCCGCCGCGCGGATCACGCGATCGGAGAGCTCCTGCCCCCGCGCCGCCGCCTCGGCGCCGCGCGCGCGCAGCGGTGTGGGCGCCGCGCCCGCGAGAGCGATCCTGATCTCGCCCACACGCTTCGCGGCGTCCAGGACGAGAAGGGCGGCCACTCCGATCAGGGGCTTGTCCTCGGCCGAGCGGGGGCAGAACTTCACGTAGCCGCCACGGGCGCCCGGCGGCGCGGCGGGCACGCGCACCCCCGTGAGTACCTCGCCCGGCGCGATGGCCGTCTCGTAGAATCCCGTGAAGAACTCGGCGATGGGCACCACGCGCTCACCCACCGAATCGGCCACCCGCACCCGGGTGTCGAGGCAGAGCAGCGCGGGCGCGGGGTCCGAGGCCGCCTCCGCATAGCAGAGATTGCCTCCGAGCGTCGCCGAGCTGCGGATGGCCGGGGTGGCCACCCGACCCACGGCCTGGGCGAGGAGCGGCCACCCCGCGCGCAGGGCACCGTGGCGCGCGAGCGCCGCGAGGCTGGCCATGGCGCCGACCTCGAGCACCCCTTTGCTCACGCGGATCTCGGAGAGCCCGGGGATCCGGTGGAGCGACACGAGGCGGTCCGGCGTGACGAGGCCGAGCCGCATGGTCGGCACGAGGGCGGTGCCCCCGGCGATGATGCGCGTGTCGCCCTCCAGCCTCGACAGGACCTCCACGGCCTCGGGCACGCTCTCGGGCTCGACCAGCGCGAAGGGACGGAGGCGCATCAGCGGCCTCCCGCCGCGGACAGCACCGCCTCGATGATCTTCGTATAGCCGGTGCAGCGGCAGAGATTACCGGCGAGCGCCTCGCGCACGTCGTGCTCGGTGGGCGCCGGAATCGCGGCGAGGAGGGCGCGCGCCGAGAGAAGCATGCCGGGCGTGCAGAAGCCGCACTGTACGGCCCCCCCGCGCGCGAAGGCCGCCTGCAGCCGATCGGGCTCGCCGTCGCGGTCGAGGCCTTCCACCGTGACCACCGCCCGGCCGCGCAGGCGCGAGGCGAGGACGAGGCACGAGCGTACCGGTTCGCCGTCCAGGAGGACGGTGCAGGTGCCGCACACGCCTTCGCCACAGCCGTACTTGGTGCCGTTCAGGGCGAGGCCGTCGCGCAAAAGATCGAGCACGGTCCAGTGGGCAGGCGCTTCGATCCGGCAGGGCCGGTCGTTGAGCGTGAAATCGAGCGCGATCACTCCTGCGCCCCCGCGGGCCTCTGCTCGAGCGCGGACTTCACTTTCTGGGCGAACAGTCCTGCGAGCTCCTTGGCCTTGACCTTCATCACCGCGTCGCCGATCGAGCCCAGCCGGCCCAGCACCGCGACGTCGCTCGCATAGGCCACGGCGGTGGCTCCATCGCCGACGGGCGAGAGTTCCATCCGTGTGCGGACGTCGACGCGGCTGCCCAGTCGGCTGTCTTCGCCCCGCCCTTCGGAGACGAGGCGCCGCGGCGGATCCGCCTCCACGATCTCCATGCGCACATCCTGACGCGTCGAGAGGAAGCCGACCTTGACGGTGAGGCGCAGACGATAGGTGCGCTCGTCGACCACCACAAGCTCGTCACAGCCGGGGATGCACGGGGCGAGCCGCTTCGGGTCGAGAAGAAAGGCCCAGACCGTGTCGGGCGAAGCATTGACGGTGAAGCGCTCTTCGAAATGCGGCACGGTGCCCCTCACCCTGCCCTCTCTCCCGGCGGGGGAGAGGGATTTTTCAGGGCGGCGAGGACGCGCTCGGCAGTGAGAGGGAATTGCACGACAGGAGCCCCCGCGGCGCGGGACACCGCATTCATGACGGCGGCCGGGGTCGGGGTCATGGCGGGCTCTCCGATGCCTTTCGCCCCGAAGGGGCCGAGTCCTCGACCGGATTCGAGGAGGACGATCGCCACGGGCGGGGCATCGAGGGTGGTCGGTATCCGATAGTCGAGGAGATGGGGGTTCTTCGAGACCCCGTCCTCCAGGATCACCTCTTCGAGGATGGCGTGGCCCAGTCCCTGGATCGCTCCCCCTTCGATCTGACCCTCCGCGCTCTGGCGGTTGATGGCCTGGCCGATGTCATAGCAGGCCGCGAGCTTCGTCACGCGCGTCTGCCCCGTCTCCTCGTCCACCTCGACCTCCACCGCCTGCGTGCCGAAGGTGTAGTCGTTGAAGGGCTTGCCCTGCCCCGTGGCGGAATCGATGGTCGGCGCCGACGGCGCATCGTACTTGTCGAGAGCCTGGACGGGCCGGCCCGCGGCGGTGGCGGCCCTGACCAGAGCGGAGAAGAACACGGCCCGATCCGGCGCGCCGCGCACGAGGGCGCGCCCATCGGCCAGCTCGATGTCCGCCGGAGAGGCTTCGAGCATCTCCGCCGCCTGGTCCACGAGGTGCCGTCGCACTTCGCCCGCGGCCTTGAGTACGGCATTACCGGACATGAAGAGCTGGCGCGTGGCCGTGGTCGTCCCCGCGCGCGGAGTGAAGTGGCTGTCGCGACCGACGGCGGTCACCTGCTCGGGGGCCATGCCCAGGACCTCGGCGGCGATGGAGCAAAGCGACGACGTCTGCCCGCCGCCGACATCCGGCGCGGCGCAGCGGACCACCGCCGTGCCGTCGAGCTCCATGCCCACCCAGGCCGAGGCCGAGTCCCGCGTCCAGCACATGCGCCCGTAGGGGGTGATGGACGCCCCGAGACCCCGGGCGATTCTCACCGGCCCCTCCTCCGCCCGCACCGGACCGAGCGCCTCCCAGGCGCGGCGCATGGTCTCGCCGAGCATGGGCTCGCTCTCGAGCACCTGTCCGGTGGCGATGCGGTCCCCCTTGCGAAGGAAGTTTCTCTCGCGGAGCTCGAGCGGATCCATGCCGAGCGCCCGGGCCAGCGCGTCCATCTGTCCCTCGTAGGCGATACAGGTCTGGATGGAGCCGAAGGTGCGATAGGCGCTCGCGATCGGATTGTTGGTGTAGACGGTGAAGGCATCCACTTTGACGTGGGGCACCCGATAGGGGCCGGTGGCGGTCACGAGGCTGTAGAGGAGCACCCACGGAGAGAGCGCGGCGTAGGCTCCGGAGTCCGAGATCAGCTCAGCCTCCATGGCCACCAGCTCGCCGCTTTTCGTCGCGCCGGTCTTGTAGCGCAGCGCGTAGGGATGACGCTTGCCGTGGCCGATGAAGCTCTCTTCCCGGGAGAACACGAGCTGAACGGGACGTCGCGCCTTCCAGACGAGCAGGCCCAGCAGGCATTCGACGGTGACGTCCTCCTTGCCGCCGAAGCCGCCGCCCAGATACGCGCCCTCGAGCCGCACGCGGCCATGGGGCAGCCGCAGCACCTCCGCCACGTCGCGGAAGTGCTCGAGCACCTGCGTGCTCACGCGGAGGACGAGCACGCCTTCCGCGTCGACCCAGCCGATCCCCGTCTCCGTCTCCAGATAGAGATGATCGACGAAGGGCGTCCGGTACGTCTGCTCCACCACCACGTCGGCGCGCGCGAATCCGTCGGCGACGTCGCCCTTGCGGATATGCCAGGCGCGGAGGAGATTGCCGCACTCGTGGACGTGGGGCGCCTCGGGCTTCATCGCCTCGAGGGCATCGTAGACGCCGGGCAGTCGCTCGTAGTCCACGCGCACGAGCTCCGCCGCCTCGGCGGCG
>WNFU01006714.1_pt1 | contig 14614 bp, 9 predicted proteins | sample 5400121 | NCBI WGS metagenome assembly WNFU01 (sample SAMN13153360, study PRJNA577476) | soil metagenome | isolation source: 100 cm soil or saprolite under grassland replicate 1 | place: USA:California | collected 2016-06-15
GACCGGCGCTGGGGGAAAACTCATGGCGTCCTGCGCGCCCACGCCCTACTGGAAGGACGCTCGGCGATTGAAGAAGACGATCTGGCCATCCTCAAACACGTCCTATGGTCGTCTCCCGACCAGCAGGCCGAGATCAGCAAGCTTTGCGCCCGGCTCAGCAATCCCATCAATGGCAAGGCGACCGAACTCGCAGATCAGGCCGCATCGGTATATGACGCGACCATGGCGGCGCACGGGCAGAGCAGCGACACCCAGCAGAAAGTGGTCGTCGTCGCCGAGGGCATCGACAAGCTCAAAGCGATTCACGCCGGTCTGGTTCAGCTCCAGGAGCAAGCAGCCGCCAAGGGGCGCGCTACGGGCAAGATCGAGAAGTCTATCGCCTCGGTTCAGGAGATGCGCGAAAAAGTCGGGGCGCTCATCCTCGGCGCGATGTGAGGGTATCTCAATGGCTACGACGGGAAAAATTGAGGATGACAATATTGTGACCGGCGCCATCGTCGACGGGACACAGGCGCTGCAGCATGACGCCTACGACGTTCAGGAGTTCGATCGCGCGGTCGAGACTTACCAACGACTGGCGGCGGCGGTCAGCAGCGTGGGCGAGGATCTGCACACTGCGCCCGCTTTGATCCGCGATCTCTTCTGGAGCTTTCACAAACGGGCTCCGCGAATCGACGAGAGCGTCACGCTCAAACCGGCCTTCGCCGTCAACCGGCGGATCCTCGAGGAGATCATGAGCGCCGCCGAGTGGCGTCAGTTGCGTGAGGCCGGCTCGATCAATGACCCAATGATCAGCGTCATCGCCACTATCGGCGCCTGTGAACGGGCGATCGATGCGCTCGATCGCGACTCGCGCAATCGGATCAATCGATTGGCCGCTGCCAATGAGGCCGCCGAAAAGCTGTTCGGCCGGGCCGACATCCTCGATGAACTGGCCTCACAAGCCACGGCGCAACAGGTCGAGGATCTCCGCAAACGCGCGGCCAGATCGCGCGCGGCGGCCAGACGCCAGGAACGAGCCGCTACGGAGATTGAAGAATCACTCGACACGGACGATGACGAACGGGACAGGGCCATACGGCTGGCGGCGCGGCGGGGGATCGCAGAAGCCCTTGAAGAGGCCGAAGCGATTCAGAACGCGATCGCGGCTTTCGGCGGAGGATATTCCGCGAGTGACGGGGGAGGTGGAATGCCTCGTGAGATGACCGCGCAGGAGAAGCTCGAACTCGCCATGCGCGTCATGCGCTCGCCGAAGCTCAAACTGATCGCCGAGATGTGCGGCCGAGTCAGCCGCATCGCCATGAGCGTTCAGAAGAGCAGGGTCAACCATCCGCCGAGCGAGATCACCTCGGTCACGATCGGCAATGACCTCGCTCATTTACTGCCCGGCGAGGTGGCCCTCCTCGGCGACCCAGATCTTGAAGACCTCTTCTACCTCAAACTCGCAGAGCGTCGGTTGCTGCAATACAAACTCGAAGGAAGAGAGTCCGAGGGGCGGGGGCCGATCATTCTGGCGCTGGACGAATCCGGGTCGATGTCGGAGACCTTAGGCGGCGTCGTCAAAGAGGCCTGGGGCAAATCGGTGATGCTCGGTCTGCTGGCCATCGCGCGCCGTCAGAAACGTGATCTGGCGGTCATTCATTTCTCCGGACCGAATCAATTGCGTACCAGCGTCTTTCCGAATGGCGAGAGTAGCCCGCTCAACCTGATCGACGAAGTCGAATTCTTCTTCGGCGGCGGGACGGTCTTCGATCGGTGGATGGAAGAGGCGGCGCGGCTTGTGGATGAAGACCGGTTCGACCGCGCCGACGTCATCGTCGTCAGCGACGGCATCGCCTTCATTTCGGAACGGGCCGTGGCCGAGTGGTTGAGAAGGAGGGCGGAGCGCAAGATGCGCTGTTACGGCGTCCTGATCGGCACGGATCAGGGAGTCAAGGCGCTCGGCCGTATCAGCGACGCTGTCATGACGCTCGATGATCTCAGGCGGGACCTCGACGTCCTGGAAACTATCTTTGCCATCGGAGGTAACGATCATGCCACAGACGAACACAATCAATAATCTGATCGATGTCGAGGCCTCGACCGAACAGGTCCCGGTCGTCGGCTACACCGTGTTGTGGAGGCTGCACGGTTTAAGGGTGAAACACGACCGGCTTAAGGACGCGCTCGACCGGGCGGGTTTTCCGGAATTCCTTCCCGATCCGCCGACGCCCCGTAAATCGCTCCGCCGCGCCCTTCAAGCCTGGGTCGTCGCGCGAGCGCGGGCCGCACAGGCCCGGCAAGTCATCGCCCAACAAACAAACCCTGACGAAACGAAGCGCACGCTGATCCGCGTCATCAACCGCGCCGGCAGCGATCACATCGTCTTTGCGCTCGTGATGGAGGACGTCGACTACAGGGCGCTCGGGTTGAATTACGCGACCGACCTGCGAATTCAATTGCACAAGAAAACTGGCCAGATGATCTGCACTACACAGACGACCGGGCGGATCGAGTCTTACCACGAAAGCCAGCAGGTCGCGGCCGAGCTGCAGCCGTATTGGCGGGAATTCAAAGACCTGCACGTAGCGTGCGACCTTTCGGAGATGGTGCGCCGCATCACCGACTCGCTACAGGCGACCGCACTGCGGCGGGCCGGCGGAGTCTATTTCGTTCCGAAAGGAAAACGCGACGGACTGGTTCGACTGCGTGAAATGGTCGCCGGCCTCCCACATCTCGGAGACCGGCCGTTCGTCTGCGCCTTCGGCGTGCCTGATCTTCATGAGACGAAGGCTCAGATGACGCATGCGCTCCACGCCGGCATGCTCGATGAGGTTGCCGGCCTGCGCGCAGATCTGCGACGCCTGATCGCGGAGGGGAAGAATGTCCGTAAAGACACTGTCATCACTCGTCTGGCCGCTTTTCAGGGCGTCAGGGCCAAAGCACAGGTTTACGCGGACCTGCTCGGCCTGAGACTGGACAGGATGCGCGCTGAAATCGGCGAACTCGAAACGCAGGCCCGCAGGTTGTTGCTGCACGACGCGAGACCGGCGGGAACAAATGGGAAGCAATCAGCCGACCTTCCGATAATTCAGGGCACGCCGGACATCGTCGAAGTCGGCGATGAGACGGAGAGACTGCCTCTGTCGCACGCCGCCGACTGAGCCTCACTTTACTGTCCGCACATGTGGGAATGCGATCAACATTCAACCGGAGGTGAAGTCGCCATGTCTGAGCGAAGGACTGAGCTCGGTTTTGAGCGCACGGTGTGCGATTGCAGAGCTTGTAAAATCAATTGCGAGTTCATTCCCGGCTTTTTGCTACCGTCCGATATCCGGCGGATCGTGTAGTTTGACAATAAAGTCGTAAACTTGACAATAAAGTCGTAAACTTGACAATAAAGTCGTAAACTAATGTTTCAGTGATAACACACGACAATTGACGAGGCGTGTCTCTCGCCGCATTTGCGGCGGGAGACACGCCGTTCATCCTCAGCTGAACAGCGTTGCTATCCAAGTCGGAGGGCCTGCCGCCATCTCTAGCGCAGCATCGCGTTTGATGTGATCTCTCGCGTTCTTGACGCACCTTCGCCAACAGTATCCGGCTCGCCGCAAGCTCATGTAAGGAATCAGATGCGCTGCCGCGGCTAAGAAATCAGATGCGCCGCTGCGGCGCCGCAAGGACGCTCCTTACTTGAACTTGAATAACGCCACTCGCTCGCTGCCGTCGTTCAACCTTAGGATCAACTGACGGCACGTCCCCGCCCACGGCGCCTCGGTCTTCCAAACGTAAGTGTAGGTGTCGCTCTCCGCGTCGTAGCTCAGACTGCTTCCGCCCGCCGTGACTGTCTGCTCGATCTCGCTCACGGGCGCGTTATCGCTGCAGGCGATCTGTTGGGAGGCGGGATAGCCTGGCCCGAAGATGTTCAGCCCCTTGTCCCCGCTCAGTGAGAATTTGACCGGGATGGCGCGGCCGGCGTTGACCACGTTGACCGTCGGCGGGTTGTCGACCGGACGGAAGAAGCCGCTAAAATTGTAGCGCACCGTCACTGTGAAGCTGCACGTCGCTTGATTGTTCGCGGCGTCTGTGGCTGTCACGTTGACGGTGGTTAGGCCGACGGGGAAGACCGTGCCTGAGGCCTGGCTGGTGGTGATGGTTGGCGACGCTGTGCAGTTGTCGGTGGCCGTTGACGCCGGGTAGTTGACCACCATCCCTGTGTCTATCGTATTCGGCGGCAAGGTCATGACGACATTCACTGGGCAGGCGATGACTGGCGGAATCGTCTCCGGGGTGACTGTGACATTAAGTGTGGCTTCGGCGAATAGCCCCCCGCTGTCGGCGACACGCAGGGTGAAGCTGGCGTTCGAGGCGTTGCAGTCCGCTCCGACGCTGGCCGTGACCTGGCCTGAGGCATTGACGCTGATTGAAGAAACAGTCACGCCACCTGCCGTCGCGCTCGCCGCGCCGTTGACGGTGATGTTCAGAGTGTTCAGAGCATCTTCGGCATCGTTGACCTGGGCGATGGCGCCAATGGAAGCAGGAAGATCTTGCGTCCGGGACACACTGGCGGCCGTAATTGCCGGCGGAGTGTTGGTGGGCGCCGAAAAAAGCTCTGCTGAACTAAGATCACTGCCAGCCCCGAAATCAAACCCCCCAGTGACGAGCACCTTGGCATTTGGTAGAAGTGTAGCTGTGTGTTGTTGCCTCGCTTGAATCATCAATGCGGCTGGGCTAAATGCGCCACTAACAGGATCGTATATCTCCGCAGAGTTGGTTGTGCCAGGGCCGCCACCAGGTAAATTTATACTCCCGCCAGCAACAAGCACCTGACCACCGGATAGAAGAGTCACACTTGGAACGCCACGAGCTATGGTCATACTTCCTGTGGGACTGAAAGTCCCAGTTGCAGGATCAAAGAGCTCGGCAGCTTGAGTGGGAAATCCTCCTACGATAAGTACCTTGCCATTACTGAGAAGTGGGGCCTGGGTAAAAGATAGGCAGCATCGAGCTTGGATCATGTTTCCGGTCGGGCTAAAGGCGCCGGTTGCGGGATTATAGAGTTCAGCGGAACTTAGACTGATCGCAGGACCTGGCGACGGTATCTGCTGTCCCCCTGCAATGAGCACACGGCCATCTGATAGCAATGTTGCGCTATGGCTAAAGCGCCCCGCGTTCAGGTGTCCAGTTAATGTAAAGGTACCGGTCACGGGATCATACAGCTCGACCGCTGCAAGATGCTGCCCACCGGCTATATCTGAGCCTCCAGCAATAAGAACCTTACCATCGCGGAGTAATGTAGCCGTGTGAGCGACACGGGCTACATTCAAATTACCTGTCGGGCTGAATGTTCCGGTCGAAGGGTTATATATTTCTGCGGGGCTGCCGCCTACTATAAGGACTCTACCGTCCTGTAACCGTGTGGCCGTAGATCCCTGCGCGAACCCTCCACCCAAAGACGGGCCTGTAGGATTGAATGCCCCAGTAACAGGATCGTACAGTTCTGCAGAACCTCCAGTTCCCCTATTGATCAGCACCTTTCCATTGGTTAACAGTGTTGCGGTGTGATCGCGTCGCTGTACAGTCATGCTTCCGGTCGGAGTCCACGCGCCAGTTTGCGCGAAAACCTGGCCTGTCAATACAACAACTGCCAGGTAAATATGTGCAATGAGAATCTTCTTGGCTATCTTCTTTGTTGTTTTCATAGTCCCTCAATTTACGCCTATTTTGGGCAATTGCAGACAACACGAGTTTGGACAAAGTCAGTTTGACCCATGGCAACGAAGTTAACAAAAATGGGCCATTTTAAGCGACAGCATTCACGCTAACGCCGGACACAAAATGGCAACACATTCAAAATCAAAGTCATGCCGAAATGCAATTGATCGTAAGCCGATCTCGATCAAGGTAGAATTCGACAAACTAATCGCTGCTCCCCGCAATTCTGGTGTTGTTGGAGCCATCCTGTATGTTCTTTCGGATCAATGATCTCTGAAAGTTTCTCGTAGGCGATGAATCGAAATGGCCCATTTCCGTAAGAATCGTTGCATGGATCAATTTCAAAAGCTTTGCCCTCTGCGCGCCACCAGGAAGAGGAGCAGCATATTTTGCTCTCGCCTATGTAAGCGAGAACCAGGTCTCTTTTCGCTTGGAAAGTGCAGGGAAGCGCCAAACTATCTCACCTGATTTTCCAAAATTGGCGGAGGGTAGTCAGAAAGGCAGTAGAAGGCAGGCATAAATCAGTGAGTCGCAAGCCGAAAGCCCGGCGCCGATCACTTACCAAAAGCGGCGACCTGCTACTTTATCGTCACTGTGAAAGGATATTTGGAGATGTGAATATAGTTACCCTGTTTGGTGAGTCCTTCGAGGGTAAACAGATAATCGCTCGGCCTGAAAAGGCTGGCGCTGAAACCGAGCTCAATTGTTCCTTTGAGATTCAATTGCAGTTTATCCCCCCGCCAGATGGTGCGATTGTCAGCAGTTGTGATAGCGCCACGATAGCTTTGTATATTAGGGTCAGGATCAAATTCCGGCGAAAGGATGATCAATTGAGAAGAGCGTGAAATAACGATCTCATTCTTTGGAGAAGGTTGGGTCGGGTCAGCGCTTCTCGTATTGATCAAGGAGAAAACTGTCGCTGTAGAGTGAAGTCTTCCCGGCCTGTTCGCCCCATCAGCCAATCGCGCGCGCTCCTGCCGTTCGGGCTCAAGCGCGATGTTAAGACGCTTATGCTGATCGGCCGATTTCTGCCGTGTCTCTTGAAGTTCTTTCTCCAACTTCTGTACAGTTTGTCGCTTTTCTTCAAATTGGCGCTCCCTATCCACATAAGCTAATTTGGCTTGAGCCAACTCACCACGAATATGCTTCATTTCCGCAACAAAAAGGGCTGCCGGAAGCGCCACCAAGAGCAGGATCGTGATCGAGAGCAACATTGCCTGCCGCTTTCGGCTAAGCCGCGCTAACCAGACAAGGATCCCGGCCTGAACATACGCCTGTGGTCGCAGAATATCCTCTGTCGCTACGGTCTTCAGACTGTCGATAAAACTCTCCGTCGTTTCCAAACGGTTGAGACACTCCGGACAAACAATAAAGTGCTCCTCGAAATGTTCCTGCTCCTCGGCCGGCAATTTTCCCAGTAAATAGAGGTAGGGGATGTTGTGTTCTTCGATAAAGGGATGATCCATATGCCCACCCTTATAAATACAAGGTTAATTCAATGTGCGACCAATTCTCTCAGCAAGGCTGAAGGCCTTCGTCCTTGGCCTCCTCACTCTTGCAGGAGGTCACTCCTCTATCAGTCGAGCAGCGTCCACCCTTGATAACGTAGGCTTTAATATTAGTCGCACAATAGGTGGGCTAACATCCTGCTTCTTAAGTGTTAGCGGCAAGCCAATTATCTCACCGCCGTCGAAATTAATCTTCCGGTTGGTCCACGGCAGCAACAACCGATGGAAAACGTTCTCCCGGCTATTCTCTGTTCTTGCCAAATTTCTTCTCCTACAGATCCTTGAACCGCTTAAGTGCGCGGGAGAGTACTCGATTAAAGTGAAGGCTTGTCAAGCCAAGATCCGCGCAAATCTTCTCTTTATCCTCTTCCGTGATACAGAAACGATGAAGTATCTGCCGGTCTCTATCAGATCGCATCTCACTGATCACTTGTCGCACAATAACGACTCTCTCTTTGTTCAACAACTTGTCGTATGGGTTCGGCGCGTGATCAATCAGAGGGGTGGCATCTGCGTTTTCGCTCTCCCACCGCGAAAGCCGCCTAAGGTGGCCGATCGCCAGATTCCTGGCCAGACCGCAAATGAACCCGGAGAGCTTCTCAGGCTCGCGCACCTCTCCACGCCTTATCTTTTCAAGCGCATTCCTGAACGTCTCCTGGCAAAGATCTTCGACATCAGCCGCATTTTTGACCCGATGGCGGATAATGATAGACATACGACGGCTGTATCGCTGTACCAACTCCTTTTCCGCTAACTGATCGCCGGCCATGATTAGCCTAACGAGATCCGCCTCTCCTTTGGTTTCGCCCGCGATCACATTCTTCACAGGTGATAGTCCACCACATTCACCAGCCGGACTACAAGAACACGTATGGTCTGAGCCGGCCTTGGTCATACCGGGGCATTATTCTTTGAGCGACTTGCGAACTGAGCGGCGCTCCAGGCGCCATCTCATCAAAACCACTCTCCTTGAAGTAAAAAGGCCCCCCAGAACTTCATGCGGCCGCAGGAAGCCGTCCTGCGGCCGCCCCCGTTCGTCCACTAACGATAGCACAAGTTGGACAAATTCTTGACCGGCAAGGCGCCAGTCAATTGCCGCCGTCGCCGTGAGAGCGTCGAATGATCGGGCGCTGTCAGCCGGTCGTCCAATTAGCAGTCGCTTCGGAACTGACTCAGATGGCGCCTCTTCCCTGTTGTTTGGGCGAGGCGTTATACTCGCTCCAGTTGCGGATGCGGTAAGGGGATTTCTTTCCCATGGCAGAAAAAGCTTACCACGGCGCCTCATCCGTAACTCTTCACTCAGATTCGTGCAACAAAGCCTAGTTGACATATAGGAGACGCTATGAACTACCCCATCGTACGTTACTCGACGCCATTCCGGTTTGACCCGAAGGCCGCTCATCACAGTCTCGCTCTCTTGCTCTGTCTGTTCCTGCTCGTGGAATCCGTGGCGCGAGCCTCTGCGCTTTCTCCCAGGCTATTCTCGCAAGGCAGCGCTGCCCCCAACCCCATCGTCCAGGGGGAGAAGGATGTGCGTCCTCTTGAACTTGGGAAGCCAATCGAACGAGAGCTGGCCGGAGGCCAGAGCCACTCCTACCAAATCACACTCACCGAGGGCCAATACTTGCGCGTGGTAGTGGAGCAGCGCGGCGTTGATGTAGTGGTGACGTTGCTGAGTCCGGACGGCAAAAAACTGATCGAGGTGGACAGTCCCAACGGCACACAGGGGCCGGAGCCGTTGCAGTGGATTGTTGAGGCGGCAGGGACTTATTGGCTGGAAGTGCGCTCGTTGGAGAACAATGCGAAGCCAGGGCGTTATGAAGCGAAGATCGTCGAACTGCGAACGGCCACTGGCAGAGACCGTGACCTGGCGGAAGCGGACAAACTTTACAACGAGTCAATCGGCCTGCGCGAAAAAGGACAATATGGCAAGGCCATTCCGTTGGCCGAGCGCGCGCTGGCCATCCGTCAGAAGACGCTCGGCGCAGAACATCCTGATACGCCCACTTCGCTCGATAACCTCGCCTATCTTTACTACGAGAAAGGCGACTACGCGCAGGCCGAGCCGCTCTACCGCCGCGCGCTGGCCATCCGCGAGAAGACGCTCGGCGCAGAACATCCTGATACGGCCACTGTGCTCAATGACCTCGCCCTGCTTTACTGCGAAAAAGGCGACTACGCGCAGGCCGAGCCGCTCTATCGCCGCGCGCTGGCCATCCGTCAGAAGACGCTCGGCGCAGAGCACCGCGGCACGGCCCCTGTGCTCAATAACCTCGCCAATCTTTACCGCGACAAAGGTGACTACGCGCAGGCTGAGCCGCTCCTTCGCCGTGTGCTGGCCATCAGTGAGGAGACACTCGGCGCAGAACATCCTGATACGGCCACTGTGCTCAATAACCTCGCCTTGCTTTACTACCAAAAAGGCGACTACGCGCAGGCCGAGCTACTCTACCGCCGCGCGCTGGCCATCCGCGAGAAGACGCTCGGCGCAGAACATCCCCTCACGGCCGGTTCGCTCAATAGTCTCGCCAGTCTTTACTACGCCAAAGGCGACTACGCGCAGGCCGAGCCGCTCTATCGCCGCGCGCTGGCCATCAGTGAGAAGACGCTCGGCGCAGAGCACCCTCTCACGGCCACCTGGCTCAATAACCTCGCCAATCTTTACCGCGACAAAGGCGACTACGCGCAGGCCGAGCCGCTCTACCGCCGCGCGCTGGCCATCCGTCAGAATACGCTCGGCGCAGAACATTCTCTCACGGCCAATTCGCTCAATAGCCTCGCCCTGCTTTACTACGACAAAGGCGACTACGCGCAGGCCGAGCCGCTCTATCGCCGCGCGCTGGCCATCAGTGAGAAGACGCTCGGCGCAGAGCATCCTCGCACGGCCACTGTGCTCAATAACCTCGCCCTGCTTTACTACGCCAAATACGACTACGCGCAGGCCGAGCCACTCTATCGCCGCGCGCTGGCCATCAGTGAGAAGACGCTCGGCGCAGAACATCCTTTCACGGCCACTTTGCTCAATAATCAAGCCAGGCTGCATGAAGCTACAGGTGATATTTCCCGCGCCGTAGCTTTACGATTACGCGCTCAGGCCATCGAGGAACGCAACATTTCGGTCAATCTCGCCACCGGATCTGAGCGACAGAAACTGGCTTATTTGACGACGCTGGCTGGAAGCGCTGACTACTCCGTCCATTTGCACGCCCGCTCCGCCCCTGACAATTCAACCGCCCGCGACCTGTCGCTGACCGCCATTCTGCAACGTAAGGGGCGTGCGCTCGACGCGATGAGTGACAGCATAGAGGCGCTGCGTCGCGCCGCCAGCCCGCAAGACCGCGCTTTGTTTGACCGGTTGAAAGACATCCGCTCACAACAGGCCAGACTCGTCTTTGGCGGGCTGCAAAGAACTACGCCCGCCGAGTACCAGAACCAGATCAGGAACCTCGCTGAGCAGGCCGAGAAACTAGAAGACGAGATCAGTCGGCGCAGCGACAAGTTCCGCGCAGAATATCAACCGGTCACGCTGGCCGCTACCCAGTCAGCGATCCCAGCCAGGGCGGCGCTGATTGAGTTCTATTCCTATCATCCATTCAACGCGAAATCCGCCAGGTCCGCCGAAGCATTCGGCCAACCCCGTTATGTGGCTTATGTCTTGCGCCAGCAGGGCGAAGCCCAATGGGTTGATTTGGGCGAAGCGGCCCCGATCGACCTTGCTGTGACTGCGCTGCGCCAGGCGCTGGGCAGCCCGAATCGGGCCGATGTCAGGCAACTTGCCCGTGCGCTGGACGAGAAGGTGATGCGTCCGGTCCGCAAGCTCGTGGGAGATAAACGAACTCTGCTTCTCTCTCCTGATGGGGCATTGAATCTCATACCGTTTGGCGCACTCGTGGATGAGCAGAAACGTTACCTCATCGAAAGCTACTCATTCACGTACTTGACGAGCGGGCGCGACTTGTTGCGGTTGCATGCGCATACGCCGAGCCAGCAAGGGCCAGTAGTCGTGGCTAATCCACTGTTCGATCTGGGCAATAGCGCCATCGCAAACAGCCAAATGGCCGATCAGCGCACAGAAAGCCGCCGCTCAATAGACTTCAACAGGCAGAGTTTCGACCCGCTGCCCGGTACCGCCGCCGAGGCCAAAGCGCTCGGGGTCATATTGCCGGAAGCAAAGATATTGACCGGTGCTCAAGCGACCGAAGCCGCGATCAAGCAACTGAGAGGGCCGCTCATTCTTCACGTGGCCACCCACGGCTTCTTCCTTGCGGATCGGAAGTCAGCGACGCCAGACAGGAGCGGTCTGGGACTTGAGGAAGGCGCCGCCGGACTAAAGTTGACGCAAGATGCGTTTACTGAGAATCCGCTCCTCCGCGCCGGTCTCATACTTGCTGGTATCAATCAGAGCCAGAGCGGGCCAGGAGAAGATGGCGTGCTCACAGCGCTGGAGTTAGCGGAACTGAACCTGTGGGAGACGAAACTCGTCACGCTCTCGGCCTGCGATACGGGCCTCGGAGAGGTGAAGAACGGCGATGGAGTTTATGGGCTGCGGCGGGCGCTGGCGCTAGCCGGCTCAGAGAGCCAGGTGATGAGCCTGTGGCAAGTGGCGGACAAAGCCACGCGGGAGTTGATGGTTGGCTACTACACTGGGCTGCAACGAGGCGAGGGTCGGAGCGAGGCGTTACGGAATGTGCAATTGCAGATGCTCAGAGGCGGAGAGCGCCGCCATCCTTATTACTGGGCCGGATTCATCCAATCAGGAGAATGGGCAAATCTGGAAGGCAAACGGTAGAGTTCAACAGCGCACGAGCGAGTAGATGGAGAGACGAAGCGCTTTCATGGATCAGGCGATTAGCCACGACCACTCTCTATCTCCCATTTGGCGGGCCAGGCCGTGTTAGAGGCCTTGAGACCGAAGGGTGACCGCAATTTGAGCCGTGGAGAGAGCACATCGGCGTTTCACCTATGATTCATCTCAACGTAGAATCAATAACTTAGCGCCCCTTCAGTTTAAAACTTTATTGTCAAACAAAAATCACAATCAAGAGTTGTGTTTGCGCATAGTTTGAAACTTTAGCGCGACTGTTTCGATCAGCCTCAACCTAGAATCAACAACTTAGCGACCCTTTAGTTCGAAACTTTATTGTCAGACAACAGATCGCCTTACACCTCGGATACAGCAACCCGGTCGAATTTGCGCTCGATAACCTGCTGGCGAGCCCGGGAGCGATCGTGGTGGATCGCGGCCAGATTCGCCGGATCCGGACTCTGGCGCCTGCCAGACGCCAGGACGGCGCCTGTCTTTTTTTGGACGAGGAACATAGATGCCGGATCCACAGCGTGTCTCCGTACGGCTGCAGCCATTTCGACGCGCACCAAACCAATGAAGAAGCGGATCTCCGCAGCAGCGCGGGCCATTACCAGGTCGACCTGGCATGGAAAAACGATGATCTCTACGCGCGACTCTGGCTGTTACTGAAAACGCTCGGCCGCGTCGCTCCGTCACCGGTCGCGTCACGAGTCAGGATGCGAGCGGCGATCGAGGCTCACGATTCTTCAGATTTTACACGAGCGATAACCTATGACGGGGACGTCGATGAGTGAAGAGGCAACCGTGTCCCTTCGGCAGAATGGCGTCGGCACAGGTTTTATTGTGTCCTTTCGGCAAAAATGCGTAGGGCTGAAAAATCAGCAATCTTCAGTCAGAATCGTGACAGGAATCAGATAACCATGATAAGGAATCTCTCAATATCGAAACTTCATTTTCACAAATGTCGAGAAGAGCGTGGGAGTGTTCGCTCCGCAACCTTGCGGGATGCCATTGCAATTTGATGAATAAATGTCGGTGAATCCGCGACCGGGTTTGAGGCCGGATGCGCCGGCGGTCAGGATGACGTTTTCGCTGAGCAGCGGGCGATAAATGAACCCGATTCCAAGATCGTGGCCGATCTCGTGCCGGATGTTGTCCTGGAACAAGGCGAGTTCGAGCGGTTCAGTACGCATAAACCGCAGATAATTGTAGTTGAGGAAGGCGCGCAATTTCGGCGTCACGTTGACGTCGACGCCCGCGTTGACCAGCCCCAGACCGGGGTTCACGAAATTGGACTGCCCCTGGATCTTGTTGCTGCGCAAGGCGGGAAGCAGGCTATTTGGACCGACCAGTTCCACGCCGGTTTGAGTCAGCCGGATTTCCTGCTGATTCCAGAAACTGAATTCGCCGCCGGCGAAATTCGGACGGTCCACGATCGCGTCGAAGCCCTTAGCCGTCCCGTCGGTCGGTTTCGAGTCGCCGGAAGCGTAGAAGCCCGCCAGGCGGTAACGGAAAAAGTCGTAATCCACCGAGAATTCGACCGCGCCCATCTGCGCGTTGATGCGCTCAGGCCGGTTGGCCAGCCCGTTGAACGTGTCGCGTCCGATCGCCTGATAGAAAGAGTTCGTGACGTTCAAACGCCCGAAATGCCCGTCGCCGTTGACGCCGAAATAACCCGACTGAACGCGGTGCGGAATGGGAGTGCCGAGCCGCGAGGGGCGCGCTTGAAATAGGTTTCCATTCTGAAAAGTGCTCGGCTGGTCGTCGTTGTAGAGCGTGCTGAACTGGAGCGTGTAACCTTTGACGAACGTGTCCTGGCGGTAGAGGTTGACGAAGCCGCGGAAATCGCTGGTGAATTCCTGGATGCCCACGCGCATCGATGTCGTATCGAAGAAAGGCGAACGCCCGCCCTCGCTCTTTTTGCCGCGCAGGAATGGGAGCACCCTGGGCGTGTCGCCCAACCGCCATTCGACGAAGGCCTCCTTGACGGAGTTGAAACCGTCGAAACGCGATTTGCCCTCGCGAGGGTCCGCACTGACGATGCCGTTTTTGCGCGCCCGCAGGAAATTGACGTTGGAGACGCCAGTGACCTTGAACCTCCAATCGACCGGTTTGAACGAGGCGTCGCCTTTGTACATATCGAACGAGAAGATGAAGTTTTCATTGGCGAACTGCTGCCGCCCGCCGCCGAAAAACTCGGAACTGCCGGGTGGGTTGGCGCTTTTGCCCGACAGGGTGGGGAGTTGGCGGAAGTTGAAGAAGGTCTCGCTCGCGAAATTGAGGTTCATGAAAATGTCGTTGCCGATGATCGGGTAATCGCCTTTCAGGACGTTCTGATGATACGGGTCGAAGATGCTGCCCTTGCGGAAGCGCGGGTCTTCCGGAACGCCGATGCGCCAGCGGTCCTTGATGATGATGAAATCAGCGTCTTCTTCAGGGCTGGGTTTTCTGTTACGGTTAGGGCCGGCCGCGCCGAGCGGCTTGTCCTTTGGAAGTTGAAGCTTCGGCCTGTCGCCCTGTTGCTCTTTCGCTTTCTGCGCCGATTGTCCGGCCAAAGCCTTGGAGAGTTGTTGCGGCAAACGCCGCAGATTCTCGGCCATCTGCT
>WNFU01007337.1_pt1 | contig 14614 bp, 11 predicted proteins | sample 5400121 | NCBI WGS metagenome assembly WNFU01 (sample SAMN13153360, study PRJNA577476) | soil metagenome | isolation source: 100 cm soil or saprolite under grassland replicate 1 | place: USA:California | collected 2016-06-15
CCCGCGCCGGTCTCTCCCTGAACGACAATCTAATTTAACACCCGGGGACGCCCTTTATGAATCTCGTCAAACTCGGAGAACGGCTCTTGAATGATGTGAAAACGCATACGCTATCGGACACGATCTACGATATCATCTACACTCGCGTTAACCGCCTCACCCTGCTTATGGTGTTGAAGTGTGTGGCGATTGACGCCGTCGATCGCAGGTTTCTACAGGGATGCGATGGCTACAGATGCGAATTCCTCGACCCGGCGACGTTGCTGACACTGTCGGAAAACCCTGAATATCAAATGGAGAGAGATTTTCTCGACGAGGCCGTCGGCAAAGGCGATTCATGTTTCGCGATTTTCGACGGCCATCGCCTTGCCAGTTACGGCTGGTATTCCACCAAGCCCACCAAGGTGAACGAAGAGTTGGAGCTTCAATTCGACGAGCGGTACGTCTACATGTACGCAGGCTTCACTCACCCGAATTACAGGGGGCAAAGGCTCCATGCGGTGGGCATGACGATGGCGCTCGACCACTATCTCAGTCATGGGTATAGAGGTCTCGTCTCGTGGGTAGAAGCCAACAACGTCAGATCGCTGCGGTCATGCTATCGGATGGGCTACAGAGATTTAGGGGAAATATACATTGTCAAGCTCTTCCGCAAACATTTCATTCTTTGCAGCAAAGGGTGCGAGGATTATGGATTCAAGGTGTCGGCGATTCGCTAAATCTGCTATCATCTCCCTCGCGCTATGCGAATCGGAAAAAAAGGCAACGTTAAGCAATTAGCCAACAAGTCTATAAATTATTCCGCGTTTTTAACGGCGACCCTCATTCCCACCATATGGCTGCTTTTCGCCAACCTGGTCCCGTTCATTTTGCGGAATGAGATGCTGCTTCAACCACATCGTCTGTTGGCGCAAGCGACGGGGGTGGCGTGGGGACTCATCGTCGCCTGGGCCACGAACGTCCCGCAGGTCTTATATTTTTACAGACCCGGCGGCAAAAATAAGGCGCAGCGCCGCCTGTTCGTGATTAGCGCGCTGGGACTTCTCATCTCGCTTTCCGCGTTGGCGCTCCTGGGAGTGGCGCTAATGTCTGCGATGGAGGATGCCCCCTTAATCATCTACCTGCTGGCGGCGTTGGCGATCATCGGCTTGCTGCCCGTCATCAGAGGTTGCTCGAAGGTTTGGCGGTACATCCAGATCACCGATCCGCGCGGGGTCTACATTGCGTATACGGGCCAGGCGCTGCAGCCGAACACCATCTATCGAACCGGGCTGACCTGGAAGACGCCCGCGCTGGAACACCATCTGGAATACGAGGAGAAACAAATTCGCCACCTCCGTTTTAAAGACGGCGCGTTCGAACTGCGCTACAGCGCGACCGTAGAATTCCCGGAAACGCCTATCACGCCCGACGACTGCAGGATAGATTCGATCGCGCTTTCCAAAGCCGCTTCCGGTTTCCTCCTGGAACAACTGCAAAGGCAGTGCGCCAGATTTACTGGCATGCAGTGCATGAAGATGCAGCCCGGATTGAGGCCGGTGGAAGAGTACGTCCCTGTCCCCGCGATCACGCCGAAAGGTTATGAGGTTCATATTCGCATGCGCTGGTCTGGAAAGTTCAAAATCTCGGACACATCGTAAATCGAGGATCGAAGATCGCGTCATCCCTCGATCCTCGATCCTCGATCCTCGACCCTCGACCCTCGACCCTCCGCCTCACGACGACCTCTGCGCCACAGTCTCTTCAGCCGTCCGAACAATGTCGCCAAGAGGCCGTAGATGCGCTCCGACTCCTTTGTCAGCAACGGCCCGAGCACAGCCAGGATCAACACATAGAGAGCGGCGAAAGGTTGTAAGACCTGCGCCAGGCCTCCGGCCTTCGCCAGATTCGCCATGATAATCGAGAATTCGCCCCGCGAGACGATCGTCAATCCTGTGTTCAGGGAAGCCCCCATAGAGAGTTTGGCGCTTCGCCCGGCCAACACTCCGGCGGCGACGTTGCCGATTATCGTAAGCGCCACCGCGCCCAGCGCCTGCCACACCGCCCCGCCCAACCCGAACGGGTCGATCGTCAGGCCGAATCCAAAGAAGAAGAGCGCGCCGAAGAAGTCTCTGAACGGCACGATCATATGTTCGATCCGCTCGCTGTGCTCAGTTTCAGACAGGACCAGCCCCAGAAGCAGCGCGCCTATCGCCTCGGCAACATGAATCGTTTCGCCGAATCCGGCCAGCAGGAACAGACACGCGAAGACCATCAGGAGGAAGACCTCGTTGGAAGGAATGCGTAAGACCTTGTTCAGCAGAGGCGTGGCTTTCATTCCTACGAACATCAATCCCAGGATGAAAGCCAGTGACAGCGCCACCGAGCTAAGAACTCCGACGAGCGAGGTCGCGCCGCTCAGGACGACGCCCGAGACTATCGACAGGTAGAAAGCCAGAAAGACGTCCTCGAACATGATGATGCCGAGGATCATCTCGGTTTCGGGATTGGCCGTGCGCCGCAAATCGAAGATCACTTTAGCGACGATGGCGCTTGAAGAGATGGTCGTAATGCCGGCGGCGACCAACATCTCTTTTAGCGGCCACCCCATCAAATAGGCGTAGCCGAGCCCGGCGGCGAAATTGATGGCGATGTAGATCGAGCCGCCCAATACTATGGATCGCCCCGCTTTGATCAGCCGGCTGACGGAAAATTCCAGCCCGAGGTAGAAGAGCAGGAAGAGAACTCCGGCGCGGCCCATGAATTCGATTAGAGGGGCGCTCTGGATGAAGCGGAAGTCGAGCGGCCCGATCTTCGGCGCATGCGGGCCTACCGCCATCCCGATCAGGATCAGGAATGGGACGACGGAGAAACGCAACCAGGACGAGAGCGCGGCGGCGAGCGCGATCAGACTGAGCGCCAGCCCCATTTCCAACACCAGATGGTTCATCGGCTATTCCGCCCTTCCATGAACCAATAGGTGTTTCAATCGACCGATGGTCTGGCGGTCGCCCGCTAGGATGAGCGTCGCCCCTTCGTTGAGCACGGTGTCCGGGCCCGGGTTGAGCCGTTTCACTCTGTCCGGCTCGATGATGGATACGATCGAAGCGCCGGTCCGCTTGCGCACCTGAAGGTCCTGGATCGTCTTCCCGACGCAGGCCGACCCGGGTTCGATCGTGTACCACTGGAGCAGCAGGTCCTCGAGGACGATTTCGGCGGACGGCAAAGCCTTGGGCACATAGGTCAGCCCGCCGATGATGCCGGCCACCTGCCGGGCCTCGCTGTCAGAAAGAGTCACGACCGAGGCGACCTTGTCCGGGGCTTTGCGCGCAAAATGGTACAGTTCGCGCGTGCCGTCATCATGAATGACAATGGTCATCCGGTCGCCGCTCGCCGCCTCGATCTGGAACTTGCGCCCGACCCCGGGAAGATTCGATTCACTAATTGTAGACATAATATTCTCTTTCGCCTCGCAAAAGGCTCATTCCCCCTTCTCTTTGAATTTGCGCTTGCAGAACTTGCAAACGTGAAACTGCCCGGGCCGCTTGCGAGGATAGACGGCCTTCTTACGGCAATGCGGACATCGCCGCGCCATCTTCATGACTGTAAATGCGGTCAGCGCCCAGTGTGGGTTCATAGTTCCTCCGTGGCGGACCACTTGCCGCGCCCGCCGTCATCCAAATCGGTCGCCGCATAATAACCGCTGCGTTTCTTATACGGCAAAACGCCCGTCTTTTTCGTTCGGAACTAACACAAGGCAGGGTCTCTGGTGCTCAGGAGTGGCTTTGGCGCAAGACGCCTTTGAGGGGGACGTTGACGGTTTAAAACCGATTCGGATTTTGTAAGTGATCTGATTTACGTCTAGCGTAGGCTAGCAAACAAGTCTAAGGAGAGCAAAACAACCGAAATAGACGAGCGCGGCGCGAATCGTTGAAGCCCGGCGTGACGCGTTTGTCTTGCAGGTCAATCACCTTCGTATTCGCGCCGATCCATTTGCGAATCTCTTCGGTCGAACCAACGGCGGCGATGCGATTGCCCAGAACCGCGACGGCTTCGACTTCAGGCCGCTTGTCGTCCACAGTCCATATTTTTCCATTGACCAAAACCAGATTGGTGTGAGCCTGCGCCAGAACGAGCGAGGAAAACGTGAACGTGATGAGAAGAGCGAAAAATTTTTTCATTGAGAGCAATATCCGTTTTGTCGGAGCGATTCTTCCATACCCCCTTTCGACTCAGACTCGCTTCCTACCGAGAATTCTGCGTAATTCGGCAGCAGCTTTTTTATGACCCTGTCGCGCTGCTTTACCAAGCCAAATTCGCGCATGCCTGAGATTTATTCTTACCCCTTCCCCATCACGGTAAGCCATGCCCAAAATATATTGTGCTTTATCATCTCCACTCTTAGCCGCTTTTCGTACCCATTTTATTCCTTCTGCAAAGTTTTGCTTTGTGCCCACTCCCTCAAGGTACATAACTCCTAAATTACACTGTGCTGCTGCGTCACCCAGCTTGGCGCCGCGCTTGTATAAAGAGAACGCTTTCCGTATATCAAGCTCGCCTCCGTCTCCTTTTTCATAGTGAAGCGCAAGATTAAACAAACCTTCTTGGTCGTTATTTTTTGCGGCATGCTTATACCAGAACAAAGCTAGCTGTATGTTCTTCTCAATACCCAGCCCAAGATCATAGGAGTAGCCTACCAGATTTTGACAATGAGGGTCCCCAGCATGGGCGGCTTTGAGCAGGTAAGGGAATGCCTTTCGGTAGCTCATCCTCCGCCCATCGCCGTAAAAGAACTGCTGTCCGATTTCCGATGCCTCTACCTCTTCCGGTGTCACCATAATGTATGTTCCTCATTTCTAAAACAACCTTACTGGAGCTAGCTGGGTTACCTACGTAACCAACTAAAACGACGACATTTTATTCCAGGGCATCGTCGTGGAGCAATACAACACGCCTTTAATTTTCGCCATACTGTGCATGTTCACAAATTGAGCTTTTTTAGAAGATTGGAAACTCAATTCCGCCAATGCTTTGAGGGGTGTGTCCCACCCATCTAACGGGATTTCCAGGCAACCTATTCGCCGCTGAAAAGTTAGCCGCCCGGCTCTAATGTTGGTCAACTGGCCTACAGCGGTTTTCACATGAGTGTATAGGAGAAATAACAAAATTTCTCCGTCATCAATCGAGTAGGTGCGTGTAACCACAGTGCTTAAACCAACCCCGAATATCTTTGGACGTAACTTTTTCGATCGCTCTTTGTAATGCCAGTAGGAGTCCAAGCTCAGTGCGTGCACGGCTGCTTCGCAAATCACCTTTGATCTTCGAGATGCACTCTTCAAGCGGATCAAAGTCGGGCGAATACGCCGGTAGCTCTTCCACACGCGCCCCGGCTGCTCTGATTTGGCCAATCGCCTGCAGACTGCCGTGGAAAGAGATTTGATCAAGCATTACGATATCGCCCGGCTCCAGTTCGGGCACGAGAAAACGCTCGACATACAAATTCCAGACCGGAGTATCTACTGCGCCTTCAATCATCATCGTCGCTCCCACCCCGGATAGGCGGAGCGAGCTGATGACTGAAACATTGGCCCCCCTCTCGGACGGTTCTTTGACTCGCACGCGCTCGCCTCTTGGCGCGCCCATAAATACGGGACATGGCGCGATTGATCCCGAATTCGTCAACGAAGATCAGGCGCCGCACATTCAACCTGCGCTGTTTCTTCTGAAAGGCTGCCCGCTCCACCGGGTCAGCCTCTTGCGCGAGTTTGGTCTTTTTTTTGAGTGAACTCGATCTGCTCCAGCCCGCGCCAGACGGTTGAGATGCTGGCCTCAACCTTGGTTTCTCGACGGAGTTGCTGCCGCAATTCTTCAAGCGTGGCGTCGGGCTGCCGAGCCACCGACTCGGCGAGCGTCAGCAAATGTTCTTCGTTGAGCTTGGTTGTTGCCCCTCCGCCGCGCGGCAATGGAGCAAGACTGCCAGTTTCCCGTCGCTGCTTGAGGAGTTTATAAATGTATCGTTCGGCGATGCCGAACATTTCTGCAATCTCTTTGTAAGTTCCGAGTTGCTGACCAACGGCATCAACAATCTTCTGACGCAATTCTACGGGATATGTTTTCATACCCCATCAGGTTACCAACCTGAACACTCATGTGAAAACCGCTATAAGGCTCAATTTATGCCTGTTTACTGTATATCATCCTTAGGTGGCTTAGGCCGCTTAGGCGGCTTAGGCGGCTTAGGCGGTCTATCTTGCGGACGTAGGGGAACACGACGTTTAAATTTAGGAGGCTTTTTGTCCCCTGGCCTTACTTTTGTATGATCATTATGATTTCTCTTTCCCTTCCTATGACCCTGCTTAGGTGGCTTGTCAATCGGACGCGCCATTTCCACATGTGTAGCAGTTTGTGGCTGAGCTTGGGTTTGTGGCTGAGCTTGAGTTTGTGGCGGCGGTCCTGGAGAAGGTTTATGTCTCGGCCCTATAACGAAATCCTCAACCAAGCGTGCCCCCAAACCCAACACTGCCGATCCTAGCGATACAACAGCGGCTCCTGTCATTAGGGGTACTGTAACTGGAGCATCAACCACAGCAAGAGAGGCAACTCCTGCACCCGCGGCGACAGTGCCGGAACCAACAGAGACACCGAGCAGAATATTACTCACAGTATGGTCGGCTTGATCCTGGTCATTAGGATCATGCCCGTCAGGGTCAACGTAACGTAATGGATTGTTATAAGCATATTGATACTTGTTAAGCGATTGTGGATTAGTGATGTCGGCATACGGGAGCGCCTGCGTTTCCGAATCTCCGCTTCCTAACACCCATAACTCATCCGGTCCGCCTTTGAACTCATCCGGGCTTGTGAAGCGTCCTTGAGCCGATGAGTAGTACCTGGCAAGGAAGTAATCCAGATTAGTCTCCAGATCGCGCTCCTTGGAAGAGAACTGTTTTCTCTGTCCGTCCTGCTGTGCGCTCGTCGCATATCCATGATCTGTCGTCCTCGTCCCGACGCCCGCGAATAATTCCTCCCCAAATGGTAAGTAATCATGACGCCCGCCCGCGATCAGGGTACCGGAATCATCCGTCCACGCCCGCGGCGATCCCAGGTGATCGGCGGTCGCGTATTCGTAGGTGGTCCCGGTCTTGGTGCTCGCTAGCAATTGCCCGCCCCCGTAGAAATAGTCGTTTTTCAAAGACCCATTGGACTCATTCCGCTCCGCGATCAGTTCGCCTCCGGCGCCGTACTCGAACCTTGTCGCCACGCCGCCGACGATCTTCTTCACTCGAAGACCGTTTCCGTCGTAAACGTATTGGCTCGTCGCCCCGCCTGCCACCGTGGCCGTGACCATCCTACCCTCGGCGTCGTAAGTATAGCTGTTTCCCCGCTCGGCGATAAGGTTTCCGGAGGCGTCATAGGCGAACCCGGCGCGCGTAATGCGATTGTTCGCCTCGCTGAAATCGGCGAGTTGCAAGGCGCTGTTCGCCGCGTCCGCATTGTCGGACGTGTTCACGACGTTTATTCCCCGATTCCCGTGGCGATCGTAACCGAAGGTCTGATACCAGGCGCGGTCGCCGTCATCATGCGCGCCGTTGTTGTGCTCCACCGCGTAGCTAAGCCTGTTGAGTTGATCGTATTGGAATGTCTGTGTATATTGAACCGTCCCGCTGATGAGATACTTGATCCTGGCTATGTTGCCGTTGTTGTGTGCAGACGTGATTTCCAAGTCCTGACCGTTCACGTTGTTCGCGGTCCCGTAAATGTAGTTGAGTCTGAACACCGACTCCAGATTATCCGATCTACCGAGCCTCATCTCGGTGGGCTGGTGTCGCTCGTTATAACTCATTGAGTGGATCAGACCATTACCGTACGTCTCAGATTGCAGCGCCCCAAAGGGGGTAAAACTTATGTCGCGAACCAGATTGTTTCCGGCGGTGAAAGGGTAGGCGATAGTATCCATAGCCGAGAGCCTGCCGGCTTCATCGTACATCATCTGCAAATACCTTCTGCGGCTCCCCAGGGCGTCACCCTTGGAATTCCCCCTGGACTCGCTAGTTACGTTATCGGCAAGATTATATTCATATATCGTTGCATAATTAGCGGTCCCTTGTCGCTGATTACTGGTCGCTATTCTGCCAGCGGCGTCGTATTTATAATACGTTCCCTCAGAGCCGCTTCCGTAAGTGATCCCGGTCAGCCTCCCCTTCGACGGCGTGCCCGACCAGGTGGGCGCTCCGGATGGTAACGCAGAGTAACCGTCGTAGAAATATCTCACTGGGGGCGTCGCATTAGCCACTGCCGTTCCTTCGGAAGTTAGTCCCGAATAGTTTTTCGATATTGCGCGATTTAACGCGTCATAAGCGATCGTCGTCTTGACTTCGCGGGCATCTGTCTTATCCGTGAGATTGCCGTTAGGATCGTAGGCATAAGTCATAGTTCCGTTCTCAGGATTGGTAGCCGAAATCAAGCGAGACAGAGAATCATATTCGAAGGTTCTGGTCTGCGATCCTTGAGTGACCTGACGCAAATTGTCGAGCGCGTCATAGGAATAGTTGGTTTCGTAATTCAATCCGCCTGGGTCTTCGATGACTTTGATCAATCTTCCGAGCGCATCTGTCTCGCTGCGGCGCTTCTTGACCGCCTGATCGGTGACAGTCACCTGATTGCCGCTGTAAGCCGTGTCAAGGTGCGCGCCGTCCGGTGTGGTCACTCTGATTACTCTGCCGAGCGTGTCGTAATCGGTCGTCGTCCACTCAGCCCCCGCGCCGGACGGGGGCGAAGCTGAGTCGGGATCGGCGGCGCGATAGGGGTTGGAGACCTGCGAGACCCTGCCGAGCGCGTCAAATTGCGTGTCCGTGATTATCCAGGTGGAGCCTTCAGATGCCGCGCCGCGTCGCCTCCTGCCTAGACTGTCGTAATAAGATTTGCCGGTCAGGATGTTGTCGTTGAACGTATTGAGGTCGCTTGTCGTTGTGATCACGCGATTCGCGGCGTCGTAAGTAATGGTCGTTTGCATTTTCTCGGCGGGCACGCAGACGGAGGGGGGCTCGCAGGGGGGCGTGGTTACCTTATACCTCGCCTGAATGCCCTGGGTCGGCCGGTCAAGGGCGTCATTATAAGCGATGCTGCTGACGATCCCGTTGGCGTCTTCCGAAGTGTCGGGCTTGCCAAGATAATAATCATATTTGGTGTATGTTGTGTGACCGAGCGCGTTGGTGACTTTAGTGGCGAACGCATAAGCCGTTTGCCCGTTCAGTTCGGCGGGCGGCGTGTTCTGTCGCGCGTCGTCACCAGGCGATCCGAAGCGGTCGCTGAAATCGAGCGTTGTGGCGTTACCATTCGCGTCTATCGCCTTGACAACATTTCCAGCGATGTCGTATTGCGCGTGACTGTTGACCCAGCCGGTAACGCCGCCGCTATTATTGAGCAATGCGCTGGAGGTCCTGGTGACGTTGCCGCGCGTTGTGTAACCGGTGGTGAAGCCGCTGTCCAGCCCGCTGATGCCCTGGCGATTGATGAGCGGCGCGTGATTCGTGCTGTCGTCGTAAAGGTCGTATTCGTAGAACGTCTCGGCGCGCTTGGTTCCGCCTGCGTCGAAGACCTGCTGCTGGAGCGGCATGTTGCGGATGTGAATGTTGGTGTTAGCCGCATAATCGACGCCGTTGTTGATGGTCACATAATCGGTGTGCGTGCGCCGGATCAGAGGTCCGGGAGCGCCTACGCCGAAGCCATATTCACGAACGTCGGTTTGGTTGTTGTATAGATCATAGTCAAAGGTCTGTTTTGAGACCAGATTGGCGTCCACCAGAGTCGTCACCGTCTGGACTATGCGTGGGTCGTTCGGCGGCGCCGTGTCGTTGCTCGGATCAGTCCCAACCTCAATCGTACCCCCGCGTTGCCGCCAGGTATGTTCGACGCGCCTAAGCACCGACCCATTGTGGTCGAGCGATTCAGTTTTCCATTCTTTCCCTTCTCCCCACGGCGGGTAGTGCTCGTCTTCAGGAAAAAATCTAAGAAACTTTGCCGGATTCCCGAAAAAGTAATGTTTCTCGCTCGCCAGTGGTTGAGAATTACCAGGGGCAAAGTGATTAACACTAACTGCGAAATGCCCGACACTGAGGCTAGGTGGCCCCACCCACTCTGATCCCTTATCATATGTGGTTAATCGCTCGTAGCCTGCCCCGGAGCCGCCGTCGGGATAGACACGGCGAGCTATCAATCGGCGGTAGATGCCAGGACCAAGTACAACCCCATTATGCGGCGTTACGCCCGGCGCCCCTCCGTCAAAATCATACTCAATGGCGCCTCCGGTTGGCAAAGTAACTCTAGCCAACTCTCCATAAACATTGTATTTGAACTGATAACTCCGTCCGTCCGGCAGCCACACCGCGGAATGAACACCAGGGTTATAGATCACATTATCAATGACAGTTCCATTCTCATTGAGGCTGTCAAATAGCTGCTTGTATGTCCATAATGCGGCGGAGTCTCCGGGCTGAGTAGTGCGCAGGGCATTGCTGAGCCTTGTTTTCGAGATGCGTATTATTCGCTCAGAGCCTGAAGCGCCCTTAAATCTAACACGGTCACAGACGCCATATGGAGCGACATCCGAGACATTGTATTCGATGGTCACCTGCCGGTTCAGCGAATCGGTAATGAATCTGGGGTCAGGTATTGTAGTGCCAGGGATTCTTATGGGGAATCTTACCATATTCCCATTTCTATCACGAATCCAGGTCACCCCACCTCCATCAAAGCGATAACACGTCCCATCACGCATCCAGAGATGTCCTGAAGCGCCACCACTCCCATTGTAAGCCGAATCCTCGATAGGATAATCGGAAACGAATGTCATTGCAGTGCCATCGCGCGTGACGAAGACTGTGCCACGGTTCACTCCAGGCCCCGGACAAGACATTTGTCGAGTTTGGCCGTCGTATATCTGGTCCCGCAGTACGTATTGTGTGCCGTCTGAGGCCGTAAATCTCAAATCAGTATGCGCAAAGGCGACGTTGGTAGGCGCAGGGCATTCATTATCCGCCTGTTGGTGAATAAACAGACTGCCGGGGCTGGAGATAGAAAAAGGTCGCGGCTCCGCGGTAACGCAGCAACCCTCATTAACGGGCCATATTCCTACCGGTTGGTAAAAAAAATCGTTCAAACCAGAGCCCGGTACGAGGTTCGCTGACCAACTCTGTTGAATGTTGACCTTCATCGCGTATCCGGCGCCGCCTCTTCCCCCAATAGGCAATATCGGGAGACTAAAATTGAGGCTGCCGTTGTACAAATTGATGTCTTCAAAGTCGCTAAGGGAATATGACCCGGCAGGCGAACCAGGCATTAGTCCCACCCTGGTTCCATTATTGGTTGTCTGCGCAATCGCCTGAACCGGCGAAAACACCATAGTCAAAATCGCGGCCAACGACAATCCAAACATGACTGAGGACATGCGACCACGCAATGAGCGAGATGAACTAAACCAAGGCTTATGAATCATGGGCTAACTCCCTAACTTCCTTCTATAGCGTTTATAGGTGAATTATTAGCTACCATAGGGATCACAAAGTCATCAAACTCGGTGACCTCCATGCGCTCTATAGCTGAAACTATTCTTCAGGCTCAATCCGCCGCATACGCGACCCGCGTTTGACGCTCAGACTTCATCCGTTCGGTCACATGCTTGACGAAATTCGTCGCCGCGCGTATCACGCCCTTGTAATGCAAGACGCGTCGGCAATCGGACAGAAAAACGCCGGACGAGAAAAACACCAGACAGAAAAATGCCAGACAGGAAAATAAGAGATGCTATTTTTCTTCCCCCTATGTTTCTGTCGGGCGTTTCCAAGCTGCCGATATGATTATCAACATCCTTCATAAGGATGACATCCCACGCCCAGCGCCCGGCCTGAGCGCCGCGGGCGTCCTTAACCTTGGCTCGCCACCTGAACCGATTGCCGCGTTCATCCGCTCGTTTCGACTCCTTGTAGTCCAAATCCAAGATCGCGACTCCAAGTTCCGCAAGCTTATGAAGCTCATTAGGTTCTGATGTCCCGTTATGGTTGGCGTCTTGCCACAGACGAAGCATAGTGAAGATGGAATCCCTCTTGTCTATCTGACCGTCGCCGTTGCCGCCGTTCGCCGGTTTGTCGTACTCGGCAAGCGCAAGGAACCCGTTTTTCTCTTTACCGGGCGGAGGATTGCGCTGTGGAGTGAAATTACCAAACAATTCGGCGCCGTTATCTATCACCCCGTCGTTATTGCGGTCTAGCGCGAGCCAGGCGTCGTCCGAACCGGCGGATGTCCAGGAGAGTTTTTCACGCGAGCCGTCGCCGTTCAGGTCGAAAAGAACGCCGTCGGCCGCGCTTGTCAGATCGAAGCCGTTGCCAGACACGTCAATGACAATTGGCGAGTTAGTGAAGCCCTGGTCGCAGCAATAACCTGTGACGTAGCAGCAACCATTATAGCTCCCTTGCATATTACACGGACCAGACGGGCAACCGGTGCCAGGGTAGGCGCAAAAATCAGCGCTGCCACCTACACATATATGACTGTCTGTGCAGGGTTTAGTGCATAAGCTAGTGCCGTTCTCGTTGGAATAGCCTGAGTCTCCTATGTTGTTGTAAGCCCTGACACGATAGTAGTAGGTTTGTCCGGGGGTACGCCCGGAATCGGTATACGTGGTGACGTTGGCGCCCACCGTGTTGATCTGCACGTAACTGCTGCCATTCCAGCGCTCTATTTTATACCCGTCTTCAACGTTGCTGTTGTCGGCCCAACCCAAGTCGATTTGCGTGAGATCGGCTCCCACGCCAGTCAGGAGGTTAGATGGAGAATTAAACGATGTGGTCGCGCTGCTTTCATTGGAATAGCCTGAGTCCCCTACGCTATTATAAGCCCTGACACGATAGTAGTAGGTGGTGTTGAGAGCAAGCTGAGAATCTGTATAGGTGTTGAAATTGGCGCCCACCGTGCCGATCTGAGCGTAGCCACTGCCATTCCAGCGCTCTATTTTAAATCCATCTTCATTACCGCTGTTGTCGGTCCAACTTAAGTTGATTCGTGTTTCCGACGCCATGGCCCCAAAGTTAGACGGAACAGAGAAGTAGTCCGGGAATAGAGTTAGGTTGCAGCCAGAAATTGGAGCGCCCCCACCCCAATTGAATCCGAAAGAGTCATTAATGCCGTCATCTTGCACCACCATGGGACTGCCCGCAAGATATGCGTTGTTGAAATACTCGCCTCTCCAGTGGTCAGCCGCCACTGTCTGCGAGCAGGCGCCGTTGGGAATCCCCCACGTCAATCGTGCCTGCGCGGAACCGGTATGTTGGTAGTATTCTAGCCTTATGTCGTGATTGCCCGACGTCAGTTCCTCATTGACGTTATAAGTGGTCGGCGCCTGATCCACCCACGCATCGATCTTCAGATGGTTATCGATGTAGAGCCTCGCCCCGTCATCGCTGGTCAGTGAGAAGCGATAGTTCCCCCCGATAAGGGTGAGCTTCCGTGTCCAACGTACGGAGTAATTCTCGGCGCCGATGCCGGGCGCGGGGCCCGCGCCGTTGAAATACCGGTCGATGAATTCGCCGTCTTCCTTTCGCACCAATACCGGCGCGCCATCCAAATTGACGTTGTTGTAATACTCCCCGACCCAAGCCTGTTCTGGGATGGGCACTCCGAGAGCGGTACCCACGTTGATCCGTGGCACGGAGCGATTACCTGCGCCAGCGCGTGTGTCTGTCACCGGCGCGCCGGCGTTTCCCAATAGCGCCAGTAAATCCTCAACCGACGCGGATTCTTTTCCCGCCTGATCCCACGTCACTTGCCCTCCAAATTGTGTAAACGCCATTCCATTTACCGTTTTGCCTTCCAATCCGACCGCGCGAGCGGGAATCACCAGCTTCACCCAACTTCCCCCCTGCGGCACTTGCGGCACTGGCCCCATATTTATCCGCGACGGCGTTCCGTCTTGGCCCCAACCTATCTTATCCTCCCCCCAATATGCCCGATGCTCCCAGCTCGCGCCGTCATTCCATTGCAGCATTATTTCAGAAGGCTTATTTGCCGGATCGAGATACGCCCACGTATAGAGTATTTCCCCTGTCCCTACCTGTAACGTAGACGTCGCGCCCGTAAAAAAATGTTGTCGTACCCCTGTCGCTATGGACGATTGATGTGATTTAGTTCCGGCGTATGGCGTCGGATTCGCTGACACCCAGTTCCACGTTTCAGTCACGCCACCTGTCGTAGTATCGTCAGGATACGGCACGGCTCCCGCCGGCAATGCATCATCAAACCAGACGGTGCTATTAGTACCGATGGGAAGTTCTTGCCTTAATAGAGCCATCGCGCCCGACACGTGAGCCGCCGCCGCTGAAGTCCCAAAACCGTCCTCGAATCCGCCGCCGGGGACTGTCGAGGTTATAAGCCTGCCCGGCGCAAGCAGATTCAGGAATGACGCGCTGTTGGAAAAATCCATGACGGCGTCGAGTGGGGCGTTGATGTCGCTGCCGTCGCCCGTAGCCGCTACGCTGACAGCAGAAGAAATGCAGGCAGGATAACTGAGCGCATTCGTAAACCTCTCATTTCCCGCTGCGACGATGGTCGCAATGTTCACCGATCTTAACTGACTTATAGCGGC
>WNFU01008513.1_pt1 | contig 14606 bp, 15 predicted proteins | sample 5400121 | NCBI WGS metagenome assembly WNFU01 (sample SAMN13153360, study PRJNA577476) | soil metagenome | isolation source: 100 cm soil or saprolite under grassland replicate 1 | place: USA:California | collected 2016-06-15
CACCCACTGCTTCGTCGAGTACCACTGATCCGTCCGGCGAACAGCGCGCAGCCGGCCGCGCTTCGCCGCGACGGCCAGCGCGTTGCCCGAGAGCTCGGCGTCGGCCAGGGACCGAAGCGGGACGAGCCGGGCGGCCCGGCTAGGCCCGGCAGCAGGAAGCGATGCCGGCGCTCTTCTCGATTTAGAGGCGGTGGGCGACATTGAGTGTCGCGAGATAGGTCTTCCGCACCCCTGCTTCAGGACGGCCTTCGATCCGCCGACGGATACGGTCGTAGAGGCGGCCTCGCGTAGCGTCGTCAAGTGCGCGGTGTCCCGAATAGGTGCTCAGCACAGCGACGTATTCGTCCGCCGTGTAGGTCACGTCCCAGAGATAGCGGCGAACTCCGATGTTGCGGAAGAAGTCACTGGCCTCGATTTCGTCACCCAGGTCTCCGACGGCGTCCGGGTGACGCGGCCCCCCGGCCTTCGTCTTCTCGTCGTCCGGAACGACCGCCTCGTAGTCCTCCTGCACCTCAGCGAAGAACGAATCGCCCTCGGGAGGCAGCACGTGTTGGGTTGCGACGACGGCGAGCGAGCCGCCCTCGCGGAGCAACGATGCAGACCTCTCGTAGCGCAGCTCCGGGTCGATCCAGTGAAAGGCAGTAAAGGCAACGAGGGCGTCGAACTCCGCGTGCGGCGGTGCCCAGGTCTCGAAGTTCGCGGTGATCACCTCGACGGCGGGGAACATTGAAAGCTTGCGCAGAGCAACAGCTGCAAGCTGCTCGCCCAGCTCAATGCAAGTGATCTGGTAGCCGCGCTTTGCCAGCGGGATCGTCGCCTGGCCGGTGCCGCAGCCGATCTCGACGATGTGCGCGGCTTCGGGAAGCTGCGCAAGCGCCGTCAGGTCGTCGAAGAGCTGCGCCGGGTAGGTCGGGCGAGCACATTCGTAAAGCTCTGGCACCTCCTCGAACGTCGTCCGCAGGCGATGCCGATGCAGCGGGCTGCTTTCCACGGCAGGGATGATGCCTTCGTCGCCATGCGTCGGCGCTCTCGACGGCGCGGCGACCTAAGCCGTCAGGCAGCAGCGCCCTCAGCTGCGCTTTTGCGGGCCTTTCGGCCTACTCAGCGATCTCGTCGCCAACAGGAGCGTCGTCGACAGGAGCCTCATCGACGTTGATCTCCTCGCCCGCTGCCCTGGCTTTCCGGGCCGCGGCCGCGGCGTCCTTCTTTTCCTTTTTCCGTTCCCGGCGCTCCCGCAGAGCGCGCTCGCGATCCATCTTGGCGAAAGTCGTCTGTCTCTTGTTGCCCATTCAGCGTCCCATCTGTGGATGACGACCGTGAACTCTAGCTTTCGTGCAGGACGCAGGAGAATCGGCGCTTTACTGCTACTGTGTGGCCACGGTCGGCAATTCCGCCGTCCGGTGAGATGAGCTTCTCGTTCCTCCTTCGGGTGTTTCGAGGTAGGCAAGTCTCGAGCCCGTAAGGAGTCGAACAACTTGACACAACGCACTTTCCGCGAGCTCGGCGTGTCCACGCCCATCGTCGACGCGCTTTCCGCTCGCTCCATCAATGAGCCGTTTCCGATTCAGGCTCTCGTCCTCCCGGATGCTCTGGCCGGCATCGACGTCCTCGCGAAGTCGCCGACCGGCTCCGGGAAGACACTCGCCTTCGCCGTGCCGATCGTCGAGCGCACCACCGCGCGCGACGCCAGACCGACGTCCCTCGTCCTCGTGCCGACCCGCGAGCTCGCGGCGCAGGTCAGTGCCGAGCTCGAGTCGCTTGCACCGGCGAAGGGGCTCACCGTGGCGGCGGTCTACGGTGGCCTGCCGCTCCATGCGCAGGCCAAGCGCGCGGCCAAGGCCCAGGTGGTCGTGGCCACGCCCGGCCGGCTCGAGGATCTTGCCAGCCGCGGTCTAATCGACCTCGCGCGCATCCGCACGCTCGTTCTGGACGAGGCCGACCGGATGCTCGACATGGGCTTCCAGCCGCAGGTCGACCGCATCGTCCGGCGGCTGCCGCGCAATCGACAGACGATGTTCTTCTCGGCGACGCTCGACGGCCCGGTCGGCGAGCTGGCCCGTGCGTACACCAACAGCCCGTCTCGCTTCGAAGCGGAGCTCGCGAGCCGGCAGCCAGTGGAGATCGAGCACCACTTCGTCTCCGTGACCACGGACACGAAGGTGGACACGCTCGTCCAGCACATCAACTCGTCCGACGGCCTCACGCTGGTCTTCGTCCGCACGAAACGAGGGGCGGACAAGCTCGTACAGAAGCTCCGGCGTCAAGACGTCACCGCGGTCGCGATGCACGGAGACATGTCTCAAAATGCGCGACAGCGTGCTCTCGCACGCTTCGAATCCGGCAAGGTCAAGACGCTGGTCGCGACGGACGTCGCGGCGCGCGGGCTCGACCTCGACGACATCACGCACGTGATCAACTTCGATCCGCCGGCGGAGGACAAGGACTACGTGCACCGCACCGGGCGCACCGGCCGTGCCGGGCGCACCGGAAAGGCGATCACGTTCGTCCTGCCCGACCAGCAGGCCGACACGAGCCACGTAGCCCGCCGGCTGGGACATCGCGAGCAATTCGAGCAGGCAGGACTCCAATCCGCCCGGCCCAAGCTGCTGTATACGAGCCGCCGCGGACGACGATCGAAGTGGTAATCCCTAAACGGCCGCCAAACCTCGCGCGCGCCGCGAGGCGGCCGTCTGCCGTCTCTGACCTGAAAGCTCCACCTTGCGCAGCCGGACGTGCGACGGAGTGACCTCGACAGATTCGTCGTCACTGATGAACTCGAGCGCCTGCTCCAGCGAGAGCAGTCGCGGCGGGATCAACCTGACGAGCTCTTCGGCCGTTGACGAGCGAATGTTGGTGAGCTTCTTTTCCTTCGTGGGATTGACGTCGAGATCCTCGGCCCGCGCGTTCTCGCCGACGACCATGCCCTCGTAGACCTCCGTGCCGGGCGCGATGAACAGCTGCCCGCGCTCTTGCAGGTTGCCAGGGCTCGTACCCGTCGAAGACGTGATGGAGGATGCCTGTGCCTCGTGTCTCGGTCAGGAACTCGGTGCGGAAGCCGATTAGCCCTCTTGCGGGCACGAGGTACTCCATTCGCACCCAGCCCGTGCCGTGGTTGACCATCTGCTCGAGACGGCCCTTGCGGAGCGCGAGCATCTGCGTGATCACGCCGATGTACTCGTCGGGCGAGTCGATCGACAGGCGTTCCACGGGCTCGTGCACCTTTCCGTCGACGTCACGGGTCACGACCTGTGGCTTGCCCACGGTGAGTTCGAAGCCTTCGCGCCGCATCAGCTCGACGAGCACGGCGAGCTGCAGCTCGCCCCGTCCCTGGACCTCCCAGGCATCCGGGCCTTCGGTCGGGAGAACGCGCAAGGAGACATTGCCGATCAGCTCCTGACCGAGCCGTGCCTCCACCATGCTCGCCGTCAAGCGGTTGCCGTCCTGCCCGGCGAGCGGGGACGTATTGATCCCGATCGTCATCGCGAGGCTCGGCTCGTCGACGCCGATCACGGGGAGGGGGCGTGGATCGTCAGGATCCGCCAGGGTCTCGCCGATCGTCACGTCCGGGATGCCGGCGACGGCGATCAGCTCGCCGGGGCCGGCCTCCTCGGCCTCGACGCGGTCCAGTGCCTCGGTCACGTAGAGCTCGGTCACCCTCGCGCGCTCGATCCGGCCGTCGGCGCGGCACCATGCGACCTGCTGTCCCCGGCGGATCGTGCCTTCGCGAATGCGGCAGAGTGCAAGCCGTCCGACGTACGGCGAGGCGTCGAGATTGGTGACATGCGCTTGAAGCGGATGCTGTTCCTCGTACGAGGGCGGCGGGATCCGTGCGACGAGCAGGTCGAACAGCGGCTCGAGATCGTCCGCAAGCTGGTCGGGCTCGAGACCCGCCGAGCCCGCTCTGGCGTTGGAGTACACGATCGGAAACTCGATCTGGCTCTCGTCCGCATCGAGGTCGAGGAAGAGCTCGTACACCTCGTTCACGACTTCCTCGATCCGCGCGTCCGGCCGGTCGACCTTGTTGACCACGAGAATTACCGGCAGTCGCGCCTCGAGCGCCTTGCGCAAGACGAAGCGTGTCTGCGGCAACGGGCCCTCACTCGCGTCAACGAGCAGCAGGACGCCGTCCACCATCGTCAATGCGCGCTCGACCTCGCCGCCGAAATCGGAGTGTCCCGGCGTGTCGACGATGTTGATCTTCACGCCGCCGTAATGCACCGCCGTGTTCTTCGCCAGGATCGTGATGCCCTTCTCGCGCTCGAGGTCCATCGAGTCGAGGACGCGCTCGGCGACCTCTTCGTTCTCGCGAAACGATCCGGACTGCCAGAGCATCGCATCCACGAGCGTCGTCTTGCCGTGGTCGACGTGGGCGACGATCGCGACGTCGCGAATGTCTTCTCGTTGCGGCACGGACCTACGTTCCGTTGACGGAGAGGATGCGTGCCCGCCAGGAACCGCGCGGCGCTTCGATCTCGACCTCGTCGCCCACCTTGCGGCCTAGGAGCGCTCGGCCGACGGGCGAGTCCGGTGAGACGCCGCCGACGCTCGAGATCTCCACCTGCATCCGCTCGCCCTGCTCGTCCTCGATCTCCACCCGCGTCCCGACACCCACCGTGTCGCTCGCAGCGGAGCTCTCCTCGACGATGACCGCCCGGTCGAGCCGGTCGCGGAGCATCGTGATGCGCCGCTCCAGCAGTCCCTGCTCGTTTTTCGCCGCGTGGTACTCGAAGTTCTCGGCGAGGTCGCCGAAGCTCCGTGCAGTCGCGATCGCCTCGACGGCCTCGGCGCGTCGCGGCCCGACGAGCTCCGCGAGCTCGGCTTCGAGCTGCTCCTTCTGGGCCTGCGTCAGCGGCTCTGATTTGTCCCCGGGCATTGCGAGAGCGTAGCGGGAAGAGCGGGAGCCGCTGCCGCGCCTTAGTGCGATCCGCAGCATCTTTGCGCTCTGCCTCCGCAGTCGGTAGGTGTAGGTGATGCACGTCTCCCCGCTCGACGTCTTCGTCGTCGTGAGCGGATGCTTCAGCATCCTCGCCACGGTTCCGCTCATCTCCCTCGCGGTCAAGAGCTACCGGGACGGCCGCGAGCTCCATCGGATCCAGCTTGAGGTCGCCGAGCTCATGAGCGAGGTCAGGGAGATCCAGCACGAGATTCACATCGACCAGCGCGAGGCCAAGACGGAGCTCGTGCAGACGAAGGAAACGGTCGAGCGCGTGGCCCGAGCGACGCAGCGTCGCCGACTTCCCCGCGTGCGGCTCGAGTTCGACCCCTCGGCAGACTAGGCTCTAAGGGAGACGCGGCGACCAGAGCGCCGAGAGCAGTCCGGCTGCGATCAGCAACCCGGCCGCGCCCGCGAGAAAGCCGTACGTGACCTCGCTCGTGCCGGGCTTGCGTCCGAGACGCGAGCCGAGCTTCGTGTACGCGGCCCGGAGGGACTTCGCGCTCCGTGCGGCGAAGAACTCGCCTCCGGTTCTCTGCGCAATTGCCTTCAGCGTTCCCGGATCCGGGGGCACCGGCACTCCGCGCGTGTAGCCCGATCCGTAGGGATCACGGAAGGCGCGGCCGCGGCCGAACCCGAAGTTCAGCGTGCCGTTCGGCGTTCCCAGCGCAATCGTGTACACAGGGATGCCCGCGGTCCGGGCTTGCTCCGCCCCCTGGAGCGGTGCGAGCACACCTCGAGTCTGGGCGCCGTCCGAGAGGAAGAGAATCGAAACCAACCCCCGCGCCTTCGTCGCCGGCAGCGCAACGGACGCGGAGGCGAGATTCCCGCTCTCCCCCTTGACCGCCTGCTGGCCGAGCTTCACCGCCGCCGCAAGCGCATCGCCGATCGCGGTTCCGCCAAAGGACGGGAACCACTGGACGGTGTCGAGAGCCTCCCGGACAAGTCGATGGTCGGTTGTGGGCGGCGTCGCGACGGCGGGATTGCCGGCGAAGGCGATCAAGCCGATCTGCAGTCGTTTCGGTACACGGTCGAGAAACAACCGAACCCCCGCCGTAGCCGCACGGAGCCGCGACGGTTTCACGTCCTTCGCCTCCATGGAGCGCGAGACGTCTACGACGAGGATCACGGTGGCGCGATCCGTCGGCACGAGGGTGGACCGCTGTGGGCGGGCGACTCCGATGCAGAGCGCGGCGAGCGCGAGCAGGAAGAGGGCAAGCGGGACGTACTGGCGCCACACCCGCCCGCGCACGACCCCCGCGAGAACGTGCAGATTCGTAAATCTGATCGCGTAGCGCATCTGCCGTCGCTGCACGAGGAGGTAGAGAGCGAGGGCGACGGGGACGACGAGCAGCGTCAGGAGGAGCAGCGGCCGGTCGAAGCTCACGATCCGCCTCCGCAGACTGCGCCGACCTGGAGCACGGCGTTGCCGGCGCCGACGCCCACGTGTACGCGCACCTCGACGCGTCCGGCACGCAAGATGCGAGTCGCAACGACGCTCCCTACCTGCACGGCGCTGGGCGGAGCCGCGGCGACGAAGCCGATCGCGTGCCAGCCGGAGATCAGGCGCTCACCTGCCGCGCAGGCTGCGACGACGCTGCGGTTTCCGGGCCGAAGTCCGACGTTGCGAACACGCCGGATCGTCGGCTCGCCGGGTGGAAACACCGACCGAACCTTGAACGGCACCGGTCCGGTGCCACCCCCTACGGAGGGTATGCAGCCGAGGTGCGGACGGAAGGTCGGACCGCGAGGCGAGTTCCCCGTATACGTCGCCCTGAAGAGCGCTGACCGTGTCGTCGTGACACCGGGGTTGATGGGGCTTCCGAGCTTCCCCGCGAACTCGACGTCGATGGCGCGGTCGCTCAGCTGGGCATCCAATCCACCCACCACGAAGCCGCGCGGACATGAGAGCTGGTAGTCGACCCGCGAGCGCGGCGTCCCCAGGCTCGCCGGGACGACGACCCACGGGCCGGCAACACGCACGCACACCTGCAGGCCATGGCATTCGTTCGTTGCCCCCGCCGGAGATGCTCCGAGCGCGAGTGTCGCAGCCGCCACGGCGGCGGCCGGCAGGAGCCGGTTCACGGGACCCTCCGGAACCACAGCGCCGACAGTCCGCCGCCAAGGAGCAGAAAGGCCGCCGACCCCCCGGCAAAGAGATCGGTGATCTCTCTGGACTGCCTTCGGTGACCGAGGTGCGAGCCGAGCTTCTCGTAGATCTGGCGCAGACGTGCGTCGTTCGGCGCCGTGAAGAACCTGCCCCCGGTCAGGCGCGTGAGGGTTCGAAGCGTCTCCGGGCTCGGCGGGACGCGGATCTGCGCCTGAAAGCCGTTGGCCAGAGGGACGGTGATCACGCCGTCCTCGCTACCGAGAACGACGGCGTAGACCGGAATGTGCAGCGACCTTGCCCGCAGCGCGGCGGCGCCGGGATCGGTCCGCCCGCTCATCTGCGCCCCGTCCGAGATGACGAGGATTGCGACCGGAGGGATCGTTCCGTCGGGTCCTCGCTGGCGCCGCCCGAGCTGGGTTGCGAGCGCAACGGCGTCACCGAGCGCGGTCCCTTCGCCCGGTCGCAGAGAGTCGAGCGCCGTGCGGAGAAGCGCGCGGTCATCGGTCGGCGGTAGGGCCACGTACGCCCGACCCGAGAATCCGACGAGGCCGACGCGGAACTTCTTCGGCATCTTCGCGACGAAGGCCGACGCTGCAGTCCGCGCCGCGATCAGACGCGACGGTCGGACGTCCTTGGCACGCATCGAGAGTGAGGTATCGATGGCGAGAAGCACCGTCGCCTCCTCGCGCGGCACGCTCACCATGGCGTGCGGTCGCGCCACGCCCACGACCATCGCCGTCAGCGCGAGCAGCAGGAGCGCAAGCGGGAGGTGACGCCGCCAGCGCGGCGCGGAGTCGACGAGGTTCGGCAGGAGCGCCGGAGTCGTGAAGCGCGCGGCGAACTCGGTTCGGCGGCGCTCCCGTCCTACGTACAACGCAATCAGTGCCGGCACGACGACGAGGCCGAGCAACGCGAGCGGCCACTGGAAGCTCACCGACGCGGCCCCCGTCGCAGGAACACGGCGAGCGAGCGCAGCCAGTCACCCGACGTCGAGAGCACCACGTGACGAGCGCCGCCCGAGGCCAGGGTCCGCGCCACGAGCGCACGCTCCTCCACCGCCGCCGCCGCAAAGCGCGCGCGCAGGCGCTCGCTCCCGGTGTCGGCTCGAACCTGCCTGCCGGTCTCCGGATCGACGAGCCAGAGGACGCCCGCGTTCGGAAGCTCCTGCTCCCGAGGATCGCGGATCTCCACTGCAACGATCTCGTGGCTGCCGGCGAGCTCGAGCAGCGGACGACGCCAGTCGAGTGGACCGCGAAAGTCGCTGACGACGACGATGATCGCGCGCTGGCGCGCGAGGGCACCCGTTCGGCGAAGCGCCTCCCCCAGGGAGGTCGCGCCCACCCGCCCGTCGCCGTTCCCACCTTCCTCGCGCAACGCCGCCAGCAGACCGATCAGACCCATGCGCCCCTGTCTGGGCGGGATACCGCGAGGATCCGCATCGCCGAACGTCACGAGTCCGAGCCTGTTCCCGCGCCGGGTCGCGACATGGCCGACGGCGATCGCGACGCCCTCGGCGACGTCGGCCTTGCGACGATCGGCAGTGCCGAACTGCATCGAAGGCGAGGTGTCGAGGACGAGCCACGTGACGAGCACCCGCTCGGCCAGCTGAACGCGAACGTGCGCCTCCCCGGTCCGGGCGGTCACGTTCCAGTCGATCCGGCGCACGTCGTCGCCGGGAACGTACGGCCGCACCTGCGCGAGCTCCGTTCCCTCACCGTGCAGCGTCGAGCGGTAGTCGCCTGCGAGCAGCCCTCCGATCCTGCGTCCGATGCTCACCTCGAGCGCGCGCAGCAGGGCGTCGGGCAAGGGCCCGGGTCCCGGTCGCTCGGGCGTCGGCTCGGCCCGGAGCGCGCGGAACGGACTCACGCGACGTTCGAAGGAGCGAGGTCGGTCTTGGGGACGGGGACCGTGGCGATCACGGTGTCGAGGATGACGTCGGGAGCCATCTCCTCGGCGAGGGCCTGATACGTGAGGACGAGCCGGTGGCGCAAGGCATCCTTCGCAAGGGCATGGAGGTCCTCCGCGAGCACGTAGTCGCGTCCGCGGACGAGCGCCAGCGCACGCGAGGCCTGAACCAGGCTGATCGGCCCACGCGGGCTCGCACCGAACGAGATGTAGTCCTTGAGATCGGCCACTCCGTGCCCCACGGGGTCGCGAGTGGCAGAGGCGATCGCGACCGCGTAACTGACGAGGGCCGGATCGACGTACACGTCGAACACGGCCTGCTGCAGCGCGCGCAGATCATCCAGCGAGAGCGCCTGCCGCAGGTCCGGCTGCGGGACGAGCTGGCGCTGCACGATCGTCAGCTCCTCGTCGTGCTCCGGGTAGTCGATGAGCACCTTGAGCATGAAGCGGTCGATCTGCGCCTCCGGGAGGGGGTACGTCCCTTCGGACTCGATCGGGTTCTGCGTCGCCATCACCAGGAAGGGGTCCGGCACTGGATAGGTCGTGTGACCGATCGTGACCTGCCGCTCCTGCATCACCTCGAGCAGCGCGGACTGGACCTTTGCCGGGGCCCGGTTGATCTCGTCCGCGAGGAGGAAGTTGCAGAAAACAGGGCCCAGCTCCGTGTCGAAGGCGCCTTCGCCGGGGCGGTAGATGCGCGTGCCGACCAGATCGGAGGGAACGAGGTCGGGCGTGAACTGAATACGGGCGAAGGTGCCGCCCAGGACGCCCGCGGTCGTCTTGATGGTCAGGGTCTTCGCCAGGCCCGGGACTCCCTCGATCAGGAGGTGGCCCTGGGCCAAAAGGCAGACGAGGACGCGCTCGAGCATTGCGTCCTGTCCCGCGATCACCCGCCTGATCTCGAAGAGCGCCTGTTCGAGACGATCCTTGGCCTCGGTCGGCGAGGGCACGGCCAGGTCGCTTTGCTGCTCTGTCACCTCGGCTCCCTCCGTCGCTTGTACGGAGTCATATACGACAGCATGCCAACCTAAGTTTCTCCTGAGAGAGAAGACGGCTCCGAGATGCCGGACAGGGGCCGAAGCTGTAGCCTTCGGCCATGACGAAATTCCTTGTCGAGCGGCGGTTTCATGTCGGGGCGGACGAGATGCCGGAGGTGAGCCGCCAGTCGAAGAAGATCATCATCGACCACTTTCCGGAGATCACCTGGGAGCACAGCCACGTCGTCGTCGACGACGCGGGAACGGTGAAGACGTACTGCGTCTACGAGGCGCCGAGCGAGGAGATCGTGCGACGTCACGGGGACCGCCTCGGTCTGCACGACATCGAGGGCGTCTACGAGATCGCCGGCGACGTCACCCCGGACGACTTCCCGCTCTAAGAGTCCCCGTTAACCCGCCGTGGCCCGCCCTGGCCAGCGAGCATCTCTTGCATGTGGTACATCGCCGACATCGCCACCGCCTGCCGCTTCGTGACGTCGCGGCGCAGCTCGTGTTGCTCCTCGGGGATGACGGCCAAGGCCTGCTTGTAGAAGGAAGCGGCCACGTCCTTGGCCCAGCCTCGGTTGGCCTGATCTCCGGCGGCGATGTAATGGCGGGCGGCCCGCGCCGGGTCACCGGCTTCGCGCCAGTGGTGCGCAAGCGCGGGCGCGACGTCGCCGACCTCGCTGACGGCGTGCTCGAGGAAGCGCGCGATCGATCCATGGCGCTCGCGCCGCAGGGCACGCGGGAGCGTGGAGTAGGCGACCTCGCAGATGAGCTGGTGCTTGAACGCGAACTGCTGGTATCCCTGCAGACGCGAGACTCGGTCCCGGCGAATCAGGTCGCGGCCTTCGAGTGCATCCAGCGCCTCGAGCCGCAAGGCTTCATCTCCCGCCATGCACGCCAATGCACCGTTCCAGAAGACCTTGCCGACAACCGAGGCATCGAGAAGCGCGTCGCGCTCGGCCGGCGGCAATGCGTCGAGCCGCGCTGCGACGATGCCGCGGATGCTCGTCGGCAGTCCGTCGACGTTCGTCCGCTGCTCGACAACCGAGGTGGCAAGCTCCTCGATGAAAAGCGGGTTCCCTTCGGCAGTCTCGGCGAGGCCGGACGCGGACTGGACCTCGGCACCGGCAGACTCGAGTAGACGCCGCGCCAGCTCCTCCGCATCCGCGTCGCCGAGTGGTTCGAGCGGCAGCGCCGTGTATGCCGGCAGCCCACCGCCCCAGGTCGACCGGTTCGAGAGCAGCTCCGGCCGAGCGAGCGTCAGCAGCAGTAGCGGCACATCGCGGACGCGAGACGCAAGCGTCTCGAGCAGGTCGAGCATGCTCGACGCCGAGAGATGGATGTCCTCGAAGACGAGGACCGTCGGCGTCTCGTCGGCAAGGGCCTCGACGAGCCTCCGGGCGGAGTAGAACAACGTGCCGCGATCGCCGACCTGCCCCTCGGTCCCGAGGCCGATCAACATCTGGATGTGCGCTGCCGCCTCTGCGCCTTCGTCGCCGAGCAGCTTCTCCAGCGCATCGCTGAGCTTGCGGGACGCTTCCTCGATCGCATCCGTGTCGAACATGCCAGCGATCTGCTTGACCTGCGCAGCGAACGCGCCGTAGGGCGTGACCTCGCCGTATGGGAGCGAGCGTCCTCTGATCACCCGCGCGCCCGAAGCGCGCGCTCCCTCGGCGAACTCCACGGCCAGGCGCGTCTTCCCGATGCCGCCGGGCCCGAAGACGGTGGCGAGATGGGGACGACGTTCCGAGACCACTCGTTCCCAGATTCCCTCGAGCACGGCGAGCTCGGACGTCCGGCCGAGCATCGGCACGCGGCCCGCGGGACGCTCGCCGGGCGGAGCGGATGGCGCAACCGCCTGCCATACCCGCACCGGGGCCTGCTTCCCCTTTGCGAGGACCGGTTCTTCCTCTTCGTATGTGATCACCGAACGCGTCGAGCGATACGTCTCCTCGCCGACGAGGATCCCGTTCACGGGTGCCGCCGACTGGAGGCGAGATGCCGTGTTGACGACGTCACCCGCGACCATGCCCTCGCCCTCGCTCGTCCGCGCACCGAGCGAGACGAGGGCCTCCCCCGTGTTCACGGCGATGCGCACCTGGAGCTCGAGCTCGGGATCGGCCGCATTCATCTCCTCGACCGCGTCGCGGATCGCGACCGCTGCCCGGACGGCGCGCTCGGGATCGTCCCCGTGCGCCAGCGGCGCACCGAACACGGCCATGACGGCGTCGCCGATGAACTTCTCCACGGTCCCGCCGAACGTCTCGATCTCGCGGCGAAGGCGAGCGAAGTAGGGGCTAAGGATTGCGCGCACATCCTCCGGGTCGAGCTGCTCCGCGCGCGCGGTGAAGCCGACGAGATCGGCGAAGAGGACGGTGACGACCTTGCGCTCCTCCGCCAGTCCATGCGCCTGATCGGGGAGCGGCGCCCCGCAGGCGTTGCAGAACCTCGCCTCCGGCGGGTTCTCCCGGCCACAACTCGGACAGGTCACCACGATCGAAGGGTACGGGGCGGACCGCGTTCGTTCTAGGTGTGCCGCTGCCGGCGCTGACGGCGATACAGGACGAAACCGGCGAGGAGCGCGACTCCTGCGGTTGCCGCAGCGGCGATCGTGATCCGGTCTCTCGACTCCGACGTGCTGCCGCCCTCCGGCACTACGAGCCGGTGGCCTGCGGCCGCCGCCAGCCGCCGGATGGCCGCAGTTGCCGCTTCCGCCTGGTTCGTCGCGTTCCGGCCCGGCGCTTCAAGCCGTGCCAGCGCTCGACGTCCCGGCTGATCCGATTGACCGATCAGCGAGCAACCGAACCCGTTCGACATGACGACCAACACCCGACCGGAATACACAGTGGCGAGGTCAAGACCGAGGAACTCTGCGTAGGTCTGCGGCTTCCGGTAGAGGCGGAAGAGGGAACCGAGATCTACCGGCTGCACGATGACCGCAACCTTGATCTGGAATCCCACGCTTTCCGCCTCGCGGACGACGGTCGCGAGACGTGTGACCGCCTTCGGGTCGATCTTCGCTTTGACCGGGAGAAATACATCGTGATCGGCGAGATATTCGCTGGCAAGATCGCCGTGGGCACGGGCCGAAACGGGCCAAAGGAGCAGCGCCGCAAGACCGAGCAGGACTGCCGCGGCTGCATGCCTCACGGGCTCCATTCAACCAATCCGGCCGGAATCCGCCTGATTGAATGGCTTCGTGGCCAGCGGAGCAGCGCCGAGCCTGCCGATCCGGCGCAACACGGTGATTCTCTCGGCGACGATGGCAGTCAACTCCGCCGTCCTGCAGCTCGTCGCTGCCGTCTCCTCTCTGACCTTCGTCCTCGTGACGGGTGTGAAGGGTCTCCTCGGTCTTGGTCCGGCGATCTTCCTCACGGCATCCGGACTCGCGGCCCTCCCTGCGGGACGGCTGATGGACCGCTTCGGCCGGACTCCGGTGATGACCGGCGGCTTCGCGCTCGGCGCGTCCGGCTGCGCGTTGACGGCGCTCGCGACGCGCACCGAGTCGGCGCCGGCCGTGATCCTGGGCTTCGCGCTCGTCGGCGCGTCCGGCGGCATCGCGCTACTCATCCGCACGGCGGCCGGCGACATGTATCCGCCCGAGCGGCGGGCACGCGGGATCTCCTACGTCCTGTTCGGCTCGGTGTTCGGGGCGATCCTCGGACCGACCGTGTTCAGTCCGATGTTCGCCGGCAAGGACGTCGAGGCCGACTCGCTCACCGTGCCGTGGCTCGCCGCCGGAGCCATGGCCCTCGTCGCGCTCGTGCTCGTGCAGTTCGTGCGCCCCGATCCGAAGCGGATCGCAGAGCTCATCCACAGTCGCGACGACCCCGACGCCGCGCCGGTTACGGCTGCGCCGCTCCGCGAGCTCGTTCGAAGACCGGGTGTCTTGCCAGCGATGCTCGCCGCGCTCGCCAGTGTCGGCGTGATGGTCTCGGTGATGAATCTCTCCGGCTACGTCGTCGTCGAGCACCACCATCACAGCCAGGACTCTGTCTTTCCGATCATCGGGGCACATGTCTTCGGCATGTACGCGCTCGTCCTCGTCATCGGCGCGATCATCGACCGCACCGGGAGGACCTCCGCGCTCGAGGTCGGTCTCGTGGTAATGGCTCTCTCCACGATCGGCCTGCTGTGGGTCGAGAGCGTCGTCGGCACCGCGATCCTGCTCTTCGCCCTCGGCATCGGCTGGAACATCGCGTTCGTTGCAGCGACCGCTCAGCTCGCGGACCGCACGAACCCTGCCGAGCGGGGGCGGCTGCTCGGCTTCAACGATCTCCTCGGCGCGCTCCTGGGCGCAAGCCTGGCGCTGCTCGGCGGCTACGCACTGGACGCGATCGGGGTCGCTGCTCTGGCGATCGGCGCGACGGTCATCGTTGCCGCGCCGATCCTGCTCATCGTCCGTCCTGCAGCGCCGGTCCACGAGGCGGCCTAGATCGATGGTCGTCCGTGGCCTGGCGGTCATCGGCGTCGGCGCGTTGGTCGCGCTCGCGGTCTCCGCGGACTCCTCGACGAGCGCGGCCACGCCGCCGTATCAGCACTTCCGCTCGCGCCCGGACCTGAGACCGCCGCCGATCCGGATTCTCAGGCACACGCGCCGCGCGAGCTCCGGCTACGTCTTCATCGCCCCGAAGAAGGACGTGGCGCAGGTGGGTCCGCTGATCCTCGACAACCG
>WNFU01006160.1_pt1 | contig 14604 bp, 12 predicted proteins | sample 5400121 | NCBI WGS metagenome assembly WNFU01 (sample SAMN13153360, study PRJNA577476) | soil metagenome | isolation source: 100 cm soil or saprolite under grassland replicate 1 | place: USA:California | collected 2016-06-15
GGTCCGACCGCCCGGGCCTCCCCCCGAGCCGGTCCGACCGCCCGAGCCTCCCCCCGAGCCGGTCCCCCTTCCGGAGCCGCTCAGGCCCTTCGAGCCGACCCCACCCCCGGGGCCGCTTCGTCCTCCCGGCCAACCGTGGACCTTCAGGCCTCAGTCCCCGGCTGCTGCTGCGAAGCGAAGTGCCGAGCGGGAACGTGAACACGCGGAACTCGTGGAACCCGCCGACGGGGCCGTTCTGCTGACGGGACTTCCAAAGGCCCCCCAGGTGGCCTCTCAACCTCCTCATTCCTTCAACCGTGCGGAGCCGAGCTCCCATGCCGAAGCACCGGCGAGACCTCTTGAAGACCGCAGGCGGCTCGACGAGGCGGAACGAGAAAGGTCCCTCGAGTTCGTCGATCCAGCCGATGGAGCGGTTCTGCTGCCGAGTCCTGCGCGCGCCATGCGAGGCGCTCCCTTCGACCGGTGGCGCCGGGGAGACAAGGCGAAGAGGGAGAAGCCGACCCCCCCAGCTGCCGGCCCACCTGAGCAGGAGTCCGGATCCGAAACCGAGCCGGTCCTCCAGACGGACTCGGAGCCTGAGCGGCAAACGGTCGCACCGGAGCCCGAGCGCGCACGGCGGTCCGAGCAGGCCTTCCAATGGGAGTTCCCCGAGCCGGACCGCCAGCTGCTCTTTCGCCCGGGGCGAAGGGGACGGCACCGAGCGGAGAAAGGCCGGCAACGCTCACCAGCCGAAGAGCTCCAGGCGCGACCCGGCGCCGCTCGGGCCGAACCAGTCCCTCAGGCCGAGCCAGAAGAGCACGCGCAGCCCAGGCGGCAGATCGATGCTGCGCCAGCCTCCGAGGCGCGTGTCGAAGAGGTCCCGTTGCAATCGCGCGCGACTCTGCCTTGGGTTAGGCCGACGATGCGATCGGAACAGGCGCCGGAGGCAGCGCCCCTTCTCGAGGCAGCGCTTGCGCCCGAGGTCGACAGCGAGCAACCCTCACCCGAGCCGGAACCCGAGCCTGAGAAGTCTTCGTCCACGACGCCGCGTGCCAAATTCGGCCGGCGAGCGGGGGCAGAGCGGCGACGGCGATCCGCCAAGGCGGATCGAGTCGATCACGAACCCGAGGCTGAACCGGCTGCGGAGTCGATCGTTCAAGAGATCCAGGCTGTGCCGGAGCCAGAGTCCGTCCTCGAGGCAGAGCCAGAGCCGGTTCCGGAGGCGCCTGGCCAGGAGCCCCCGGCAGAACCGGAGCTGCAAGAGCCACCAAGGCCCAAGCGGAGGATTGGATTCGCCCGGCGGGACCGGGCCAAGAGGCGCCCCCCAGCCGAACCTGCCGTGCCCGAGGTCGAAAGGAAGCCCGAGCCGGTCCTGGAGCAACCGGAAAGCGAGCCGGCCCTGAAGGAACCCGGGCCGGCCTCCCAGGAACCCGAGCCCGAGCCCGCACCCGAGCCGCAACCCCTTGTTCCTCTCATAGATGAGGAGTCCGACTTCTTCGAACGGGCGGGGGTTGGGCTCCTGGTTGTCGGAATGCCAACCTCATATCGAGACCGAGCAGCGGAGGCCCTCGGGGTGGAACCGGGGCGCGTTCGATGGCTCCCGAGCGCGACTGCCGCGGAAGCGTTCCTCTCTGATGGCCGGGGCTCGACATTCGTCCTTCTGCTGACGCCGAGGGTCAAGCGGGGGGACGCGTTCGGGATGGCCGAATACGTGGGACGCCTCGATCCTGCGACGGGGATGGTCCTTCTGGGAGATCGCTCGGACGAGGGGTTGTTGCTGGCCGCTATGCGAGCGGGGATCCGGGAGGTTGTGGAGCCGACCGCCCCTGTCTCAGAGCTGCGCCAGGCCCTGGAACGAGTCATCGACGGCTCGGCGAGGATCCGATCTACCCGGGGGACAGGGCTGCTGGAACCGGCCCAGGGAGGTGGCTCGATCATCTCCCTGTTCTCCTCCAAGGGAGGCATCGGCAAGACGTTCATCGCCGCCAACCTGGCGGCGGCCCTGGCAGCGCAGTCACGTGTCGACACCGCCGTCCTCGACCTGGACCTCACGATGGGGGACGCCGTCTCCTACTTCGGAGCCGAGGCCCCACTCGACGCCGAGGGCTTCGCGAGGCTAGCCGAGCGAAGTGACCGAGTACCCATGCGGCGAGCAGGCCTCCAAGTTGGAGACCATCTCTGGGCGTACGCAGCCAAGCCCGATTCTGTTTCCTCGAACGGCCTACCCGGCGAAGCCGTGGCCAAGGTCCTGAGGGCCCTCCAGCGCACCTTCGGTTACATCGTGGTGGACACGGCGCCCGCCTACAACGAGCAGTCCCTGGCGGCGCTCGACCTCGCAGACGTGATCTGCCTCGTCAACGCCCTCGATGTGGTGTCCGTCCGTCATCTGTCCTCGGCCTTCAATACCTTGATGTCGCTGGGCATCGCTCCAGCACGATTCCTCGTGGTGCTGAACCGGGCGGACAGCAAGGTGAAGCTCTCTGCCTCCGACGTCGAGCGCGTGCTCCGTTTCCGGGCGGACGCGCTGATCCCGTCCAGCCGGCTGGTCCCGCTCTCCCTAAACAAGGGCCGGCCCGTCTATCTCGACGCACCGAAATCGAGCGTCTCCAAGAGTATCGGCGCCCTGGCCGAGCGAATCGGGCGACTGTACCCCCATGTCGCCGAACTCCCGGACCTGGAGTTTGCCGCGGGGCGCCCTCGGCGCAGTTTGTTCCGGAAGCGGTAGGTCGCCTGCTCGGTCCAGCGGCCCCGGTTCGATCGGGCTGGCTTCCTTATCCGCCCGATTGGATAGCATGCGTGCGGTGACCAGAGGGAAGTCCCCGTTGCAACGCAGGACTCCATCCCGTGGACTGGGCTCACTCGCCGTGCTGAGCGTGGTGATCTTGGGAGCGGCCGGAGTTGTCGCGGTGAGGTCGGTACTCGGTCCGTCCGCCATCTCGGGGCATCGGACCTCATCGCAGCGAGGGCGGGAGCCCTCTGTGAGGTCGGCACGAAGGCGACCGTCGCCCCTCTCCGCCACAACTGGTCCGGGAGCTGCCTCAGCGCCCGAACCCGGTTCGCCCATCTCGCCCAGTCCCGCTCTTTCGCCAAACAACCTCATGAACGTCTACGCCGGCCCCGCCTCCGGCATCTTCAGTCCCACGGTTGCCGGTATCCGCGAGCGCGTCTATGTCCCCAACACGAAGAGCGGAACGGTGAGTGTCATCGACCCCAGGACCTACAAGGTCATCCGTACGCTCGTGGTTGGAGGGGTGCCTCATCACGTCACCCCGTCGTGGGATCTCCGAGAGCTGTACGTGGACAACCCGGGGAACGGGCTGCTCGAGACGATCGACCCGAAGACGGCCAGGCTCGGGAGGATGATCCGCGTGCCCACTCCCTACAACCTCTACTTCACGCCGGACGGGAAGAAGGCCATCGACGTGGCTGAGTACGACAGGAAGATCGAGTTCCGGAACCCGCACACGTGGGGCCTTCTCAAGGCGGTAGCAATCCCGGGCCGCGGGGTGGACCACATGGACTTCTCGGCCGACGGCTCGTTCCTGTTGGTGACCTCGGAGTACACGGGAGACCTGACCAAGGTCAGCACGACGAAGATGAAGGTCACCGGCCACGTGAACCTGGGCGGCCGACCGATCGACGTGAAGATCTCGCCGAATGGAAAGCTCTTCTACGTGGCGAATCAGGGGCGGGGCGGAGTCTCCATCGTCGACCCTGTCCGAATGAAGCAGATCGCGTTTCTGCCAACGGGCGCAGGCGCCCACGGGTTCGCCGTGAGCAGGAACGCTCGCTATCTCTACTGCTCCGACAGGATCGCCGGGACCATCGCGGTGATCAGTTTCAAGGAGCGTAGCGTCGTGGCCACGTGGAATGTGGGAGGCAGTCCAGACATGCTGCAGGTCTCGCCGAATGGGAAGGCCCTGTGGGCGTCGAACAGGTTCGGCGACACCGTCTCGGTCATCTCCACTAGCGCCGGCCGGGTGGTCCACTCCATCGTCGTTGGCCGGGAGCCGCACGGACTGACGTACTTCCCTCAGCCCGGTCGGTTCAGCGTGGGCCACAACGGCGTGTATCGCTGAGCGCTGGCGCGCTATGGGGTCGCGTCGAGTAGGCCTTTTGGTCAAGCAGGGCGAAGGCTGGTGCTCCTATCGGCAGGCTTGGTTCAGATAGCCGTAGGGATCGATGGCGGGCCCGTTGCCAGGGTGCCATTCGAAATGATCGTGCGCCATGGTGCCCCGGGCATCACCCGTGTTTCCCACGTAGCCGATGATGGCGCCCTCCTCGACGTAGCCGAGGTGCCCAAATGCCAAAAGGTGCGCGTTGTAGACGAATCCCCGCCCACCGAAAACCTTGACTGCGAGCCCACCCACAGGGTTGGTGGCCACCCGCGCCCAACCAGGGAACGGCGCTCGCACCGGAGTTCCCTTGACGCTGAAGATGTCCACGCCTTGATGATGGTGCCACTTCTTCTCGTCCTTGGTGGGCACGCCGTTCGCGTCTCGCTTCATGAGCACCCCGAAGTCGTCCACGTATGAACGCGGCTCATCGACCGGGCAGACGCGGAACAGATGCGTCAGGGCCGTCTGTAGAGAGCGGATCCGATCCTCGAGTTCCTGGCGAAGCTTTCGGAGCCGAGCCGCCTCTCGTCTCACCTCCCACATGCGATAACGTAGGCTGGCCATGCTCATCCACAGGCGGATCATTGAGTCACTTTCGACTCCTCGAACGGACTGCTGGCTCCAATCGATCGCCGCGCTGAGCGCTCGTTCCTCGGCCCTGAGGCCCTTGGCTACTTTGCGAATCCTGATGAGCTGCTTGGACCACCGGTGCACACGGTGAAGGTCCGTCCTGACCTGTCGTTGCATGTCGGCGCGGGCGGGCCGGCTCGTGATGAGTGGGTCGAGCAATGCAATAAGAGAAAGACAGATGACCGCAATGACGAACGATCGCCGACTCCGCGAGAGCGGCATATACATCCTTGACGGGGATCGGCGAGCGAGCATGGGGAAGATGTGCGAATCTACGATCCCCCGATTGACAGCGAAAAGCCCACTTTCCGGGAATTCCGGTACGTAGTCCTACGTAAGACGGATGTCCAGGGGGCCCAGGGGGATCACATTGGGCGGACCTCGAGTTTCACTTGGTTTGCAGAGCTGTCGGACTCGACCACCTACCTCTCGGTAGGTTATGGTTTAGCCAGAAGCGTTGGAGGGACCCGATGAGCCAGACCAACGGCCAGGTAAGCGTTCGGCAACGCATCACCGAAAAAGCCAAGGGTCTGAAGCGGGAGTGGGCGGAAGACCCCCGATGGACCGGCGTGGTGCGCCCATACCCGCCGGAGACGGTAGTTCGCCTTCGGGGCTCCATCGCCCCTCAGCACACTGTGGCCCGGCTTGGCGCGGAGCGCTTGTGGCGGCTATTGAACGAAGAGGACTACGTCGCCGCCCTGGGGGCGCTGACAGGGGGGCAGGCCGTCCAGATGGTCAAGGCCGGCCTGAAGGCGGTGTACCTCTCCGGGTGGCAGGTGGCAGCCGACGCGAACCTGGCCTCGGAGACCTACCCCGACCAGAGCCTCTACCCGGCCAACAGCGTTCCGGCGGTCATCAGGCGTCTGAACAACGCCCTGCTTCGAGCCGACCAGATCCACTGGGCCGAAGGGGACGGCGAACGCTACTGGCTGGCCCCGATCGTGGCCGACGCCGAAGCTGGGTTCGGCGGGCCCCTCAACGCTTTCGAGTTGATGAAGGCGATGATCGAGGCCGGGGCGGCCGGGGTGCACTTCGAGGATCAGCTCTCATCGGAAAAGAAATGCGGTCATCTGGGCGGCAAGGTCCTGATCCCGACGAACCAGTTCGTCCGCACGTTGGTGGCCGCCAGGTTGGCGGCGGACGTGAGCGGCGTTCCCACGATCCTCATCGCCCGGACGGACTCCCTCTCGGCGACCCTCGTCACGAACGACGCCGACCCCGCGGATCGTGAGTTCCTGACCGGCGAGCGGACGGCCGAGGGCTACTTCAGGGTGCGCTCGGGGATGGACCCCGTCATCAAGCGGGGGCTGGCGTTTGCGCCGTTCGCCGATCTCCTATGGTTCGAGACCTCCACCCCCGATCTCGACGAGGCCCGGGCATTCGCCGAAGCGATCCACAAGCAGTTCCCCGGCAAGTTGATGGCCTACAACTGCTCGCCCTCGTTCAATTGGAAACAACACCTCGACGACGACACCATCGCGCGGTTCCAGAAGGAGCTCGGGGCGATGGGCTATCGGTTCCAGTTCGTCACCCTCGCGGGGTTCCACGCCATCAATGCCTCCATGTTCGATCTGGCCCAGGGGTACGCCACCGAAGGGATGACCGCGTACGTGCGACTGCAGGAGCGTGAATTCGAGCTGGAGGAGCTCGGATATACCGCGGTGAAGCATCAGCGTGAGGTCGGAGCCGGCTACTTCGACGAGGTGGCCATGGCGATCTCCGGCGAGGGCGCCTCGACCCTTGCCATGAAAGGGTCGACCGAGGAAGAGCAGTTCACCTTGCGAGGGCGGTGACATGGCCAACGTGACGGTGAGGCATGCGCGGCCCGAAGACCTGGAACCGCTGACGCAGCTCGTGCAGGCCCACGTCCGCGACTACTACGCGCGCCCGGAGCCTTCGGCGGAGAGGGTTCGCGCTCTCCTGGGGACCCTCCTCTACGAGAAGGAAGGAATCGTGCTGGTGGCCGACCAGGACGGCAGGCTGGCCGGATTCGCCGTCCTGTACTTCACTTTCAGCACGGAGCACGCGGACAAGATCGCGGTATTGAACGACATCCACGTCGTCGAGGAGCTGCGTCGAACGGGCGCCGGCTCCGAACTGTTCGAGGGCTGTCGTGCCCACGCCAAGGAGAACGGGTTCGCCTACCTGACCTGGCAGGTGACCAAGGAGAACGAACAGGCCCAGGGGTTCTTCGAGCGGATGGGCGCAACCAGGCAGGACTGGGTCTCCTACTCCATCTGACGGGTTGGTGCTGATCATGAGCCCCTCTGGCGCGCAGGGCGTCGAGATCACCCGGCCCGTTAACGGTCCCGGCGCGGAGATCCTGACCCCAGCGGCTCTGGCGTTCGTGGCCTCGCTCCAGCGAGAGTTCGATGTGCGGCGCGAGGAGCTCCTGGCGAAGCGCGCCGAGCGTCAGCTCGCCATTGACGCCGGGGAGCGCCCGGACTTCCTGCCCGGGACCCGTGACATCCGCGAGGACCCCTCCTGGCGAGTGGCGGAGCCGCCGGCCGACCTCCACGACCGGCGTGTCGAGATCACCGGGCCCACCGATCGCAAGATGATGATCAACGCGCTGAACTCCGGGGCGAAGGTGTTCATGGCCGATTTCGAGGACGCGAACTCCCCGACCTGGGACAACATGGTCACGGGGCAGGCCAATCTCATCGACGCCGTCGAGCGCACGATCTCATTGCAAACGCCCGACAAGACGTACCGGCTGAACGACGAGATCGCCACGCTGGTCGTGCGCCCCCGCGGGTGGCACCTGGTGGAGAACCACGTTCTGGTGAACGGGAAGACCGTGTCCGCGAGCTTGTTCGACTTCGGTCTCTGCCTGTTCCACTGTGGTCGCCGGCTGCTCGACCGAGGGACCGGCCCGTACTTCTACATCCCCAAGTTGGAGAGTCACCTCGAGGCTCGGCTGTGGAACGATGTGTTCAACTTCGCCCAGGACGCCCTGGCGATCCCTCGGGGATCGATTCGAGCAACCGTCCTGCTCGAGACGGTCCTTGCCGCGTTCGAGATGGAGGAGATCCTGTACGAGCTCCGCGAGCACTCGAGTGGGCTGAACGCCGGCCGGTGGGACTATCTGTTCTCGATCATCAAGAAGTTCCGCGGCCGGATGGATTTCCTCCTGCCAGACCGCAACTCGATCACCATGACCGCCCCCTTCATGCGCGCCTACACGGAGCTGTTGGTTCGCACGTGTCACGGGCGGGGGGCGCATGCCATCGGCGGGATGGCAGCCTTCATCCCCAATCGCAAGGACCCAGTCGTCACCGAGCGGGCGATGGCGAAGGTTCGCGACGACAAGGTCCGGGAATCGGGCGACGGCTTCGATGGGACCTGGGTAGCTCATCCCGATCTGGTCACCACGGCTCGGGAGCCATTCGACGGCGTCCTTCAGGGGAGGCCGAGCCAACGCGACCGACTGCGCGAGGATGTCAGGGTGACGGCCGAGGACCTCCTCCGCTTCGAGGTCCCGGGCGGAGAGATCACCGAGCAAGGGTTGCGGGGCAACGTCAGCGTCGGGATCCAGTACATCGCGTCGTGGCTCCGAGGGACCGGCGCCGCCGGGATCGCCAACCTGATGGAGGACGCAGCCACCTCGGAGATCGCCCGCTCGCAGGTATGGCAGTGGGTCCACCACCGGGGCAAGTTGCGGGAGGGTCCAGAGGTAACCGAGGAGCTGGTCCGCAAGGTCGCGGACGGGGAGCTCGACAGGATCCGCCAGGCGACCGCCCAGGACGAATACACGGTGGGCCGATTCGAGGACGCCCGGGCCGTGTTCGAGGAGGTGGCTCTGGGCGACGACTTCGTCGAGTTCCTGACGATCCCCGCCTACCAGCTTCTCGACTGAAAGCAGTCCCGGACCCGGTGGCGTCTCGCGTACCCTTTGGCCCGTGGGTGAGGACGAGACGAAGGCCCAGCCGGAAACGGGTCGGCGCGATCCATCCGAGAGCTTCGATCCCGCGGGGGCCGACCCCGATCCCGTGGAGCGATTCCGCCGCTGGGCCGAGGAGGCCCGAACCGCTGGCTCGGTGATGACCGACATCACCATCCTCGGCACGTCCTCTCCCGCCGGCGTTCCCTCAGCGCGGGCCGTGATCCTGCGCGGTGTCGACCATCGGGGATTCGTCCTCTTCACCAACTACGAGAGCCCGAAGGCTCGAGACCTCGAGGCCAACCCGATCGGCGTCCTGGTCTTCCTGTGGCCGGAGATCCACCGGCAAGTTCGGGTCGCCGGACCGGTGGAGCGAGTTCCCCGGGAGGAGTCGGAGGCCTACTTTCGGACCCGACCCACCGGCCACAGGCTGGGAGCGTGGGCTTCGCCCCAGAGCAGGGTCATCGGTGGTCGCGGCCAGCTGGAGCGGGCCTTCGACGAGGTCCGGGCCAGATTCCCGGGGAACGACGTGCCGCTCCCTCCGTTCTGGGGCGGGTTTCGGCTCATCCCGGAGTCCGTGGAGTTCTGGGAGGGACGGGAGAACCGTCTGCACGACCGAGTGCGGTACAGCCGACCGGCAGAGGGGTGGGTTATCGAGCGCCTGGCGCCCTGAAGCCGGAATGGCGGGGGTGGGCCGACCAGGGTCGGCCCACCCCTTCCACTCACCGGACGCCGTGCCGGCGAGCTAGATCTGGCCCGCGTAGATGTTCTGGTCCAGCCCTCCCATGCTCAAGCAGGGGTCGTCGACCTTGGGCGAGCTGTAGGAAGGCGCGTTGATGTCGTTCGGCACGTAGATGCATGGCTGGAAGACGTCGAAACCGTCGTGGTCGTCGTCCTCTCCGGTTTCTCGCGGATCGTCACCAGACACCAGGTCCCGGGAGTCGGTCCACGCTCCCACCACCGAGCCGGGGACGGCCGAGACGTAGTTGTAGTCGCCCCAGAACCCGAGCCGCCGCGAGCCATGGGTCTCCCAACCGAAGTTGCTCCCGGCTGTAGTGATCGTGGTCTCGGTCCAGGAGATGCCGCCGTCGGTCGACTGGGCGGCGAGCGTCTGGACGACGTCACCCGAGTTCACGCCCGAGGCGTCGTTCCCCGGTGGCCTATCCGGCGAGTACCCCGGGTCGCTCCTCGAGTCATAGAAGATCGCGGTTATGGTTCCGTCGGCTGATCCGATATCAGGGAACCACTGGTGTCCTGTGGCTGCGGAATCGATCGTTGCGGCGGGGGTGGGCCAGCTCACTCCATCGGACGAGTTCCGGACGAAGACCTTGCTCTGTCCATCGGGCAGATCCCCGTTCCATACCACATGCACGCCGGTGTCATCTGCCGCCACGGCCGAGAGACTGGCGAACCGCGAGTACGTCATGCCGCTTGGGCAGGCGAAGAAGATGCCGTCACCGCAGGAACCGGCTCCGCTTCCGCTGAACTGATTGGAGTCGAACGGCGCGAACAGAGCCACCAGCACCGGTCTGGTCCAATGCAGCCCTCCGTCGGTGGACTTCGTCAGCCAGATCTCGTTATCGGTCGGGCCCTGGTGCGTGAAGTTTCGGTAAGTCAAGTACACGGCTCCATCCGGGCCGACAGCGAGGTCCGCGAACGACTCCTCCCCGAGGCCGGGGGACACCTTGATGGGTTTGGAGAAGGACTGGCCATGGTCCGTGGAGCGGGAGAACAAGATGAAGTTGTTGGCGTTGGCGAAGCCCGAGTAACGAGCCCAGGCCACATACACGTACCCGGACTGGGGGCCGCCGGTCTGGTCAACGGCCAGGTTGATCTTGTCCTGGAACAACCCGCTGGTGAACTTGGCAGAGGGAGTGCCGGCATCTATCAACACGGTCCGCGCATAGGCGGCGCCGTCGTCGGTGTAAGTCGCTGCATACACGGCTCCGTTGAGCGGCTTGGCTCTGTTGAAGCAGATGAAGCCGTAGAAGAGGCGCCCGTCGTTGTCGAACGATTGCGTCGGGTCGCCGGCTGCCCCGCAGGAGCCATGTACGGGGGAGGCCACTCCTCCCGCTGACGTGTCAGTGGGGTACCCGGGGAGCAGGCTGTCCTGCCACGTGGCTCCGCCATCCGTGGAGCGGTAGTAGCCCGCCCACACGTCCGGGTTGGTCAAGGTGGAGCAGTAGTCGTTGGACCCGGCGACGATGACGTTCGTGTCCCGGGGATCGACGGCGACGCTGGGCTCGTTCTGCATCCGGCGTCCGGTGCTGCATGCCGCCATCGTGTCGTCGCTGGATCCGTCGTAGCGCAGATAGCTTCCGGGCGTAGCATCCCTGGTCACCCGAGAGTCCCCCGCGGCTCGTGCCGGCGTGGCCAGAAGCGATACAAGGGCGAGCGATGCGAGAACGGACAGTATCCGAACCTTCATGTCCCCACCTCCTGCACTGGCTGGACGGTTCGGCCGGGGATCGAGGGCTGGCGATCACCTCGGCGCGACTCCGGGCAGAGACTCTGCCCCCCGACCACGGAGCGTGTCAAACGCGCCTCTCGTGTCCACCCCCAGACGTCAATCTTGGCGTGCCGGCTGCCGAAATCTCTTCCATGGATCGATTCAAGGTGGTCGTGGCCCTGGCAGCCGTGCTCGGGGCCGCCTCGTGCTCGCACTCGGCGCAGACCGCTGGGATCACCACCATGGACACTCCCGCCACGCGCGCATGCGCCGGGCTCACCCAGGTCCTACGGGGCAGGACCGCAGGGGTGCTGAGTGCGGTCGACCTCCGGAGCAGGGTCAGTGCCATCTACGGCGACGCCCAGACCTCGACCAACCCGCTGATCCGAGCCCGCGCGGTCGCGCTCTTCGCCGACGCGACGGTCATGGTCACTGGGGGAGAGGCCGCCAGACTCGACGCCGACCTGGCTGCGATGAAACAGGTCTGCAACGGGGGGTAGTGACTAGCTCTCGAAGCGAGTAATGCCTCGCGTCGTTGATCGGATCAGTACTGGGACTGGAGCCCCCTCAGGTCTCCCCACCCAAGGGTCTTTTCGGAAGACTGACAGGCCTTGATTACCGGGCTCATCGTGAGTGATGGATGGGAGGCCTCGGAGACGTGGGCCATGCCGAAGGCGTGGCCGAATTCGTGGGTGGCCGCTGCCTCAACGCTCCACTTGCGGGTGCAGCCCGAGGGACGCTTGATGTACCAGTGGTAATAGGCCTTGTTCAGCTTGATGTCGGCCTCGACGATGCGACCGTTGTACGTCCACCAGCAGGTCAGTCCGAGATAGCCAGATGGGAGGGTTCCGAACCCGACCACGTTGTACCCGTCCCGCCCCCGGCATCCACCCCCGGAGCCGATATTGGGCGCTCTGCTGGTCGTTCCCCGATACAAGTTCGTCGCGCTGATGGCGTCGGGGAGGCCGCAGTCGTTGCGTCCGTTGGTGATGTTGCTCGCCGCTCGGGCCAGAACGGCGGCTGTGCCGGAAGACGACCACCCCTTCGGCCTGGAACTTGCCTTGAAGCGCCAGTTGAGCCGGGTGGTCCACCGGTATCCGGTCGCCTGGTAGGCGCCGTCGCTGCACGCACTCTGCAGTTCGAACTGGCCGTCGTCCGATGCCCCCGACCCGGCCGAGGAGGCCTGCCAATGAACTCCGACGGAGCCGTGAGACCTGAGTGAATATGGCTCGGAGGTGCCGGCGAGGTGCTGCGGGGACAGGGAGCCGAAGACTCCCGTGGCCACCAGGGCCAAACCCAATACGAGGCGCTCAGTCTTCATCATGGGTTCTGGTGAGGAAGTGTCCCGAGCGAAATCTGCGCGGCACCTAACCGGACACCTCCCTGCCAGTCAAGTCATCGGCGGCCAGGCCCTGCCTTTGAGCAAGGCAAGCAATGGTTGGACTTAAGCAGGCCGACCGGGGCAGATACGTGGGAGGACTAGTTAAAGAGGACCAATCTCAATATGGTCCCCCTCGAAATGCCACGCTGAGAGGTCGACCCGGCCCGGTGCGGGTGTCCTGGAGCCTTGTCGACGATTGATGGCGTCGTCCAGTCCATGGGTTCCCTCTTTGCCTTCCATTCGGCGCCGTCATCCTTCTTCCCTGCCGCGCGTGCCCAATGCCCGGGCGCTCGAGATTTGGACGAAAGGCCGAGCCGTCGAGTGTCACCGCGTCACTTCAGGGAGGGGTGGCGATGGAACTCTGTTTTGGGTGAGGGCACCAGGTCGGAGGGAGGAAGGGAGAATGGCCCGTATGAAGCTCCCCCTCGCGTGGCTCACCCTGGCGACCGTGTCGGTGGCCTGCTCGTCCGGTTCTGGCCCGGCCCCCGGAGCGCTCCGGGCCTCCTCGCCTGCACGGATGGCATCATCGGGCTCCCCGACCGATATCGAGTCCCGTGCCACGCCCGCCGCCGTTACCCCGCCGTCCCCCGACGCGCCGATCCCTCGGGATCCGTCCACCCTGGCCGTCACCCTCGTCGATACGACCGAGGCTCTGCACCGCTCGATCGATTCGTGGACGGGCCAGGGGGATCCTTCGAAGGGCACGGCGCCCGGCGACGTGGTGCTCCGGGCGCTGTATCAGCAGCGGATCTACCGATTCTTGGCCCGGAACCGGGCACTCGCCGAGCGGACCTTGCCGCTGCTGCTGGGGCGGCTCCGGGCGGAGGCCCTGGCGAACGTGACGGCCGCACGCGAGCTTTTCTCGATCGTGCGTCCGATCAGCCGCCCGAGCCGGTTCCGTACCGGCCCCCCCAAACCAGCCGGCGTCTTGCTCCGTTGGTTCCACCAAGCTGAGCGGCGGTTCGGCGTGGGCTGGGAGCTTTTGGCCGCCGTGATGTACGTCGAGTCGAAGTTCGGGCGGGTCCGCTCGACGAGCACGGCGGGCGCGCAGGGCCCGATGCAGTTCATCCCGTCGACCTGGTCGGCCTACGGGATGGGCGGGGACATCCACGAACCGCACGACGCCATCATGGGAGCCGCGAACTACCTGCGCCAGTCAGGGTCGCCGTCCAACGACAGGCGGGCCCTGTTCGCGTACAACCATGCGGAGCCGTACGTGAACGCCGTTCTCCGCTACGCCAATCAGATGAAGCGAGACTCTCGGAGCTACTTCGCCTATTACAGCTGGCAGGTGTTCGTGCTGACGACCTCCGGGGATCGGCGAATCACCGGTCCAGGCCTCTAAGCACTCGGCCCCTCGTCGTCGCGTGAAGATGCGGGGGCGGACTCGCCCACCCTGAATCCAATCTTGTAGACGAGGATCCCGCCCAGGTATTGGCCCAGCACGAGGGTGGCGACCCCGATCACGTCGAGGATCAGCCACAGGGGCTTGGCCTCGGCGAGGTGCCGGTCCGACCAGCGGATGGCGAAGTTCGCCACGAAGAGGGCTGCGGTCACGAGCTGCAGGTACGCATGCTGGTTGACCTTCTTCCGGACCTTCGAGCCCGGCCGGGTCGTGGCCCGGTCGACCAGGCCCGTCGTGACGGCCGCGAGCGACCCCGCGAACGCGCCGAGGAGGAGCCACGTGGTCGCCAGCGGCGCTGACGGGAAATGACCCACCTTCGACAGGACGTCGAGGGCGAGCGTGGCGATGTAAAAGGCCACCGGGAAGTGGACGAACAACGGATGGCTGGGGTGCTCGAGTGGCTTGCCCTGAACGATCTCGGTGAGCGTCCACGGGCGAGTCTCGCCCGTGGCGAGTCGACGGCGAAGCCTGATGGCCATGGCGATCCCCCTCTCGGTGTCGAGGTGTCATTGTCACACGCCGGGCAAAGAGGTGAGCAAGTGGGCGGCAGCACGCGCGGGAATGCGTAAGGATTCCCCCATGGCCAAGAGTGCGACGAAGAAGGAAGCCGTCCAGCGCGATGTCGACCGGTTGTTCGAGCTGCCGCCGGACGAGTTCACGGCCGCCCGCGATGAGCTGGCCAAACGGATGGCCGGCGAAGGCATGGCCGAAGAATCCCGGACCGTCAAGGCTCTCCGCCGGCCAACGGTTGCGGCGTGG
>WNFU01014447.1_pt1 | contig 14603 bp, 17 predicted proteins | sample 5400121 | NCBI WGS metagenome assembly WNFU01 (sample SAMN13153360, study PRJNA577476) | soil metagenome | isolation source: 100 cm soil or saprolite under grassland replicate 1 | place: USA:California | collected 2016-06-15
CAACATATACGGTCAGCGTTAATACTGGCGCTGGAAGTGGAACTGTTCAACTTACTGTGATTGATAATGACAGCATCATCGATGCTGCAAATCAACCATTGGGTGGAGCAGGAACTGGGAATGGAAATTTTACAACGGGTGAGGCATACACAATCAATCGACAGATGACAAATACAGTTTCTGCAAGCTTCCAGTCTGCACGAGCCTATGATGGCTGGATTCTGGAATCAGGCGAAAATACTGGTCTGGGAGGCACCCTCGATAAGAACGCGACAACGTTCAATCTCGGTGATGATCAGAAAGACCGGCAATATAAAAGTGTTCTTTCCTTTGATACCAGTTCTCTTCCGGATCATGCTGTGATCGTTTCTGCCCAGTTGAAAATCAAGCGACAGGATATCGTTGGGACGGATCCATTTGGGACACACGGTGCTTTGGTATTGGAAATCCGCAATGGCACATTTGGCAACGGTGCCGTTCTGGAAATCGCAGACTTTTCTGCTGCAGCCAGTGCAGGAACGACTCGAGATTCGTTTGCCCCACTGACATTTAGTTGGTATGCCTCGCAGTTAAGTAATGCAAATCTTGTGTTAATCAATAAATCTGGTGCAACGCAATTCCGTTTGCTGTTTAGTAAAGACGATAATGATGATCTGAGCGCGGATTATATGAAGTTTTTCTCCGGCAATTCAATCGATGCCAATCTGCCTGAATTGGTCATTACCTATGATGTACTACCATAAAGGGGGGAAACAATTGACACATGCGCATGTGGGTGTGTATAATCACTGCCTAAGGAATTCATATGGCCAACCTACAACGAGTTAATCTTTTACTTGAACGTCGTCAGCGCGAAGCGTTGGAGCGTCTTGCCCGCCAGAGAAATCGCAGCGTCAGCGACTTGGTGCGAGAATACATTGCCGCTGGCTTGCGAGAGGATAACAGCCAGCAAAAAGAACGCATGCTTGCATTGGAAAATGCACGTGCACTCACAGCCCGTGTTCAAAAGCGGCGTAAAGGCAAATCAGTTACAAAATCAGTTGAAGTGCTAGATCGAATGCGGGAGGAGCGAGGAAATGAGTTACTGGGTCGTAGACGCTAACATTGCAATTCAGACTGTCCTGGATATAACCGACAACCTGGAGCGCTTCTGGGAACGCGTCGACCTAGAGCAAATTACACCTTGTGCGCCGCGACTTTGGTTGAGCGAAACAACCTCTGCAATTCGATTTTTACTCTCCCAAAAGGAAATTACCTCTGATGAGGCGGAACTGGCCTTGCGAACAATCCACGGCTTGCGGGTGGAAATTGTCAATGAAGATGAAGAATTATGTTTACGTGCTCTAGAACTTGCCGGGAAACTTAGTCAGTCGAAAGCCTACGATGCAATGTATCTAGCTCTGGCGGAAAAATTGGTTGCAGATTTTTGGACAGCAGATGAAAAGCTTGTACATCGCTGTCAAAAAGACCTGAAATTAAGTTGGGTCTATTTTATTGGTAAATAAAGCAAGTCTCCATCTAAATTGATTTGAATCATTGGTACAATGCTGTACCAAATTTTCTTGTGGAGGTTGGAGTGGCGAGAAGCATTTTTGGTCCCGATGTAAGTTTTTATCAGGATGACCCTGGCACGCCGCAGGAAATCAATTTCGAGCGGATGAACCTGACGACTGATTTTGTCATTGTCCGAGCTGGGCAAAACCTATGGACAGATTCCGATTTCAAAAACAATTGGCGCAGGGCAAAAGAAGCTCGCCTACCCCGAGGTTCCTATTGGTTTTACGATAGCCGCGCCGAGCCAAAAGAACAGGCAGAGTTGTGGTTTAACTTGCTCGGCGGCGATATGGGCGAATTGCCTCTTTTTCTCGATCTCGAAGAATCCTATCGTGGCACATACACGGGCTGGCCTCATTGGAAGACCTTCCTCGAGCGACTCAGAGCATTAGTTGGCTCGAAAGAAATTGGCATTTATACCGCCTTCTTCTACTGGAATAGTAATGCGCCAGTCAGCCAACCCACGGAATTGGAATACTTCCATCGCTATTCATTATGGATCGCAAATTACGGTGTGACTCAACCACAGGTCCCGAGACCTTGGGGACCAAGTGAATGGTTGTTTTGGCAGTTCACCTCTTCCGGGGATGGTCCGTTCTATGGGGTAGAAAGCCTGGAGATCGACCTGAATTATTTCAACGGGGATGCGCCGGCGTTCGCCCGGCGCTTTAACGTGCCTCTGCCAACAGATCCGATCCCTCCGGACCCATCGGGGAACCGTTATCGTGTCAACGCGGGGACGCTAAACGTTCGACAGGGACCAGGCACTAGCTTTCCGGCTATTGGCTTTTTCCGCAGGAATGAGATCGTTGAGGCACTTGAATCGACCGTAGATGGGAGTTGGCTGCGCGTCCGCCGTCTCAGCGACGGATTGACGGGTTGGGTGGCGGCTGCTTATCTTGTCAAGCTTGACACTCCGCCTCCACCTCCGCCACCGCCCCCTCCGCCACCCGTGGGTCAACGCTACCGTGTTACGGCCACCAGCCTGAACGTCCGCGAAGGACCGGGTACAAATTTTAGATCCATCGGCCTTTTGAGCAGGAATGATATCGTAGAGGCGCTTGCATTCAACCCGGCTGGCACCTGGATTCGAATCCGCCGCTTGACGGATAGTTTAACGGGCTGGTCTTCAAGTCAGTTCCTCGAAAAGACTGACATAACGCCACCGCCGCCTCCACCAACGGGTGATAAATACCGGGTCACAGCCACCGCTGGCCTTAATATCCGCTCAGGACCGGGAACAGAATTTACATCCCTTGGACTCCTTGACTTCAACGAAGTTGTGACTGCCATCGGAGTCAACCCGGATGGTACCTGGAGACAGGTCCGCCGGAGTGATGGACTGACGGGCTGGTCTTTTGCTCAGTTCTTAGCTCTTGTCACGAACGATCCTCCTCCCAACCCAAATGATCCTCCTCCCGATAATGTGGCAGGGAATTGGTTTCGCGTGACTACAAATTTGAACGGGCGTACAGGACCCGGGACAAGCTTCAACATCATAGGCATTTTAAATAAAGATGAAGTGGTGGAGGCACTCGCTGCCAACGCCGATCAAAGCTGGATACGCGTCCACCGCGTGGATGGGTGGATAGCCTGGGTATCCAGTAGTTTCCTGACGAACGTGGGCAAGAACCCAGCCTCGGTGATGCAAAAGGTGTTCAAGGGAGTGACATATTACCGCAACGAGCGCACAACCCCTAGCACTTTGATTTCGCATGTCATTGAGATTGATACCAAATCTATCGATGGACTGCGTTTTTTGGTGACCCCTCCGCTGCGTGATACCGTCCCTCAATTGTGCACGCGTACCACCTCTCAATTCCTGGACGATAATGATATGCAGATCGCCATCAATGGAGATGGATATTTCTATCTCGATCCAATAGATTATCCTCCGCAAAATTACTGCACTAACAGCGATCCCGTTAAACTGATGGGATATGCGGCTTCACGTGGCAAGATATATTCTCCGAAAGCGCCGAGTCATCCAGTTCTGTATATAAATCAGCGCAACGAGATCACATTCGATACGCCCAAAGGGAAAATCTATAACGCCATTTCAGGCGATCGCCTATTAGTGTCTAGGGGCCAAAAGGTGGCAGGACTGGATGCACAAATTGTGAATCCACGCACAGCCATTGGAATGAATCAAAATGGCCGCTACCTCTATTTAGTCGTGGTCGACGGCCGCGAAACCAGCATCGGGGCAACCTTCAGCCAGGTGGCGGATATGTTACTCTCTTATGGTGTGCATACAGGTATGGCTTTGGATGGAGGAGGTTCTTCTACGTTGGTGATCGAAGGAGTGGATAGATTGCCTCGTCTCCTTAATACCCCGGTCAATGAAAATACACCAAAGCGTGAAAGAGCTGTGGCAAATCATCTGGGGATTTCATTGAAGAAGCAATAGACAATTGTTCCTTCCCAACAAAAAAGACTTCGGATGCAATTCCGAAGTCTTTCGATTCTTTTAGGTCGAGATGTCTGCAACCGCTGTGTCGAAATCGTGATAAATTGGAATGATTTGTGTCACACCCGTGATTTCCAACACCCGATGCACATCATAGATCGGACCCACCAATCCCATTTTGCCACCTTGGCTTGAAACGGACCTGGCGGTATTGATCAGCATCGGAATTCCGATGGAGGAGAGGTAGGTCACCTTGGATAAATCCACCAACACACGCGCAGCCTCTCCGGTGCAAAGGCGGGCAAATTGCACTTCCACGCTAAACGTTCCCTGCATGTCCAACGTTCCAATCAGGGTGATCAAGCGGACGCCGTTATCCAATTCGGTGTATTGAAGTTCCATCGATATGTACCTTTCGTAAAAAAAGAAATGAGCCTATGGAAGGATCGCTGCCACGGCGGCATCCAGATCATGATGGACGGGAATAATCAATGGGATACCCGTCAATTCCAGAATGTTTTCGACGTTGGTTTGTGGGTTGAGTAAAGCCATCTTTCCACCGTTTTTTGCAATTGCTTTCGCGGAATTAATAAGCAAAGGGATTCCGATGGATGAAATGTAATTCACCTTCGATAAATCGACAAGCACACAGACCTTCTCTCCGGCACAACGGCGCACAAACTCCACTTCTACCCGCGACACTCCATTCATATCCAGGGTGCCATTTAAGGGTTTGTCCAAAAATTAGTTAATCAATTTGGATGTGGTCGAATGGTATAGTTCCATTCGGGGAACAACTTATGCGGATGTAAATTGACATTTGCTTTTTCTTCTGGAGTAACTTTGCGTTTGGTCTGGTAATGCTTTCTGTCGAAATAAGCCGCACACTGAAAACCGGTTTCGGTGGTACTGGTACGAATGAACTTTAACACCGTTTCATAACTGAGCAGGGGTTGCCCAACCCAATTTTGGCTGATGACGCAAAACATGCGATGTTCGATCAAGTTCCACTTGGAAGTACCCGGCGGATAATGCGTCAGGGTGATGGCAAGCTGGAACTCATCGGCTAATTTTTGCAGTTGGACTTTCCATAACCAACTGTCGCAGGCATTGGCGCCACCTGCATCGGCTTGGATGAGCAAATCGGTGCAGTGACGGTAATGGGTCGGTGTACTCTTCAACAACCAATGCCGAATGGCGGCCACGGCGAAGTCTGCGGTTTCGTGGGAGACACCGACCAGCATGAAGCCTTCATTGCGTTGGATGTCATAGACGCCGTACAAAACCGCTTTGCCAAGGGCATCGCTGAGAAAATCCGTTGCGAAAACATCCAATGGCTCTCTGCGTAGCGTACGACCTGGATTTCGAAATTGTCCAATTTTCTCCTTTTTTTTGCCGTCCACGCTGATTTTGGGCTGTTTTTTGCGTGCAAATCGCTTGCGTTGCTTTTCGATATATTGCATCTGCTGATCGCGGCGCTCATCCCGCTGACGACTGAGACGCTTGCGATTGACTCGTAGGGTATATTTCAAAAGCCGTGCCAAACGCGGAATGGTACTATGTTCCACCTGAAATCCTTGGCGTTTCAATTCTTTGGCAAGTTTGCGACAGGTTTTCCGCGTCCACTTCAAGCCTGTGATCGGATCACCAGCCGTTGCATCCTGCAACAGCTCTTCGAGCGCCTTCAGGATCCGTGGTTGTTTTTTTCGATGGGCGGTCGTCCTGCGCCGGAGTGACGAATTTTGGCAAACTGCTTTTTATTGGCATGTTCAATCTCACGTCGACCGCGGGCGATGGTGGTCCGGCTCAATCCGGTTACTTCCGCTAACTGGGCTGTACCGCCTCGACCTCGTTCGTTGGCTAAGACACCTACAAATCGTCTGCGGTTTCTTTCGTTCAACTCCAATAACACCCGATTGATCGCCTTGTGCTGCTTCGCAATTTTCCCGTGTGGATGGCGTTGGCAACTCTTGCAGATACAATGATGCATTCTTCGTCTGGCTTTGTTCGGCATTGGGCTCGCCTCATGCTACATTTTTCATGCAAGCCCATTATATTTTGAATTGATTAAGTTATTTTTGGACAAATCCTTACATGCAGGTGAGTTCAAAGTATTGGCATGGTCAGCAGTTGTAGCAATGTCTTTGAATCACATAAATGCTTCTGCAAATCGAAAAACGGGCTAACACAGCGTGCAGCGTGCACCCGACTGGTGGGAGTCTGCGCGTTTTCAAGCGGTTTCTCTGGCTCAAAGTGGGTTCCGTCAAAGCGGCGTCATCTCGTCCCGCCCACCAGCGGGTAACGCAAACCGTTGGGCAGTTCCTTGATGAAATGGTGTAGATGAAAACCAAAACTGTTTTGATAGTTTTGCTTGTTATCCTGATTTTCCCTGCTTGCGGTCCAAGAGTCACTGTTGCTCCAGCAGCAAACAGCTTTGCGTTCGTTTTTCAATATACTCCATGCGGTGAAACTCCTGTGCACGTCTTAGATACAGCCAGCAGCACGTTGGTTTATACGCCGCTTGGCGATACAACTTCCACAACAATTTCTCTTCGATTGGCCGATGATGAACTAGAGTCAATTTATCAGAAGGCAATCGCCATTGGCTTTTTTGACTTTCCACCAGAATATGTTGTCCCAGATGACCAAGTACTTGGAACTCACATGCCCTCTTCAAGTTATCAGTTGAGTATGACCAAGGGTGAAATGTCAAATTCCGTCTCATGGCGGGACGATACTATAACCAAACCAGATTATGCAAAAGCTGACCAATTGCGAGAACTTATGAATCTGATCAAGGACATCATTCAATCGCATCCTGAAGTTCAACAACTTCCCGGACCCAAAATGTTGTGTGTATAAAAACTGCCCAACACAGCGTGCACCCGACTGGTGGGAGTCGCCGCGTTTTCAAGCAGTTTCTTTGGCTCAAAGCTTGTTCCGTCAAAGCGGCGTTATCTCGTCCCACCCACAAGCGGGTAACGCGAGCCGTTAGGCGCTTTCAAACAGAATTACTTTTCGGTCATGGAGAAAACTATGCCTGAATCATTTCCCGTTTGGTTTCCGTGGTTATTGAGTGCTCTTACAGGCGGTCTCTCAGCGGCTATTTACAATTCATTCGCGAATTGGCGAAGATCCAAGAAGGATGCAGAAAAGGCTCAAATCGCGCAGATTGAAGCGCTTCGGCAGGAACTGCTTCATGCACTCTCTATCATTGAATATAATCACGATCGAGTCCTCAGTGAGGGTATGCCACATAAGGGTCTTGCTGGCGTGGTGACTCTAAATGTTGAGAGGGTTCTCTTCGGTGCAATGCCCTCCTTGCGATTTCAGCCTAATGTTCTGGATCAGTTGCGCAATTATTTACGGGAAGTGGTTTATCTTAACAGTCTGATTACGGAACAAGCATCTCTCGTGCCAAGTAGTGTCTCGAATGTTGCGGTAGAGACGCGATTGAGAGATTACATAGCAGAGATCAAAGCAATTTGCACACGAGCAGACACTTTTCGAGAAAATGACCCCGAACCGTCCTTGAGAATTAAGGCTAAAAGAATCGTTGAGCAACTTGACAAGATAAAACTTTGATTCATTATCGACATTTCCGAGTTCAAAAGCGCCTAACAATGCGTGCACCCGACTGGTGGGAGTCTGCGCGTTTTTAGGCAGTTTGCGTGGCTTGAAGTTGGTTCCGGCAAAATGGCGTTGCCTCGTCCCACCCACCAGCGGGTAACGCCAGCCGTTAGCTGGCTATGAAATCAACGTAAAATAGTAAAAGGAATACATCGTGGAATTCAAAGAGGTTATACAATTTTGGTGGAGAGCAATGGCAAGAGCCTTTACCGACCTGCGTATCAAGGAGCGGGTTATGGATGGGCTAACCTTGATTGGTATAACCCTAATTGTCTCTTGGATTTTCACTCAAGGGGTCACAAGTATTGACTGGGTAAAAACAGTATGGATTTCATTTTCTGGAGGTCCTCCAGATGATTGGCAAAAATTGGTTGCGACTATTGGTGTTGCATTATTAATAAACTTCATCGTGCAACCAGCGAAAATGTATAAAGAACTTGGTGGTTTTGTAGCCAATCCATTCAAAATAAATGCGCGTGACCGTGTCTCTGACAATCGACCAGATAGTCAATCAAGATCAGGCTCTATAACCGTTGAAAATGTACATCCCAAATTAACAATTACTGATTGTTTTTTGACTTTAGACAGCATTCTTGATGAAAGCAAGAAAGAGAGATTGTATAGCCAGCAGAAGTACATCTCTTGGAGTTCGGGATTACGAAAAGATCCTAAAGTTGCCGAAAGAATAAATGAAGAAATAGAGATTAGACCAGAAGTGAAATTCGTTGCAGATTTAATTGAAACACAAAACAATGTTATTGTTCCTACTGTATGGAGCGGTCATCCGCCCCTGGAAATCGGAAAATACGAGTTTCACATTAATGCGCATGGAAGATTTAGTGGTTTTGAAGCAACTAAAAAAGAAGTTTTTATTGTCGATTACAAAGGTAAAAATAATGTGTCTGTAACCAAAAAAGGTGATAAACCAAATGCCGCCAGCTAACACAGCGTGCACCCGACTGGTGGGAGTCGGCGCGTTTTCAGGCAGTTTCCCAAGCTCAGGCTGGTTCCGTCAAAGCGGCGTTGTCTCGTCCCGCCCACCAGCGGGTAACGCACATCGTTAGCCGCAAAAACAAAATAATGTGAAGGCTATCGTCTATGAAACCACAAATTTCTTATGTCATTTGCGCTGTGCAGAGAAGCGGCAGTTTCCTATTGTGCGAGGCTCTGAAGAATACAGGCTTGGCGGGATTCCCCGAAGAGTATTTTCTGAATGGAGCCGGTTGGGAAGATAATCCGTGGGCACGTCAGCAGGGAGTAATTTCTCGCAGAGATTACCTGAATTTGGTATTTGAGCAGGGGACTTCACCCAACGGTGTCTTTGGAACAAAAGTCATGTGGAATTATTTTCACACTATCCTCAAAAGTCTTCAAGAGCTTTCGGAATATACAGACTTGAATGCCTCGCAACTCATGGCATCCCTATTTCCGAATGTCCACTACATTTGGATCGTCAGACGAGATAAAGTACGTCAAGCTGTCTCTTGGGCGAAGGCAGGGCAGACCGATGTTTATGCTTGGCACAAAGAGGAGACCCCTACACCGAAACGAGAGCCATTTTTTGATTTTGAGTTCATAGACCTATTGCATAATCTAATAATAGAGGGTGAAGCAGGTTGGCAAAACTTTTTTAACGCCTGTAGAGTACAGCCATTCAAAGTAGAGTATGAGGAACTTGTCAAAGCTTATGAGCCGACCGCACTCAGAATTCTTGATTACCTGAATGTTTCTTATCCTAAGCGTTTGATTTTCGGTGAGAGGAAACTTCAGAAGCAAGCAGATGCCTTGAATGAAGAGTGGGTTGAGAAGTATATTGAGACGAGGCATGCCAAAGAATGCGCCTAACACAACGTGCACCCGACTGGTGGGAGTCTGCGCGTTTTCAGGCAGTTTTCTGGGCTCAAGCTTGGTTCCGTCAAAGCGGCGTGGTCTCGTCCCGCCCACCAGCGGGTAACGCCAGCCGTTAGGCGTTTGATTCAGGTGGTTGAATTCTTTTGCACCGTGTTCACATTTATGATAACATGGGGATATGCGGACCGTCAATTTCTATCGTCTCCCCAATGGTCAAAGTCCTGTTGAAAAATTCTTAGACTCGTTGACGGGCAAGCAAGCACAGAAGGTTTTATGGGTATTGCAACTGATCGAGGAATTAGAGTCAGTTCCTCGCCAATACTTCAAGAAACTGGTGGATAGCGAAGGAATCTGGGAAGTCCGCATCCAATTCGGAAATGATATTTTCCGATTGTTGGGGTTTTTTGATGGCGGTCCCTTGCTAATTTTGACAAACGGGTTTGCCAAGAAAACGCAAAAGACGCCTCCGCAAGAAATTGCCCTTGCGATCCGCCGCAAGAGTGATTATTTAGCAAGGAGAAAAAAACCATGAGTGATGTGAAACGGTATGTTCAAAATCGAGCGAAGCGAGATCCTGAATTCGCAGAAAATTACGATTCAGGCTATGCTGATTTCAAGATTGGGGTTGTTTTACGTCAGGCAAGAGAAGCGGCTGGTCTCACGCAAGATGAAGTCGCACGAAAGTTAAAAACCAAGAAGTCTGCGATTTCCCGAATTGAAAATCATGCCGATGATGTAAGGTTATCCACCATTCGTCGGTATGCGAAGGCGGTTGGTGCTAATCTTCAAATCAGGTTATCCTCTTCGCAAAGAGGCTAGGCAGGCAAAAAAACGCCTAACACAGCGTGCACCCGACTGGTGGGAGTCTGCGCGATTTCAGGCAGTTTGCGTGGCTTGGAGTTGGTTCCGGTAAAACGGCGTCCTCTCGTCCCACCCACCAGCGGGTAACGCACACCGTTAGCCCGCTAGACCAGCAATAAAGTTTAGGAGCAAGATATGCCTACGACAAAAAAAGCAAGTAAGACTATTGATACCGATGAAATGAATGGCTTACTTGCTGAGTACAAGACTCTTCGAGATGAAATCCTTTCTGCAAAGGGGAGACGTCTTCAAACGGTGTCATTGACTGTAGGCGCATTTGGAGCAATATTATCAATCATTGCTGGAACAGTTCTTGGCTCAAATACTCAATCTGTCGTAACACAACTTGCCGTATCTATTGGTGGCAGTGTTGCCCTGTATGGTATATTGATTCCAAGTCAAATCATGACCAGGCATCTCCAACAAACAATACAAAGAACTGGTGCTTATATTCGCGTCTTTATTGAACCTCGAGTTCCAGGGTTGAATTGGGAAAATAGATGGAATGTCCACAAATCGCAACATGGGCTTCCAAAAGGTTTGGGTGGAATCGGTGGTATCTATTACTTTCTTTCGCTCCTACCTTTATTACTTCCACTTTACATACTAAGTCACAGCGCTCAAAATTGGCGCTTTATTTTTGTGCTTGTTCCACTGCTTTTGTGGTCTCTATTCTTAGTTATGATATGCAAGCAGCCGTTTCAAAAGGATGGAAGTGGCAATGGCAAGCCGACCATCAAAGGCCCGCTCCCCGACAAAATGCGGGCTAACAAAGCGTGCACCCGACTGGTGGGAGTCGGCGCGTTTTCAGGCGGTTTGCGTGGCTTGGAGTTAGTTCCGTCAAAGTGGCGTTGTCTCGTCCCACCCACCAGCGGGTAACGCCAGCCGTTAGGCGGCTATCGATTTTTGGAGATAAAATAAATCAAAATTGTTTCTCATAGGAGGTCATAATGGCAACTAAAAAGAGTACAAATCCAACCGTAGAGAAAAAGGGGCAAACTAAAATCTCGTCTGAGGTAATGCCGCGTCGAACACTTGAGCAAGTGATTCGTGTCGCAGAACTCCTACACAATACTTACGCAGGCAAGTCAGCTTCTTGGGAAGATGTTGCAAAAGCTCTTGGAATAGGTGCAGCATCTGTCAACACCAAATACATAATTTGGGCTGCGCAAGGTTATGGCATTGTTCATAAAGACGAAAGCAATATGATTTCACTCTCGGAAACTGGAAGAAAAATTGTTGCACCTAATTATGAGAATGAAGATACCGAAGGTAGGCTGAAAGCAATCCTAACTCCTACTTTGCTCAGCAAGTTTTATTCAGACTACGATGGACATCCAATTCCCTCAGAAATTCACTTCCCAAATGTTCTTGAAAGCCGATATGATGTGCCTCGCGACCGGGTGACTGAAACTATACAGATTATTATTGATAATGCACGATACGCAGGAATCCTTGAGCAGTCCACGACAGGTGGAGAGCCCACCATTAGGCTTTCTGGAGCAGGCGTTGCCGTACCTGTTCAAGAGGTGGCAATAATAGTTGATGAATTTGTAGATGCTTCGACCGTTTCTGTACAAGCAGAAGACATTGAGTGGGCAAAAACGTGTTTCTATATTACGCCACTTGGCGAGGATGGTACAGAAATTAGAAAGCATGCTGACATGATGTTGAAGCACCTTCTTGACCCAGTGTTGAAAAGTCAGTTTGGGATGGAAGTTGTGCGTGCAGATAAAATTGAGCGTTCCGGTATTATCACACAGCAGATTTTTGAACAGCTTGCAAGAGCAGCCCTTTGTGTAGCTGACTTATCGTTCAATAATCCTAACGCCTTTTATGAATTGGGGGTCCGTCACGTGTTTAAGTTACCGACTATTCAAATTATTCGTAAGGGAGACAAGATTCCGTTTGATGTTTCTCAAGGTCGAACCATCACAATTGATACATCAGACATCTACACGGTGATGGATCGTTTTGAGTCAGCACGTCGAGAGTTAGCTGAGCATGTAAAGCACATTCAGTCCGCTGGCAGCTCAGGCATTGTAGAAGATAATCCCATCAATATATATTTGCCTGGCTTAAAGGTTATTTTGCCCAAGTAAGAGAAATTCGAGACAGCCTCATCATGAGGTGACGCCGCCTAACACAGCGTGCAGCAACTGTCTTGCGTGTCAAGGCAGTTGCTGTTTTTTTATTCATTTGAAAAGCACAAAATAATTACATCGCTGCACACCGGAAAGGTTGGCTGTCGCGCAGCATCGCATTCAGGATGGTGTTGCTGGTATTGGGTTTGGATCAGCGGGTTGTAGCGGGTGGCCACGAGGGTGGACATATAGAGAACACTGCGAACATCTCCACGTCCGCCCTTGGTTTTGCGATAGCCACGCTTCCTGCCACTGTCATAGTTCATCGGTGCCACACCTACGAGAGCTGCAATCTTCTTGCGATCCATTTTGCCCAGTTCGGGGAGTTCTGCCAGCAAAGTGGCAGTGGTCACTTTCCCCACACCCGGAGCACTGCTCAGGATCTCGGTTTGTTCCTGCCACTCTTCCTGCTCTTTCATGAACTGCTGGGTCTGTTCATCCAAGAGTTTCTTTTCGTCCTTCAAACAGGCGATAATCCTCTCCACTGAGCCTCGCAAGCTTGGGGAGATGGTTCGCAGGCGGTTTTGCTCTGCCTTGAGCATCTCGTCCAGTTGCCTGCGTCGCACCAGCAGGGCACTGAGTTGCTTTCCAGCTTCACTTTTGCTCTCATAGCGCCTAGGCTGCACTCTTTGCCCAAACACAGCCAGCACCTGGGCATCCAACTTGTCTGTCTTAGCCAGCAAACCACAGGCGCGGGCAAATTGTCTCACTCGGGCAGGATTCACAACTGCCACTGCCAAGCCTGCCCCAAATAACGCCTCCACCACTCCCCGCTGGTATCCGCCTGTGGCTTCCACCACGATGAGCTCGGGTTGCAGCTCGAGCATCTGTTGCACCAGGCAAGCAATTCCTGCCTGGTTATTATCCACCTGCTTTTCCCCTCTCTCTCCCAGCACCGCAATATCCAGCCTGTCCTTTGCCACATCGATCCCTACATACGTTTCACTACTAGTTGCCATTTGTTCCTCCTCTTCTTATAATAGAGGTATGCCCGGGCTAGTATTCGGTCTTGAAGACCCTTCAACTGTTCGGGCTCATGAGATAGGGACATGGCGATCCTGCTGCACGACGGTCTCTGCTGGACCACCCGACTAGCGATCTGCCATGTCCTCTTTCATGATACTACCCGACTGGTGGGAGTCGGCGCGTTTTTAGGCATTCTTCTTGGCTTGGAGTTGGTTCCGTCAAAGCAGCGTCATCTCGTCCCGCCCACCAGCGGGTAACGCAAGCCGTTGGCTGGCTTCGGCAGGTTCGGAATCTAGTTTATTTGTATCTTGACGAAACAGAACGTGCGTTCTAAAATCTCGTAAAGGAGATTTACCATGAGAAAAATTATTGTGCTTGAACATATCTCTCTTGATGGTGTCATACAAGCCCCAGGCGGGCCAGACGAAGATACCAGCGGCGGCTTCGCGTATGGCGGGTGGATAGCGCCATATTCCGACGAGATTCTTGGAACGCTCCTGAGAAGGCAGATGAACATGCCGTTCGACCTGTTGTTGGGGCGCAAAACCTTTGATATTTGGGCGTCGTTCTGGCCGCAGCATGCGGACGAATGGCCTGGCGTCAACACGGCGACCAAGTACGTCGCCTCGAATACCATGGCGTCTAGCGAATGGCAGCCGTCCGTGTTTTTAAACGGAGATATCCCAGAAAAAGTCGCCGAAATCAAGCAGGGGCAAGGGCCGGATTTGCACGTTTGGGGAAGTGGTAAGCTCCTTCAGACGCTTATCCAGCATGATTTAGTCGATGCGTTCTGGCTGATGATATATCCGATCACGTTGGGCAGTGGAAAGCGGTTGTTTGCCGATGGCACGATCCCGGCGGCGTTCAAGGTGACGGAAAGCAAAGTCGGCTCGAATGGCGTCATTGTGGTGAATTACGAGCGTGCAGGCGCAATCACCACCGGAAGTTCATGAATATTCACGCTGTTCTTAACAGCCAGTAGAGTATTGCAAAACAAAACGCCAGCCAACAATGCGTGCAGCGGATTTGGCGGTGGGCCCCGCTTTTTAGTCCACTCTAAGCGAAAACATTTTCCGTTTCGCGGGCTGATTCTCCCGCCAAACCGCTAACGCCCACCGTTGGGCGCTTGGCATTCTTGGCTTAAGAACAAATGCAGGAAATCGAATGTAGTTCTGCAAAGAAATGCT
>WNFU01006163.1_pt1 | contig 14601 bp, 9 predicted proteins | sample 5400121 | NCBI WGS metagenome assembly WNFU01 (sample SAMN13153360, study PRJNA577476) | soil metagenome | isolation source: 100 cm soil or saprolite under grassland replicate 1 | place: USA:California | collected 2016-06-15
GCAATCCGCTGGCTCTCCGAGGGTCACTAAGCAGTGAGTCAGCCCAGTGTGAACCTCGCGATGGCCAGTTCCATGCGCGACAGGTGCTTCCGAAGTCCTGGCGGAATAAATTCCGCGCTCCTATTGAATTGTTACGGCTCAGGCTTTCTTCGCCTCTTCCTTCTTCCAGGTTCGCTTCGGAGCCTTGGTGATGAGGCCTTTCTTGAGCGCGGTGGTAGCGACGCGGACATAACGGACCTCGCCATTGGGCAAGCGCGCTTTGACCCGCTGGAGGTTGGGCAGAAAACGCCGTTTGGTAATGGCGGTCACGTGCGTGCCAATGCCGCCCGACTTCTTGGCTTTGCCGCTGCGCCAGATGATGCTGCCCTTCATCGGGCCTTTGCCTGTCAATTCACAAAATCGCGCCATATCCATCCCCTTCTCATTCAGGGAGCGGAGAAGGTAGCAATCGCGGCGGTCATTGCAAGCACTATTTTGAATTCGCCCGCTTTTGCAACACGGCATCCATCTGGTTTCGCCAGGCTGCCAGGCGCGCCCACATTTCGGCATCGGCGTGCAGCGGGTCGAACCGGGAGGGCGCGAAGTCCAGATAAAGCGCGCGTTGCAACGCGGGGTCGAAGTTCGGGTTCGGCGCGTTGGTCTGCGCTCTCACGCGCTCGCGCCAGGCCGCGAGTTCGCGTTTCAGGCGGGCGACACGGCGCGGCTCGCGAAGGGAGAGGTCGTTGGTTTCACGGATGTCCTTCGCGAGATTGAACAGCTCCACGCCCCCGTCCTCGTATCGCTCGACAAGCTTCCAATCACCGTCGCGAACCGCGCCGGCGGGCTGGCTGCCCTGGTTGGTGTAGTGCGGGAAATGCCAGAAAAACGGGCGCGCTTTCGGCGTCCCGCGACCGCGCAGGAGTGACGCGATGCTGACGCCATCGAGATTGCGCGGCGCCGGGGCGCCGGCGATTTCCGCCAGCGTCGGCAACCAGTCCGTGTTGATGACCGGCGTGTCCACGACGCGGCCGGAAGGAACCCGGCCCGGCCAGCGCACGATGAGCGGCACGCGCAGACCGCCTTCGTAGAGGTAACCCTTGCCGGCACGGAACGGTGTGTTGTGCGTGACGCGCGCATGCGGCCCTTCCGGCACGTGCAGGCCGCCGTGGTCCGACGTGAAGATCACCAGCGTGCGATCGCCCAACCCGAGGGCGTCAAGCTTCGCGAGCAACAGGCCGACGGTGTCATCGAGCGTCTCGATCAACGCGGCGTAAACCGGTTCGAAAGCGCCCGCATTTTTCGAGACCAACCCGGCCCTGGCCGAATAGGGTATGTGGGGAGTGTTGTGCGCCAGGTAGAGAAAGAACGGCCGGTCGCGGTTCTTCTCCATGAACTCGACTGCGCGGGCGGTGAGGTCGTATTCGCCCTTGCCGCCTTCGGTCGCCGACGGTTTCGTCACGGCATTGCCGGGATGGTAGAAATCGAAACCCTGGTCGGTCGGCAAAAAGCCCGTTCCGCCGAGGTGCCATTTGCCGATGCATGCGGTCGCGTAGCCGGCATCGTGCAGGCACTCGGCCACGGTCTTTTCGCCGAGCGGCAATTGTTGTTCGATGACCGGATGGAGGAGTTTTTGGGACGGGCAATCCGGCCGGCCGGGCAAATAGGTGGTGAGATGCAGCCGGGCCGGGGTTTTGCCGGTCAGGATCGCCGCACGCGACGGCGAACAAATCGGTTGCGCGACATAAGCGCACGTGAAACGGGAACCTTCCCCGGCCAGGCGGTCCAGGTGCGGCGTGTGGTGTTCGCATCGGCCGTAACAGGCGAGATCGTTCGGCCCGAGATCGTCGGCGAGAATGAAGACGATGTTCGGGCGCGGCGGCGCGGCGGCGGCGACAGCCCATGCGGTCAGCGCCAGGATTGCGTAAAGCGAAAGGGATGATTTGGATGATTTCACAGCCCGCCTGGATTTCCGGATTGCCCGGAGGTCGTTGACCGTTTTGTTGGGCTTTGTGGCGCTGTTTCCCGCGGCTTCGTCACATTTCCGCCGGTCACGTAATAATAGCGGTCGAACTGCGCGCCATTGCCCGCCGCACGCGGGTCTTTCGTTTCGGCCAGGTAACGGTCGAGTTCCGCGCGAAGCTTGGCCTTCCTTTGGGCGTAGAGCGGGCCGGCCGCGACGTTCGTCATCTGCCATGGATCGTTGCCGAGATCGTAAAGCTCCTCGGCCTGGCGTTTGCCGAAGGCGAGAGCAAACAGCCGTTTCACGTCCGGCTTGTCGCCGTGCTCGACGACCGCCTGTTTGCTGGGCGAACCGTCAATGCTCAGGTGTTCGTCCACGTCGCCGTAGAGGGGCGGATCGCCGGCCGGCCAGCGATCGGGCTCGAAGTTGCGAAGGTAAAGGAACTGCGCCGTGCGGATGGCGCGAATGGGGTAGCCAACATTGCCCGCGCGCACGTTTGCATGGCGCTCGCGGCCGAAGAATGCGCGGTCGCGCGTCGGATCGACCTGCCCCGAATTGCCTGACAGCAGCAAGGACAACAGGCTGCGACCGGTCATGCCGGGCAACGGTTTGAGTCCCGCCGCTTCGAGAAACGTCGGCGCCAGGTCGGTCAGACTTACCAAATCGTCCAGTTCGCGTCCACCCCTGCTCCGAGCCGGCCAACGGATGGCCAACGGCATGCGCGTTCCGGCGTCGTAGCAAGTCGCCTTGCCCCGCGGGAACGGAAAACCGTTGTCGCTGGTGACGATCACAAGCGTGTTGTCGAGTTGACCGGCGTCTTCGAGCAGCTTCAGCATCGCGCCAACATCGCGGTCGAAGCGTTCGATTTCGAAGTAGTAATCGAGGATGTCGCTGCGCACGGCGGGTGTGTCGGGCAGGAACGGGGGCACCGTCAGGTTATCGATTTGATGGCCTGACTTTACACCGGCGCCGCGTTCGTACGGCCGATGCGGGTCCTGACTGCCGAACCAGAAGCAGAACGGCCTGCCCCGCGGCACACTTTTCAGAAACGTCGCGAAATCCTTGTAGGCCCGGCCCGCGGGGTTATGCGGGCGCCCGCCGAATTTGAAATCCCCCGGGCCCCAGCCCTTTCCCTGGAGACCGACATGATAACCCGCCTTTTCCAGCAGATCGGGATAAACCGCAAACTTGTCCGGCCAGCGGCTCCACAAGTTGGCGCCGTCCTCCAACCGCCAGAAATCCTGCCCGGTGAGCAGCGCCCCGCGCGACGGCGTGCAACTGGGCGACGAACAGAAAGCCCGCTTGAAATTCACACCCTCGCGCGCCACACGGTCGAAGTTCGGCGTGCGACAGACGGTGTCGCCATTCGCGCCGAAGTGCCACCACGACGCGTCATCGGCGATGCAGAGCAGGATGTTGGGGCGCGAGTCGGCGGCGCGGGCGCAGGGCGCCAACCCGAGCAGCAGCGCGCCGATCAACTTCAGAATGCGCGCCGGTTTGCCGCCGGCGCGGCAGGCTGTGTTCGAGACATTCTTCGGATTGCGCACAGGTTTCGCGGGGACGTCGCGGTGCAACTGTCGGTCGGGCTCAGCGATTCATCAGCTCTTCGATTTCGTCGGCTTCGATGGGACTGCCGGCCATCAGATCCACGTTGTCCTTCTCGCCCACGTACACGGTGTTTTCGAGGCGGACGGCCAACCCTTCTTCGCGTACGTAAATGCCCGGTTCGACGGTCATCACCCAGCCCGGGCGGATGGGTTCGGTCATAAGGCCAACGTCGTGCACGTCCAAGCCGATCGGATGGCCAATGCCGTGCATGAAATACCTTTTAAACGCCGGCTTGTCGGGGTCAAGCCGTTTGATCTCCCGCACCGTCAACAATCCGAGGTCCACCAATTCCTTTTCCACCATTTGCTCCGCCTCCTTTTGCCACTCCTTGTGCAGCTTGCCGGGGACCAGGGCGCGGACGCACTGACGGAACACGCGCAGCACCGCCTGATAGACCTGTTTCTGCCGGCGCGTGAACCGGCCGCTCGCCGGAATCGTGCGCGTCATGTCGGCGTTGTAATTGGCATAGCTGGCCGCCACGTCGAGCAACACAAGATCGCGTTTGCGGCAGACCTGATCGTTCCGGACGTAATGCAGGACGCAGGCGTTGGCGCCGCTGGCGATGATGGGCTGGTAGGCGAAGCCGCCACCGCGACGGATAAATTCGCGGGCGAACTCGGCTTCCACTTCAGTCTCGCCAACGCCCGGTTTCATGAACCGCAGCACGCGCCGGAAACCGCTCTCGGTGATGGCACCCGCCTTTTTGATCAGATCGATTTCCCAATCGGATTTGACGATGCGCAACCGGTGCATGAGCCGGGCCAGGCGCTGGTAATCGTGCAAGGGATACCGCGCCTGGCAATCCTTGATGAACCGGGCGTCGCGGGTTTCCACTTCAATGACGGCCCGCTTGTGCTCGTTGGTATTGAGATAAACGTGGTCACATTCGCACATCAGACGATGAAACAGGCCGTGGAACTCCGGCAGCCACATGACAATCTCGATGCCGGAAATCCTGCGCGCCTCATCGCGGGTCAGCTTGTGCCCTTCCCAAAGCGCCAGAGGCTCGCTCGGCTCGCGCAGGAAAAGAACCGCCCGATGCTTCTCGTCGTCCGCGTCGGGAAAGAGCAGCAGGATCGTTTCCTCCTGCTCGATGCCGGTGAGATAAAACAGGTCGGAATTCTGCCGCAGCGCCAGCGTGCCGTCGGCGTTGGTGAGCGGGACATCGTTGGCGTTCACGATCGCGAGCGAATTTTTCAGCATCAGTTTTGTGAGCCGCTCGCGGTTGGTGATGAAGAGCTGCGGAGGGATGGGCGCGTATCGCATGCCTGTTATGAAATTCAGTCTGCGGAAATTGGCGAGCAATTTCGCGCGCGCCGTCATTTCCCGCCCTTCGGTCACCCTCTCCCCCTCGGAGGGGGAGAGGGATGGGGTGAGGGGGCAGCTCGGAGGTTCAGGGGCGCAATGCGCACACACAGTTCGGAGGATTCTCTCCCTGAGGTAAGGGAGACATCGTCCACTGTCTCTCGATCGCACAGCAACGAATCAAACAGACAATCCGGGCGCAACTGATTACATTGACCGGCCATGACGGTCGTCGCCTCCAGGAAGAAAAGAGTGTTCAAGGCCCTTGGGTTCGTGGTTCTCGGCATCGTCGTGGTGGCCCTGACTTTGCCCGTCTGGTTTCCCTGGGTGCTTCGCCCGGTGCTGGCGCAATTCGGCGTTCGCTTCGCTTCGTATGAGCGCCTTGGTTACACGCGGTTCGCCCTGGCCGGTGTCCGCGCAAACTTCGGGAACACGCGATTCAACAGTGACCGAATCACGGGTTTGCTGCCACCACGATGGCTTTGGCGGCGTTACTCCCGGAACGCCGGCGGGGAACCCTTTTTGACCGTCGCGCGGTGGGACCTTCAAATTGAGTCCGAGGGGCAGCGTCAACCAAGAAGATCGACAACCTCGCCGGGCTCAACCTTCGCCGTTGCGGAAAAGATCAACCGCGCACTGCCGGCCTGGCGGACCTGGTTGCCCGCGGCGCAACTGACCGGGGGGCGAGTTGGGATCGGATCGAATGAAGTGAAGATTGCCGCCGTTGAATGGCATCGCGGCAAACTGACGGCCACGGTCGAGTCGTTGAACCTGCGGGAAATGTTTATTGTCACCGGCGATTTCTCGGGTGCGCCGCCGTATGCGGTCTCCCTCGAGGCGAAGTCGTCCGGGGCGACGTGCCGGCTCCGGCTGTGGCGCGCGACCGATCAATGGCAAGCGGCGGGAGAAGTGAACTGGCAGAGCAACCGGGTGGAATTGGAGGCTGCTTTTGGACGCGACGGTTGGTGGCCAAAACGGGCGGGTTTGAAATCGGAATCCTTCCGTGTGCCCGCGAAGCTCCTGCCGGTCGGCGGTTATGACGATCCAACCGGGGCGTTCGCGTTTGAATGGCGCGACGGTCGCTTTCATCTCGAGGGATCGGCCCACGCGACACCGAGAGCTGCCGATCCCGCGTTCTCACCACCTCTGGAACTCAACCTGTCGGCGCGCGGCGACCCCGATTCAGTGGTGCTGGAGAAGCTCCGCATCACGTCTCCAGCACTCCAGGCGGAATTGTCCGATCCTATCGGGCTGAACCGGGCGGGAACGCTCACGACGGAAGCGGCGACGCTGCGCGTGGCACTCGACCTTGCCCAGCTTCCCGGGTCGTCGTTCGGAGGGAAATTAAACGGCCAGGTCATAGTGAAACCCGTGCCCGCCCGCTCGCCGACCGCCGAATTCGACCTGAGCGGCCAGGAACTGACCGGTCGGGGATTTTCCATCGCGCGCGCCCATCTCGGCGGTGCCCTCCGTTGGCCGACGCTGGACCTGGCTGACGCCGAAATTCAGTTCGCGGATGGTTCAATACTGGGAGGGACAGGTGAGATCAACCTGCAATCCCGCCAGGTTTCGGAAGGGAAGTGGCATTATCAGGGAGTCTGGGCGCGGCAGTTTCTTCCGGAGGGGATGACCTGTTCAAACCTGCACGCGACCGGGCGAATCAGCGGGTCACCGGGCGCGCCGGTCCACTCGGGCGAACTGACTGCGGAGAACTTTTCCGCCCCGCATCTGGGCCCTTGCCGCCTGCTCGCCACCTGGCGCGGGGAGAGTCTCACTTTTCCGGAAGCGCAAATCACGCTGGCGTCCGGAACTTCGGCGCTGGAACTGGCGGGCGCGGTTCGGGTCGGCTACCCGGCGGCACCCTCGTGCGACCTCGAGCTGAAGACCTTGACGCTGACTCGGGAGGCGGGCGCGCTCTTTGGGTTGGAGAAGCCCTGCCGGATTACGGTGCGCCGCGAGCCAAACACTCCCGGTGAGGCGGGGCGAGCCGGGCCGCGGCTCGACGACAACCGCATTCCGCCCTCAGCATGGCAGGTCAAAGTGGACGGATTCCATTGGATCGGTTCGGGCCGCGGTCTGACGCTGGACGGCGAAGCAGTTTGGCCGCGGCGCGGGCAGGTTACGATCAGCGGACACGGTCTGTCGCTGGCGGACCTGCCGGAGTTCGTCAGCGCGCCGGTTGCCGGGGCTTCGTTGGCCGCGATCGATTTGAAGGGGCACTGGGACAACGGGCCGATGGAATTCAAGCTTTCTGCCGAAGGAGAACTGCCCACGGTGGAGAACCGCACATTCTCCGCCAACTTCAGATTGACGGGCGATACCAATGGATTGGTGGCGGATCCCGTAATCGTATCTGCCGGGGGAGCCGAAATTTTTCATGCACAGGGCAGGATACCGCTGACCCTGACGCCGGAGCGCGGGCTGGTGCGGGTCAGATGGGAGGAAACGAAACCGTTTAATTTCCAGGCGGCGACTGCGCCGAACAAGGCGTTTTGGGATTTTGCGAGCCAACATCTCGGTGTCCAAATTACCGACCCGACAGTGGAAGCGAACCTGCAAGGGACGCTTCAGGAAGTGGAGGGGACGCTGCGTGCGCAGGCCGCTCGACTCGGCCGCTCCACGTCCACCGACGGAACGAAGATGCCGGCCATGGAAAACCTGCGGATCGAGACGGTGCTCGAGCGGGACCGGGTTCGACTCCGCGAGTTTGCCTTCGAGGTGGAAAACCAGCCGGTGCGCCTCACCGGCGATCTCCCGATTCGACCCGGTTTTCTTCACGAATTCATTTCCAACGGCGCGCTTCCCGAATGGCGGCGGGCGCGAGCTCGAGTCGAAATCGCGGATGCCAGAATCGGACCCTTTGCCCGCTATCTTCCCCGGGCGTTGAGTCCCCAAGGACGGCTGAGTGTGAACCTCGGCGTGGTACCCGGCGGAGAACTCGACGGCGAATTGAAGATCGCCGGCGCAGCCACGCGACCGATCCCGCCGCTGTCGCCCATCCGCGACATCGAGGCCACGGTGAAGTTCTCCGGCCGTCGCGCGACGATCAGCCAGTTCACCGGTCGAATAGGAGGACGGGAGGTGAGTATGACCGGTCACTTCGAGTTGCCGGAATCGGGCGAGCCGCAGTTTGACCTCAGACTGCGAGGGGACAACGTGCCGCTGGTTTACCAACCCGGCCTGCTGCTCCGCAGCGATTTCAATCTTCAACTGGCACAGGCCGGCCCGCAGCCGGCGACCGTCTCGGGTGAGGTGACGCTGCGGGACGGATTATACCTTCAGGACCTGAAAGCACTGGTGCCCACCGGGCGGGCGGAGCCGCTCGGCCGGCCGCCGTATTTCAGCGTGGAGGAAACGCCCTTCGCCGATTGGAAGTTGAACCTGAAAGTTCATGGCGATCGTTTCCTGCGGGTGCGCACGCCTTATTTCCGGGGAGTGGTTTCCGCCGACTTTCAGATCAAAGGCGATCTGGAGGAGCCGCAGGCGTTGGGCGAGGCGCGGATCAATTCCGGTCTGGTGCGTTTCCCCTTCGGCACGCTCCGTGTGGACCAGGGGCACGCGAGTCTGACCAGCGACCAGCCTTACGAACCGCAGTTGCTCGCCACCGCGTCCTCGCGCGTTTACGGCTACAACATCAAGATGGAGATCACCGGCACGGCAAGCGCGCCGTTCCTCTCGTTCAGTTCCACTCCGCCGCTGACTTCCGAACAGATCCTCCTGATGCTGGCGGCGGGCGAACTGCCGCGCGACGAGATGAATTTTTCGCGCGAGAAGAAAGTCGGCAACTTCGCGCTTTATCTCGGCAACGACATCATCGCGCGATTCCTGGGCGCCGAAAATTCCGCCGACCGGCTCACGATCCGGTCGGGCGAGGACATCTCACGGGAAGGGACGTCCACCTATCACGTCGAGTACAAATTGACGGCTGACTGGTCCGTGGTCGGGGAATACGACCGCTTCAGCGCCATGAATGCCGGGTTGAAATGGAGAATCTTCTCGCGATGAGGGGGGCGCGGGAAATTCAGTTGAGGGCTGACCAGGGAACTCCTCTTGAACATCCAACATCCAACTCCCGACGCGTCGCTGCCTTGCCACCCGTCCGATGTTCGGCGTTGGATGTTCGATGTTGGATGTTCTTCTGCGGTTTGGTTGCGGCTCCAACGCGCTGGGGACGTTCCGGACTGATCGCGAGGCTCCTCATTGCCGGTCTTCTGTCGCTCAGTCTCCTCTCCGCCCACAGCGAAGAAACCAACAAGGTCAAACACGCCAAACTGAAAATCTCGGGGTTCGGTTTGCTCGGGAACCGCGAGTTGAAGAAGACAATCCGCCTGATGGGCGGCAAGAAAACTCCGCCCGAATTCTACGACGCCAATTTTGTTGAGGATGGCGCCCTGATCATCGCGTCCACGCTGAATCGTGAGGGGTACCTCGCTCCGCGCCTCTCGGCGGCGCTCACGCTGGTGGACGGCCAGGTGCAGACGTTCGAATGGAATAAAGATCTCGACACGGTTCTGCCTCGGCCGCTCGCGGCGAAGAAGGTTCGCTTTCGAGTCCGGCGCGGCGTGCGTTACCATTACCAGCACCTCGCGATTCGCGGGTTGAAGTCGATTTCGCAGTCGAAAGCCCGGGCGTTCTTTGTCGAAACGGGATTTCTTGTATCGCTGAAGAGCACTCGCATCTACACACCATCGCGGCTCGACCGGTCCATCGGCGATCTCACCGAAGCGCTCGGGCGGAAGGGCTTCGAACGCGCGTCGGTTAAAGTTGCGCATCTGGAACGCAACGATTCCACCGGCGCCGTTCGTGTGGAGATCGCAGTCGAGGAGGGCTTCAAGACACTCGTCCGCTCGGTGATGACCGAAGTGTATGCGAGCGACGACCAGCCGCCGCGCGAGGTCGTGGCGCTGCAACTCCAAACGCCTTATTCCCGTCTCTGGTTGCAGGACTTCGTTCAGGGGCTGCGCACGAACGAATATCGGAAGGGCTTTCCGGATGCGTCGGCCGAAGTTTCCACCATTCGCCGGGAGACGAACGCGCCGAATGTCTTCGTCGATCTTCGGGCCCGGGTAAAGAGGGGGCCAAAAATCAAACTGGGCGAAATCCGGTTCGAAGGCAACCGGCGGACCAAACGGTCCGTGCTGGGAAGCCGAATCCGCCTGAAGCCCGGCAAAGACCTCGATCGCATCGAAGTGGAGCAGGGCCGCAATCGGTTGGCGCGGCTCGGCGCCTTCGATTCGGTAAGCATTCGTTATGAGCCGATGGACGATGCGACGCGAGACGTGGTGTACGAGGTCAAGGAGAGCAAGGCATTCGATTTCAGCCTCCTGTTCGGTTACGGCAGTTATGAACTGCTGCGCGGCGGCTTTGAACTCGACCACAGGAACGCGTTCGGCCTGGCGCACCAGGCGCGGCTGCGGGCGGTCCAGTCCTTCAAATCCACCAGCGCCGACTTTCTCTACACGGTGCCGGAGGTGTTCCGCGAGGATGTGGATGTGTTTTTTAATGCGTCCGGGTTGCGGCGCGAGGAGATTTCCTTTGTCCGGGAGGAATACGGAGGGGGCATTGGGGCGCGAAGATTCTTTCGTCCCATCGACACGGATATCAGCGCGCGCTACATCTACCAGTATCTGAACGCGCTCAACAACCAGGCACTGGCGCCCGTCGGGGTCGAACGGACGCGAGTGGGCGCGATCGTGCTCGATCTCAGGCACGATCACCGGGACAACCCTCTTCTCCCGACCCGCGGTTACGATTTGTTGGGGGCGGTTGAGGTCGCCTCAGCCTCGCTGGGCGGCGAGGTGGATTATCAGCGGGTCGAGGTGGCCGGTTCCTATCACGCGCATCTGGTCGGTGGCCTGTTTTTACATCTCGGCCTGCGGCATGGCGCCGCGTTGCAGCTCGGCGGCGCGAGTGGCGAACTTCCGTTTACCAAGCGTTTCTTCCCGGGCGGCGAAAACTCGGTGCGCGGCTATCAACAGGGCGAAGCTTCGCCGCGCGATGCGAACGGAAACCTGTTGGGCGCCGAGACGTACCTGCTGGGCAACGCGGAACTGGAACAGTTCCTGACGCCGTCGTTGTCGCTCGTGGGCTTTGTGGATGGAGTCGGCTTCGCGGAGCATTTGCGGGATTATCCCGCGAGCGAAGCGCTTTACTCCGCGGGCGGCGGCATTCGCTGGAAGAGCATTGTCGGTCCGGTACGACTGGAATACGGCTACAACCTGAATCGACGCAGCGGCGACCCGCACGGCACGTTGCATTTCTCGTTCGGATTTCCGTTTTGAGGCGGCAGGATCGCCCCCTTTCGTTTTTTCTCATGCATTCGGACCTTGAACCAGTTCATCCTCGTGCTCGTCGTCGTCATCGTCCTCGAAGCCAAGCCATTCGATCGAGGAGGACGAGGACGAAAGGACGGTTCATGGAAAGGGCCGGGTTCGCTGCCATCACCGCGACCTGGCCGCGCGGATCATCTCGACGGCGGCCTTGCCTTTCGGGTCGCCTTTACCGGAAGCTTCCAACGCGCGGCTGTAGGCCTCTTGCAATGCCTCCCGATACGCAGCGGCGTCTTTTGCGGAAAATTGCACGCCGCTGATTCGCATCTTCAACAGCCGGGCGGCCGCTTCGTCGTAAGAACCGCCCCGCAACAATTTTTCTGTTTCCGACATGATCTGGCGGACTTCGGTGGAGTCGGCTGTTTTGGCCGGAGAATTCGCACCGGGAGATTGTGCCGCGGCATCGACGCGCGGGGACGTCTCAGGCGCAGGGGCCTTTGCGGCCGGGTCTTTTTTGGTGCAAGCGACAAACAGGACGCAACACAGCACGGCGGCGACATCCTTGGTCGCGGTTGCAATGAAGTCACCAGACGGGTCCATGAATTGTCGGAGTCCGAGTCTGTCTAATACGTGCCCGTGCGCGAATCGGGATTATACCAGGCGTCGTTGGGGCCGGCGGGATTGGCGACAGCAGGCCAGATGTTTTGGCCGGCCAGTTCCGGAGAGAACCAGCGCGAAATCTTTATTGTCGTTCCGGAGCCGAACAATGTGCCAAAGGTCGCGATACCACCGACGATATCGGTCTGCGCCTTTGCGATCCGATTGGCGGCGTGGCGTTGGGAGATGCCCTCGTGAGGCTGATTGCCGACGTCGTTGAAGTTGTAGGCGGTCATGTCCTCATTGGCTTCCCAGAGCAGAATCCCGGTCGGTCGCAAATTGCCCAGGCGGAATTTCGAAGTTTTGAGATTGGCCGGTTGGGCCTGGTAAGCGATGATGGCGCCGTTAAACGAGTAACTCGTGATTTTGATGGAACGCTCTTTGAACTTCGCTCTTTTCGGACCGTTCCGATCCTTCTCGTCTTTCGGGCACATCAACACTTTCTGATTATTGGCGAGGTAGGGCGCGAGTTGGCCCCGCTTGAAGAATTCGACCTGGTTGGAAATCACGCCGGGCGAGTCGTCCCCCGCCGCGTCGGGAATATTGGCGGCGTAGGCCCAGCAATCCCGGTCCGGAGCGCCCCAACTGGGGTAGGGAAGAAAATCGTCGTTGTCGCCGGCGAACATTTGGGAAGCGAGCATGATTTGCCGGATATTGTTGAGGTCGGTGGTGAGTAAGGCCTGGTCTTTCGCCCGACTCAAGGCCGGCAAAAGCAATCCGGCCAGGATGGCGATGATGGCGATGACAACCAACAATTCGATCAAGGTGAAGGCAATCGTCCTTCGCGCCCGTGGGCGATGCCTGGGGTTCATAAAGAGGGAAGATAGAGAGGCGGAGTCCCGTTTGTCAACGGCGCGCCAAAGACGATACCGAGGGGGAGAGGTTGCCCGACCTGTCCGCCGTAGGCTTGGCGAAGGCGGAAGGGCGGGAGAAGGGGAGGTTCAAGGGCAGGGAACAGCGGCCGACGAGCGTCGCGTGAGGATCAGGAATCAGTGGCAGGTCGATCCGGGGCCGGGACGAGCGGCGAGATCGGGACTCACACGTCCTGATCCCGCCTCTTGCTTGGCCGGTCAACCTGGAAAATCGGTGATCCCTTGGTCCACGACGCAGGACGGATTTTTGTCCCATATGGGACAAAAATTGGTCGCGGCGCCGTCGGCGCGGTCTCACGTCAATTTCTCGGGATCAGGTGGTCTGAACCGGGTCCATGTTTGACACGCTCATGGTTTTTGAACGGTCACCATTGCTCGACACGCCTGCACTGGCCATTCACTCCGCGGCGTTGTTGGCGATTTCCACCGAGCCCTTGCTCCGGTTGCTGATGGAAGGTTTGCCGCCGAGCAGGTTGCCCGTAATGACCGCGCGTCGGACCTGTTCGCCCAGTTCGATCTGCGGTCTTTTGGCCCGGAACTCGCATCCGCGCACGATCACGCTCCCGCCGCCGCTGATCTGGAGCGCGTGGCGGCCCTCGTTCTTGCGATCCCATTGTACGAACGTACAGTCGCTGAAGCCGACGGTGCCTGTCCCGGCCACCTTGGCGATCTGGTTGCACGGTCCCCAGAAGGCGCTGTTCACGAACCGCACGCTGCCGGTATTGCCCGGCTTCACCTCGACCATGGTCGGGTCGGAACCGTGGAACGAGACGAACTCGCCGTTGGAAATCAGCAAGCCGTAAGGCGCGGAATCTTCGACCACCAGCGCGGTGCAGCAATCGTCGGCGCCGAGGCCGAGGAAGTTGCCGTTGCAAACACCGGCCTTGGTCTTGATGAACTTGTAACCGACGTTATAGCCAAAACAGAAGGTGTTAAAAACATACTGCCAGTCCGTGCGCCCGAAGATGAACGCTTCGCCGTGTTCCATCTGCCATTGAAACAGCTTCGGTTTCGTGCTCCACCACGGGTTGAAGTGGACGTTCTCGATCCGGCCGACGTCGTAAATCTGGTCCACGAGCACGCCGCGCCGCAGCGGCTGGCCCTGGACGTCGCGGATGAGGTGCCGCTCGTTTTGCGTGGCGTCGATGCCATTGTAGGCATTGAGCAACTCGACCTGGAGCACCGCCGGATTTTTCCCACGCAGGGCGATGGCCCACGGATACGGCTCGGGCACGTCGTCGGCCTTTTGAATCGGGTAATAGATCACCACGCCTTTGAGCGTGCTGTTGTGGTTGAGCGTGATGAAGGCCGGCCCCTCTTCCTTGCCGGCGCTTTCGGTCACGAGGAAGGTCGTGCCATCGTCGGTGGGCTTGGGCAGGCCACGGTCGCGCAGGCCGCTGTGCGCGGGAACGGATTGCCAGAGGCCGGCGAGCGTGACGGCGGCGGGCACGTTGAGGTGACCGGCGAAGAAAAAATTGCCGCCCCCGGCCTGCACCGTACCGCCGCCGGCCCGGGCCGCGGCGTCAAGCGCCTTTTGAAAAGCTGCGGTGTCGTCGGTCTGGCCATCGCCTTTCGCGCCGAAGTCGCGCGCAAGGTAAACGTCCGGAGCAGCGAGCGCGATGGCCGGGTAGAACAAAGCCGACAGCAAGCGAACAGAGGAGTTGAGCGTGGCAAGCAGCCGCATCGTAATGGACCGGGTGTGCATGGAGCGATCATTGACGAGCGCTCGGCGGATTGCAAACCATCGCCGCGGCTTCCTTCCGGTCAGACTCTGGGAGAGGGCCCGAAGGCCTGGCGCCTGATTCGCCCGTCACAGGTTGGGCCGGCTTGTGGCTGCGCGCATCTTCGGCCGAAGGATTGCGCCGACGAAATCTCCATGCAACTGAAGGCCGCGCCGAAGCCGTTTGCCTGCGTTCGCACCAACAATACGGACAAAGGGCTGAGGCTTGCG
>WNFU01021718.1_pt1 | contig 14592 bp, 15 predicted proteins | sample 5400121 | NCBI WGS metagenome assembly WNFU01 (sample SAMN13153360, study PRJNA577476) | soil metagenome | isolation source: 100 cm soil or saprolite under grassland replicate 1 | place: USA:California | collected 2016-06-15
GAGGAACGGAAGCTGCAGGTACTCCGTCGACGGGTAGTTCGCGTACGTCACGAGCGCCGCGGGATCCTCGCGGCGAACGACGCGGACCACCCGCGCGAGCAGGCGCTCGACTCGCCGTCTCCCGAACCAGCGAATGATCGCCGCAGGGATCTCATTACCGACCGCATAGCAGAGAACCGCGGGATGTCCGGCGCAGAGGGCGGTGTTCCGGCGCACAGCTTCGTCAACGCGGCGGGCGCCGCCGGCGTCGTTGAGGTAGCCGATGTAGCGCTCGGTGCCGAGCCCGACTAGGACGCGGAGGCCGTGGCGCTCGGCCGCGTCGAGCACGCGTGCCGGCGGCGCCGTGTACGTGCGCACAGCATTGACGCCATTCGCCTGCATCGTCTCGAAGTCGCGCTCGACCACCTCCGCAGCCGGGAACTCGTCGCCACGGTTGTCAGGACGGAAAGTTCCGTACGTCACGCCGCGCAAATAGAGCTTCTCGTCCGCCGCGAAGATGAACTTGCCCCGAACCTGCGGGCGTTCAAGTCGCCGCTTCGGAACCGCGTAGACTCCGCTCGCGCCCCGCGTCAGATTCGGCACCGAGCCGCACGCTTCGACCCCTGCCCACGGCTTCGCTATCTCCACGTACCTTCCCCTCGGTTGGATTCACAGCCGCAGCAGTAGAAACGTCGCCGGTCGTAATGCGAGGGAACCAAGAACTCCGGCTGCTGGCCGGGTATACCCATCCCGCCCCCGAGCCTGCGCGCCGATCGGCAGTGTCCCTGTCGAAGCTGGCACCGATACTGCTTGCCGCCCCGCATACCGGACCTGATTCGCTTTGTAGAGAATAGGCAGTGCTCGTAGCCGATGCAGCGAACTCACGACGGCTACGATCTTCGCGAGCAGTCAGAGCTGGCATTCTCAACCGCCCATGCCAGACCCATTTCTCGCGGAAACTGCCCTGAACCACCCCCTCCGGTTCGAGCGCAACGAGCCTACTAAGTTACTGTTGCCAACATCGGAATCAAAGCGGACGCGTGCTACGCTCCCCGCAAGCTGGCCGTTCGGGGGGTAGCTCCCCGTCCGTTTGGGTAGGCAGCCGCCTACCCGCTTGAGCGCGTGGGGTGCACAAATTCGATCGTCATGCTGCGGCTTCGTATTCGTGGAGGAGTCCACCGAGGAGGTCGCGGCGCCTAACTTCCAGGCGATGAAGGGTCGGTGCGGGTAGAGGCTCGGTTCCGCTGCCGCGATCCGGCGGTTGCAGGTCGAGCGCTCGGTGTGGACGCTGCTGGTTGAAGTGGCGGACGTAGACGCAGAGGACGTGCTCGAGCTGGCGGCGACCGAAGATGAGCAGCCGGTCGAGGCACTCTCTGCGCACGCTGCCGACCCAGCGCTCGGCATAGGCGTTCGCGTTCGGCGCCCGGATCGGCGTCCGGACGATCTTGACGCCTTCGCTGCGGAGGATGTCGTCGAAGGCGCGGCTGAACTTCGTGTCGCGGTCGTGGATCAGGAAGCGGGGCCGCTGGCTGCGGTCCTCGAGGTCCATCAGGAAGTTACGCGCTTGCTGGGTCATCCACACCGTATTCGGGTTACTCGTTGTAGTCACGTACTCGACCCGGCGTGTCCTGATCGAGATGAAGAAGAGCACGTACAGCCGCCGCAGCCAGACCGTGTCGACGGTGAATAAGTCGCAGGCGAGAATCGTGTTTCCCTGCTGACGCAGAAACGACCGCCAGCTGGGCCCGGCGCGCTCCGGCGCTGGCGGTACGCCGGCGCGGGCGAGCACATTGCGGACTAGCGTCGCTGAAACGGTGATCCCGAGCTTGCGCAACTCGCCGACGATCCGGACGTAGCCCCAGTGGCCGTTCTCGCGTGCGAGCCGGATGATCAGCTCGCGTACCTGCGGGTCGAGCGGTGGCCGGCCCGGCCGCCTGTGTGGGTACGTCCAGCGGCGCGCGACGATCCTCCGGTGCCAGCGCAGCAGCGTCTCAGGCGTAACCAGGAACGCCTGCCACGAGCGACGAGACATCATCCGGCTCAGCGTCGCCAGTAGCAGGCGATCCCTCTCCGCGAGCCGCGGACGCGGCGCCTGCCGCCGCAGGATCGACAGCTCGTGTCTCAGCACGAGGAGCTCGAGCTCCTTCGCGCAGTCGCTGCGCGCGAGCAGCAAGACGAGCGCGAACAGTCGGCAAGCGACGGCGTAGACGAACGACACGAACATAGGCGGCCTCCGAGGACGGGCCGCCGACCCTAGCCGCCTCCCGACCACCGACCCCCGGCACCGCATCAGGCCTGACGATCGTATGTGTCCGTTACGGGTTGCCGACCTGGGCAACACCTCATGTTGTGCGCTGGGGTCGCGGATACGGCTTGGTCGAATGACGAGTTAGCACGCTCGGCCACGGTTGGAGCGTCGGAGCCGTCGTACAATCGAGCCCTGGAAGCGAGGACGACAGTGGGGGAGGGGATAGTCGGCCGACGGGTGGAACTCGACGCGGTCGGGCGGTTCCTGGATGGACTCCCAGCAGGTCCTTCGGCTCTCGTGATCGAAGGCGAGGCTGGGATCGGCAAGACCACCCTGTGGCTCGAGGCGGTCAGCGCTGCGGAAGCTCGAGGGTACCGTGTGCTCTCGACGCGGCCAGCGGAAAGCGAGGCCAAGCTCTCCTACACGGCGCTCACCGACCTGGTTGGCGACGCCTTCGAGGAGACGCTGGCGGCGCTGCCGGCGCCGCAGGAGCGCGCGCTCGCGACCGCCCTTCTGCGCGTTGAGGCGGATGAGTCAGCCGATGCGCGGACGACGGCGACGGCGTTGGTGGGGGTCCTGACGGCGCTTGCGGCCGAGCGGCCGGTTCTGTTGGCCGTCGACGACGTACAGTGGCTTGACGCGGCGTCCAAGCGGGCGCTCGAGTTCGCTGTCCGCCGTCTGACGGCGAGCGTCGGGCTGCTCGTGACGCAGCGCACAGACGTTGACGGCGAGCCACCACTCGGGCTTGGGCGCGCCGTGCCTGAAGATCGCCTGCAGCGCCTCGTCCCCGGGCCGCTGTCGCTGGCGGCGCTCCGTCAGCTGATCAGCAGCTGGCTTGGGAGCTCAATTCCGCGTCCACTCCTGGTTCGCGTCACAGAGGCGTCGGGCGGCAACCCCTTCTACGCGCTCGAGATCGCGCGCGCCTTGGCGCGAGAGGGCGGTCAACCTGCGCTCGGTCATCCGCTTCCCGTGCCGCCGAGCCTGCAGGAGCTCGTGAGCGACCGCTTGCACCGTCTTTCGGCGCCGGCGCAGGCGGCGACTCTGGCCGCTGCAGCGCTCTCGCACCCGACCGCCGCGAGCGTGGGGGCTGCGCTTGGATTCGGCGTCGATGCAGACGCCGCGCTGCTCGAGGTGGAGGAGGCGGGCGTTCTCGTCTGGGAGGGCCAGCGGCTCCGCCTTTCGCACCCGTTGTTGGCGACGGTGATCTATGGATCGGCGGCGACAGTACGTCGCCGAGAGCTGCACCGGCGGCTCGCGGATGTCGTCGTCGATGCTGAGGAGCGGGCACGCCACCTTGGCCGCAGCGTCGCTGCCGCGGATGAAGGCGCTGCATGGGAGATCGAGCAGGGAGCGGGACTTGCGGAGCGTCGTGGTGCGCCGGAGGCGGCAGCGGAGCTATACGAGGCGGCCTGCCGACTGACGCCTGAAGAGCGGCGTGAGGACCTCGCGCGGCGGATGCTCGGTGGCGCCGACGCGCTCATGACGGCAGGCGATCTCGACGGCGCCCGGTTGCTCGCCGCTAGGGCCTTGGAGACTGCGCCTCGGGGGTCGCTCCGTGCGCGGGTGTTCTTGTTGCTCGGCTGGCTCGCCTCGCACACGGAGACGATCGAAGCACGCATCGACTACCACGAGCGTGCGCTCGCCGAGGCGGGCGACGATCGCGCGCTGAGGGCCGAGATCCTGCTCACGCTGATGGAGGAGATCATTGTCGATCCGCAGCGCGCTGGCCGGCGCGCAGACGAGGCGATCGAGCTCCTCCGCGAGCGCGACGACGGGTCCCTCCTCGCCCAGGCGCTGATGAACAAGTTCATCGCGGAGGCCGTCCTCGGGCGCGGTGCGCGCAGGGAGCTGTTCGAAGAGGCTCTCGCGCTCGAGGCTCGCGCGGCCGGCCGGACGCTCTTGTACCCGCTGATCTGGTTCCACTGGATCGACGACCTCGACGCGACCCGCGAGCGCTACCGCCTGGAAGAGAAGCCGTTTCGCGATCACGGCGACGTCGTCCTGGCGGCGAAGATCGTCGAGTTTCTCGCGATGGCGGAGTTCCGCGCCGGCAATTGGGATCAGGCCGAGGGTGCCCTCGAGGAGGCGTGCGCGACGCTCGAGCAATTCGGGCTGCGCGGAGGCGTGACAGCGTCCTTCGCGGATCGGTCGCTGATCGACGCGCACCGCGGGAGGATGCGGCGGGCGCGGACGACGCTGACCCACATTCTCGACACGGTAGAGCCGCTCGACGTCTTCTGGCGCATGGTCTGTCACTCGGCACTCGGCTCGGTCGAGTTCTGCGATGGCAACTGCAAGGGCGCCGATCAGGCGTGGACGCAGATGGCGGAGGAGGCCGAGCTGGTTGGCTGGAGGGACCTGCTGGAAGACCGCAGCGAGCCCGACCACGTCGAGGCGCTCGTCGCGCTCGGCGAGCTCGAGCGCGCGCGGCGCGTGCTCGAGCACCTGGAATGGCGCAGACGCACGCTGCCGCGCATGTGGATCGACGCGTCCCTGCCCCGTGCCCGCGCGCTGATCCTCGCTGCGGAAGGGGACCTCGAGGGCGCGAGAGCGGAGCTGGGCGCGGCGTTCGCGGTCGGGGCGCTGCCCTTCGAGCGTGCCCGCGTTTTGTTCGTGAAAGGCCAGATCGAGCGTCGCGCGAATCAGAAGCTCACGGCGAAGAAGTCGCTGGCCGAGGCGCTCTCGATCTTCGAACGCCTTGGCTCTCCGCCGTGGGTCGAGCGGGCGCGCGCCGAGATCGGCCGCCTCGGCCTCCGTCATCGTTCGCCGGACGAATTGACCGCGAGCGAACACCGGATCGCAGAGCTGGCGGCCGCCGGACTCACGAATCGCCAGGTGGCCGAAGCAGCCTTCGTCAGCCCGAAGACCGTCGAGGCGAACCTCGCCCGCGTCTACCGGAAGCTGGGAATCCGTTCGCGTGCCGAGCTCGGCGCGCGCATGTCCGCGCAACCGCGGGACGGCGAAGCCCAAACATAGGGAATCGCCCGATGTTTCGGCGCCGCCCGCGCCGTAGCGTCGAGCGCGATGTCCGACGCAGCGAGACGGCAGAGCTACCTCGTCGAGCATTACCGCCCCGGTCTCTCGGCCCCCGAGCTCGAGGAGGCGGCGGCGCGAGTACGCGACGCCGTCCGCGAGCTGGAACGCGAGGGCGAGCCCGTGCGCTTCCGACACTCGACAATCGTGGCGTCAGACGAGTCGTTCCTCTGCGTCCTCGAAGCGCCGTCAGAAGAGTTCGTCCGTGTGGCCTACGCGCGAGCGAGCGTGCCGTTCGAGCGGATCTCGGTGGCGCTCACGGAGGGACAGTGAGCCAATGCCGGACGCTGCGGCGGGCACGGCATCGGCTGGGCGTCCATCTCCGAGCGAAAGGAGAAGATCGATGCACCGATTCATCACCTTCATCCCCGTGTTCGCCGCGACTGGAGCCGCGGCCGTAGTTCTGGTCGGCGCCGCAGGCGGCGCTGGAACTCACACACTGGCGCAGGCGCAGGCGGCCGGCTGGGACTGCAACCCGCTGATCCTGATCGGCGGCCACTACCACTGCTCGCCTCCGGGCAGGCCGTCCGTCGCGGACATCATCGCGGGCACGGACGTGGCGAGTGTCGAGCATCAGGTGTTCTTGCCCGACGGGACTTTCGCCGGAACGGAGACACTCATCCGCGCCGATCTCTACGCGGGCCAGCCGTGTCCGACGGATCAGTGGCTGCCCGTCCCTCCCTTTGGCCCGGTCGAGTACTACGCCTGTCACCACTTCGAGTTCACGCCGCGCTGTTGGAAAGCGCACAGCTGCTGACCGTATCTGCGCGGAAGACCGCCGGCGGCTGGCGAACAGACAAACAGAACTGCCTGTTTTCAGGACGCCCAGAAGAGCGGGAGCGACGAGACTCGAACCCGCGACCTCCGGCGTGACCGCCCGACGCCCCCGAACGATCACAGAGCGATCCCGATGACCCCCTCTCTTCGGGGAGGAGGTCAGGTTTGCGCCTACCTAGACACGAATTACGCCCGCTTGCAGGGCTTTCGTCGTCCCTCGCGCTCGGCCGGATCCTGGTGAGCCGTGTCGGAAGGCGTCGCGAGACGTCGTGCTACGTCGCCCGTACCACAGATGTGTCCGTTTTGTGTCCGTCTGTTCTATGCACAGACAACTACAAAGTGCCGATTTGCAGGCACTTCATACAAGCCCTCTGACGGTCTCGAACCGTCGACCCCTCCTTACCATGGAGGTTTCGGGGCGCGTGGGGTGCACAAACTCGGTTGTGAGGCGCGGGTGTGGTGCCGTAGCTCGGTTGGCCGGCCGGGCTAGCGTTGGCGGTCCCGTCCTCGGAGGTCGCCTGTGCTCGTGTCGTTTGTCTACCTTGTCGCCTGCCGGCTGTTCGCTCTCGCCTTATTGCTTGCGCGGAGCGACTGCTCGAAGGAACTTGAACTCCTCGTTCTGCGCCACGAGCTGTCCATCCTGCGGCGGCAAGCGCGGCGCCCGCAGCTGATCGCACGCGACCGGTTGGTACTGGCGGCGCTGAGCCGGGTGATGCCGCGTCGTTCGTGGCAGGCGTTCCCTGTCACGCCTGAGACGCTTCTGCGCTGGCACCGACGACTCGTCGCGCGCCGCTGGACGTACCCGCATCGACCGCCGGGTCGGCCACCGATCGACCAAGCGGTGCGCGAATTGATCCTGCGCCTGGCGCGTGAGAACAGCGACTGGGGCTACGTCCGGATCGTCGGTGAGTTGCGCAAGCTCGGGGTTACGGTTTCGGCGACGCTGGTGCGTAACGTGCTCGCCCGCGCGGGCGTCCCGCCGGCACCGGAGCGCGCCGCCTCCAGCTGGCGATCGTTCCTGCGCCAACACGCAAGCACGATCGTCGCCTGCGACTTCTTCACTGTCGACACGGTCTGGCTGCGGCGGTTGTACGTGCTGTTCTTCGTCTCCGTCGGGACGCGTCGGGTCGAATACGTCGCCTGTACGAGCAAGCCGGATACAGCGTGGATGACCCAGCAGGCACGCAACCTGCTTATGGACCTTGACGACCGCGGCCAGACGCCGCGCTTCCTGATCCACGACCGCGACACGAAGTTCAGCCGCGCCTTCGACAGCATCTTCCGCAGCGAAGGCATCGAGATCATCCGAACGCCGGTCCAGGCGCCGAACGCGAATGCCTACGCGGAACGCTGGGTCGGCAGCGTGCGCCGGGAGTGTCCCGACCGGCTCCTGATCTTCGGGCGCCACCAGCTCGAGCACGTCCTCCGGGTTTACATTCGCCACTTCAACCAGCAGCGTCCTCACCGAGCACTCGACCTGCACCCGCCGGATCACGGCAGCGAAACCGAGCCGCCGCCCGCAGCGACCCTGTACCCGCCTCAGGTCCGAAGGCGCGACCTCCTCGGCGGCCTGCTCCACGAATACGAAGCTGCGGCGTGAAGATCGAGTTAGTGCACCCCACGCGCTGGGTTGTCGCAGATGAGCCGAAAGACGACACGGGTTCACGCTCGCTTTTTGAGACCGCGAGCTTGCGGGTTCCCCTCTCCGGCCTGACGCGGCTCCGCGTCCGTGGCCTTGAGCGGGTGGCGCTCCATGCCGACTTGACGATGCTCGCGAGGCTGTCTCAGTCGCGCAGTCGGGCGCGCGGGCTGTTGCGCTCGCGGTTCAAACAAGAGCCTGGCCCCGCAATCCAAACTCCGTTCGCCTTAAAGCTCCTCGCCTTGCGCGCGGTTCGCGCGTTGGTGGGTTGCGGGCTTTGGGCCGGTCCCGAATGCAGGGCCAGTCAAGACACCCTAGCTCGTTTGGAGCGTGCGAGCGGTTAAGCCTTCTTCCCGATCCGCAACCATTTGCGGATCTTTGCGATGAAGCTGCCCATAGGGCGAGTCTACGCCGTTTCGCCGATCGTTCGCCAAACCGTCCCGGGCGAACTGCTGGCAACGCCACCACCTGATCTGGAGCTCTACCGAGCCACACGCGAGCGGCGCGACGCGACGACCGCCCGCTTAACCGTCGCGCGCAAGATCGGCAAGGGCGCGTACCACGCGTTGCGCGAGCTCGAGCACGCCGCGGCCTGACCGCGGCTTGGGCTTGACGCGTTCCCTCCTACACCTGAGCCGGCGCCTGCCAGCTCCCGCGTGGAAAGAGCCGTCGCTTTGCTTGTCCGACTCGACAACCTGCTCGCGATCATCGCGCGCCGAGATAGGTATGGGCAGCACCCCGTCATCGACACCGCGGCCGCCACCGGTTGGCCGTCGTCGAAGACCTCTAGATAGGTGTAGGAGCGCATTGGACGGAGCCGGGTGGATGGTTCGGCCACCCCGTCATCGACGGCGGTGCCACCGGACCGCTCCGCGTCCTGTGCCACAGCTGCAACTCGAAGCGCGGCGCTTAGGTTTCCCTCGCACGCGCGTCGGGACAGGAAAGGGGCGTGATTGTCGCCGCCTCGACTGTCGCGAGGGTCGCCATTGCAGCCGCGGCCATCATCGCCCTCATCGCGCTGATCTACACCCTCGGCCGAAGACGCCAGTAGAAACTCTAAGGGAGCATGACTGAGGCCGCCGAAGATCGGTGCTGGAACTGCGGCATGGTGCCGGAGCGCTGGTTCGACGTTACCCCCAGGGGCTCGACGAGCAGCGGCTTCTCTGCTCGAACTGCTTTGCGCGAACCACTCGCCCGCGCATCTACTACGGCTGGCCTAGGCCGCCGTCGGGGGATTGGGACGATGATGACGAGGACGAGAAACGCTCCTAGTTTTTTAGAAGCGCCCCGTCGTCGTGGGGATCGTGACGCTTTGGGCAGTCCTAACGCGGTAAACGAATCGTCTTTGTTTCAGCCGCGCGAGGTGATCAGTGTCACGACGAAGAAGACCGCCAACGCAATCAGTACGTAGACCACTGCGCGCACGAGCGCGCCCGACGCGCGGCGCACGAGCGCCGGTGGGATTGCGTCCGCTGAGCCGGGGCGGGTGAGCCGCATCGAGGCACGGCCTCGACCTCCGTACACGTCGAGCAGCCGGTCAGCGTGGGCCGCGCAGCGAGCACAGAGGTCGGCCAAGACGAGCTCGCCGCCGCCCTCGCTCTCCCACATCAGCCGCCGCCGCTGGCTTCTCGCGCAGGCGGCTCCACAGAAGTCGCATGCGGGCGTGGCCATGCCCCCCGCCGCCAAATCACCTATCTGATCGACCGGCGAATTCGCCTCAGCTCTTGACTTGACCACCGACGAGGGTTCTAATCGCCCTTGCCCTCGGCCTGCGCGCTGCTTCGGCAGGCGCGCCGAAATCTGAGGGGGAAGGGAGGAAGAGCGAATGAAGATCTCGCGGCGCAAGGTCTTTGCGAGCATGTTTGCAGGGTTGGCGCTCGCGGTGACGATCGGCCCCGCCTTCGGTGACGCCGGAGGCGGCCCGGGCAGCAACCACGGCTGTGCCGGCCACCAGCCGCCGCCCCCACCTAGCGGGGGATGCGGTAAGTAACCCCCTCTCGCCTACATGAGAGCCCCCCGCCTGCGCCGGCGTGGCTCTCTCTGCCCTGACCCCTGGGCCCCGCGCGTCTTCGACCAATACCGCAACGCGTGGCAAGTTTGAGCGTGGCAAGTTTGACACCCCTCAGGGTTTTTCAATGGCGGCAACGGTCACACCGTCTCTCTCGGTCGGGGCGGATTTGCAGGCAAATCGTGCTTCGCAGGCCGGGACGCCCAAAAACACTCCGATGGCCTCTGCGGGCATCGCTGGCGTCGATCGTCCACGCTCACGCGGGGCCGCGGAATCCGCGCTGACGGCGATCAGACCACCGACGCCTGATGTCGCCTGAGCGTGTGGGTGCCGAAAACTCGGTCTCCCTGCAAAGCGGCATTCGGAGGGCGGTCGGAGTTTGGCAGCCGACATGCTCGCTCCCTCGACACCTTACGGTTAAGGCGGTTCTAGCGACGCCGTCATGTCGTTTCTGGTATTCGCGCGCGTGCGTGAACTAAAAAGGGGCGAACGTGGCCGAACAGGCAGAGCGGGCGCACAGTGGCTTCAACCTCGGTTCGAACCTGGAATCGGGGTTTGACACCCCTCACGCAGCCGAGCAAGCGCACGGGTGCGACTACGAGATCTGGACTTATGTGTTGATGGAGAAGATCGGGCATGGAAGGCCAGTGAGCTAGCAACCGAGTACCGCTTCAGCGACGTAGACGCCACCTAGCCGGAATTCCGCGACGGCCGCCCGCTTGGGGGCGGCCGTCGACGGTCATGAGTCGTTCGAGCTAGCCGCGGACGAGCTCTTTCTCGCGCTCGTCGAATTCGACCTCGGGCTCAGGCTCCGCTGCCTCGTGCGTCGCGGAGACGAGGCGGATCCGCTCGGCCTCGAGCTCGGCCTCGCGTCGTTCGCGCTCCCACTGCTCACGCTCATACTTCGACCAGCACATGCTGTGCCTCCTTTCGCGTGCGCGAGAACACGGTAGCGCGCCCGAAACCGCCGTGATGCGGCACCATCAGGAGCCCGAACACCCCGCTCTTTGTCACCTACCTGGTCACCGTCCACGCCGCCCGGCGCTGAGCGGCGGCTGTCGACCGCCTCGCGGCGGGCAGGGGCTAGCTCCAGGGCGGGAAGCAACCGGCCGCGTCGTCTACGCAGCGATGGCGTGGTACTCGTGGAGCAGGCCGCCAAGGCGGTCGCGGCGCTCGATCCTGTTCGGAAGCGGGGTCGGAGCTGGCGGCGGTTTCGCGAGCGGTGGGCGCTGCTCGAGCGAGCGGTGCGGGCGATGCTCGTTGTGATGGCTGATGTACGCGCGCGCGACCTGTTCGAGGTGGCGACGGCCGACGATCAGGATCCGGTCGAGACATTCGCGTCGTAGGCTTCCCACCCAGCGCTCCGCGTGCGCCTTCGCCCGTGGCGCACGGACCGGCGTTCTGATGACGCGGATGCCCTCGGAGCGAAAGACCTCGTCGAAGCTGCGCGTGAACTTGCTGTCCCGGTCGCGGACGAGGAACAGCACTGGCTGCTCCCGCTCAGCGAGCGCCATCAGGAGGTTGCGCGCTTGCTGGGTGACCCAGCGCTCGTGCGGATTGGCCGTCACGCCGCCGAAGTGGACGCAGCGGTTCTTGAGCTCGATGAAGAAGAGCACATGCAGGCGCCGCAGCCAGACGGTGTCGACGGTCAGAAAGTCGCAGGCGATGATCGCCGACGCTTGCGCACGCAGGAACCCCGACCAGCTCAGCTCCGCCCGACGCGGCGCCGGCTCGATCCCGTGCCGGCGCAGGATCGCCCACACTGTGCTCGGCGCAATCGTGATCCCAAGGCCGACCAGCTCGCCCTGGATGCGCCGATAGCCCCACGTCGGGTTCTCTCGCGCGAGCCGAAGAACAAGCTCACAGGCGCCGCTATCCGTTCTCGGGCGGCCGACGGTGCGCCGCGTGTACGTCCAGCGCTTCGCGACCAGCTGACGATGCCAGCGCAGCAGCGTCGCAGGCGAGACAAGAAACGACGACCACGCCGCCCGAGGCAGCGAGCGGCCGAAGGCAGCGAGCAGCACCCGGTCGGCCGTCCGCAGCCGCGGCCGAGCAACCTGACGCTGCAAGACATGCAGCTGATGGCGCAGCACAAGAATCTCCAGCCCCTTGGAATGCTCCGAACGCTGGCGAAGCACGACCAGCTCGAGCAGGCGCCGCAGCACCCAGTACACGAGCGACACCAGCGAGCGGATGGCGCCCTCCCCGTCGATCACGCGACCCTACGACGTCAGCGCATGCGCTGCCGGATCAAGCACCGGCGCCAGCGGCGGCACATCCGACGACCAGCCAGCGCCACGGCACCTCAAACACCCAGATCGAGTTTTCGGCACGCACACTGTTCACCACGTTTCCAGTCATTCTGAAGGACACGCTCATCGCGCAGAACTTGCCGGATCAGTACTTCGGGTGCTGACGAACTCGCACGCCGAAGGATGTCCGGACTAACGACAAAGGCCGGGAGGAGGCCGTTCCCACGGCCTCCTCCCGCGTACGAGAGGTGCCGCAGTGACCACCGCTGACCACGTTGCCACTTCTTTCAACGGATCAGCTAGCACCAAGCGGTTCTAGTGGGCGCACCTGGGATCGAACCACAGTGCGCTGCAGGGTCGGAGTCGCCTGCCGACCTGCACTCGCAGGCGTGCGCTTATCTGTGGGAGGGCCGTGCGTCAAGTTCGCATCGCCCAGTTGTTGCCGGGGTGGGCAGCGGCCACGCGGATGCGGAACGGGGCCGATGGCGTGCGCGCGGGCGCCCAACCTTATCTGGGTGCTCGGAGCTGGCTCCGGCAACACGATGGGGAATCGGGTGACCCCGCGCAGGGGGTGCGGCCGCTCATTCTCAAGAGGGCCGGCCGAGCGGGCTCGGCGCGGCACGCACGCTCTGGGAGCCGGCCGCGAGCTGATCGTTTGTTCGGGCAGGGCGCGCACGAGCTTCGTTCAGGCGGCGGGGGCGAGCGCCTCCTCGCCCAGGTCGACGAGGGTGTGGTAGGCGCGCCGCAGCAGCTTGCGCGCGACCGAGAGGGTGGCGCGGCGGCGGCCGATCCGCGCCGCGACGCGCCGGTAGTAGTCGTTGTCGGGCGAGCTGCGCCGGCTCGCGCTCTTGGCCGCCTCGTAGAGGGCCCAGCGCAGCAGCGGCATCCCCTGCCGGGAGAGGTGGCCGGCGCTGCGATACAGGTCGGAGGAATAGACGGTGATGTCGAGCCCGGAGTGGCGGACCGCCCGCCGCGAGGAGCGGAAGCGGCGCGCGTCGCCGAGCTCGGCCAGGATCGCGGTCGCGGTCAGGGCGCCGACGCCGTAGTCGCCCATCAGCGCCCGGCAGCCGGGCTGGTGGCGAGCGAACGCGTTGAGCTCGCGCTCGAGCGGGGCGAGCTCGCGGTCGATCTCCTCGATCATCTCAGCAGCTCGGGCACGCGCGGTGCGCCCTCGTGGAACAGGCAGGCGTGGATCCGCCGCTGCCAGCCCGAGCGCCTGTCCATCAGCGCCTTCCGCAGACGGACGCGGCCGCGCAGGTCGAGGATGTGCGCCGGCGGAATCCACGACTCCGGCAGCCGTCCCGCCTGCAGCAGCTCGCGCAGGTGACGCGCATCCAGCCGGTCGGTCTTCGCCCGCCGCTTCGGTCCCCGCCGGGCCGCCGTCTCGGCCGGCTCCGCGAGATGCGCGCCGGCGCCGACCGCCTCCAGCTCCTCGGCGACGAAGCGCCAACCGGTCGTCGCCTCCACCGCCGCTTGCAGCTCCCGGCCGGCGTAGCGGCCAAGCCAGGCGCGCAGCCGCTCGCGCGTCGCCGGCTGAATGCGTCCCCGCTCGAGCTCTCCCGTCTGCGGGTCGAGCGCGTCGAAGGTGATCTGCTGTCGATGAATGTCCAGTCCGAGTAGCATCGGCATCGCGGGCCTCCTCGAGCTCCGTCGCTTATGACTCCAACGCGGATGATGATCCCGCGCTTGAGCCGGGGAGGCCCTCCCACATGCCATCTCTACTTTTGGCCCAGTCTCACTCGCTTACGAACCTGAGCTGAAAGTGGTATTTTGCGGAGAGAGGCCGGGCACCTGCGCGTGTGTGAGCGTCTTGGCGGCGGTACGGAGCCCGACCTCGATTCTCCCTGCAAGCTCCAGATTCGGCCGGGCGGACCGAGTTTATGTACCCCACGCGATCCTGGTTAGATTCCGGGCGGTCGAGCCGCGGGTATGACTGAGCGATGAAGCAGGTTCTGGTCGTTTTCCACCTACGTGAGGGATCCGAGCTGGAGGCGGCGAGGCTCGCCGCTGCAGACCCGCCCTTCGATCCGGAGGAGGCTGGGTTCAAGCGGCTCACCGTCTATGTCACCCACCGCGAGGCGATCTTTGTGCTCGAGGGCGAGGAACCGGAGTGGTCTGAGGACGACCTCGTAGACGACTTCCTGCAGCCAGCGCTTCGCGACAGGCTCGATGAATGGCGCAAGCTGGCCGACGTGCAGACCTGGCCGGCACACCCGATCTTCCTCTGGGAGAGCTCGACCGGCGAGTGATCGTGGTTCCCTCGGTGACGCAACCTGCTGCCCGGACCGGCAGGCTTCGCCGAGGAATGGCCACAAGGACAGGTCAGTCGCAGCGGCAGCTCGTAGCCCGCGAGCTGCCCGCCGAGCTCAACCGGCGCTTCGACGCCTTCGTCTTCGACTGGGACGGCACCGCCGTTCCCGACCGGCGAGCCGACGCCTCTGGCCTTCGTGCAGCGGTCGAGCGTCTGTGCGCGCTCGGCGCGGACGTGGCCGTGATCACCGGCACCCATATCGGCAACGTCGACCCGCAGCTCGGCGCGCGACCGGCGGGCCCGGGCCGGCTCTTCCTCTGCCTGAACCGCGGCTCCGAGGTTTTCCGCATCGACGCGGAGGGCCCGCAGCTCGTCGAGCGGCGCCAGGCGACTCGGTCGGAGGAC
>WNFU01012164.1_pt1 | contig 14589 bp, 18 predicted proteins | sample 5400121 | NCBI WGS metagenome assembly WNFU01 (sample SAMN13153360, study PRJNA577476) | soil metagenome | isolation source: 100 cm soil or saprolite under grassland replicate 1 | place: USA:California | collected 2016-06-15
GGCTCTCGCCCTCGCTGAGCGCACGGCGTGCATGGGAGCGGACGGCCCCCTCCGCCTGTGCGCCGAGGGCGATTCCGAGCTTGACGAGCCGGGCCGCTCGCTCGTCGAGGGGGCCGCCCTCGTAGCAGGCTTTCGCGAGGTCCTGATGGGCGGAATGAACGTGCGGGAAGGCGCGCTCGAAGTGCTGGTAGACCTCAGGCAGATGCTCCGTCGCGGTCTCCTTCCGGCGGGTGGGAGCGTGAATCACAAGACAACCAGGTCCAGTGCGTGACTGTTGGCGCGTTCTCCAGGGTGCGCGAGAGTTAGAGAGCGTCCTCGCCATGCGCCTTTGGAGACCTCGCGGCTCCTGCTCAGGCCGCCCCACCCGAGTCTGGGCGCCCCACGCCGACTGCTAGCCTGGCCTGCTCCGACCCGAAGCAACCAGGAAGGAGGTGAGCGCGCTGCTAGCACTCACCGACACCGCGGTTGAGGCCGTGAAGCACATCGTCTCCTCCTCGGAGGAGGCGTCCGAGACGGGCGGTCTGCGGCTGGTCGCCGAGCAGGTAGGGACGCAAACGAACTTCCAGCTCAGCGTCGTTCCGCTGCCCGCCGAGGACGACGAGGTGATCGAAGAGGAGGACGCCCGGGTCTTCCTCGAACCGGAGGCGGCCTCCCTCCTTGACGACAAGGTTCTCGACGCCACCGTCGAGCAGAACAAGATCGCGTTCACGATCGCCGACCAGGCCACGGCCTAGCCGCAGAGTCACCTGGCGCGGAGAGGTAGCCCGATCTAGTCGGATTCACCTCTCCGCGCCTGATTACCTCGACTCGCCCTGCCCGCTCGCGCAGGAGCTCGACTCGCAAAACCCGCTCCGGTGCGAGGCGATGCTGCACGCCTGGCCGAACGATCCGCGCGACGAGCTGGCCAACGCGGAGTGGGCGCAGAGGTACCTCGCCCGCTGGCCTGCCGTCGAGGCAGTGATGGACGGGCTCGCGCCGACTACCTGGACGCACGAGGCGATGGAGGAGATTGAGCGCGCCGTAGGAGGCGCCGCGTAGCGGCCAACTGGCGAGCCTCATCCCCTTTTTGATTCGGAGCGATCCTGGGGACATCCAAGAGCGCTGCGGCATTTTGGGGAGAGAGGGGGTGGAACCCAGGAGAGGACGCGACGGGACCGCTGAGGTTTTGGAAGCGTCGAACCAAGCGAGGTGAGCGATGCGCCGATTCTTGCTCGTAACAGTGTTGGCGCTCGCGACAGCGGCCCTTGCAGTACCCGCTGCCTGGGCCGGGAGCCCACACTTCATCAACAACGCGTTCACGATCACCCGTGACGACAACGCGCTGACCGTGAGCGGCAAGGAAGCCGGTCTCGGCGACGAGGCGCAGATCAACGTCGTCCTTAGCGCCACGGCGCTCTGCATCAACCCGGGCAGTCACCATCCCAAGGCGGCGAACAAGGAGAGCGTCTCCGCCATGGGCACCTTCCCGGTGCAGAACGGGAAGGCCGACTGGACGCTGTCCGTGACGGCCACCTTCCAGCCGGACTGCAGCCCGCCGATGACGGTCGTGTTCACCGACGTGACGGTGACCGACACGACGAACGGCCTCACGCACAGCTTCCCAGGCACCCTCTAAGCCTGTCGGCTGTGGACTGAATGAGGGGCGGCTACATGCCGCCCCTCACTCCTTGCACGAGCGAGCGTCATGACGACTGCCGTTTAGATCGTTTGCACTCACCGAACGAGGTATGTGCTATTCCGAGCAAGGGAGCCGAGAATCAGCACGCCTCTCCCGCTGTAGGGCAGGGAGGAGAAGCCGCAGTCCCCACCCTGTCCGCCTCGGCTCCCTTCAGTACAACCATCGCGAGGGGGCGATCTACCTCAAGGCGTGGCAGGTCATGAACCAGGCTCGCGGGCCGAGAATCGTCGTCTGACTGGAGACTCTTGGGTTTCTGAATAGCCAGGGAGCCGCAGCGGCGGGATGAGCTGTGGTCTTTAGCCACCGGCTCCCGAGTCATCATCAGGAGCGGCAACCTATCGCGCAATTTGACGCGTTTTTGGTCGGGTAGGATTGCCTCGCGTCAGCGGCCCGCCATGCTCGTTCGCATCGCCGACCCGGACTTCGTTCCGCAGCTGTCTGTTTTCCTGCTCAACAGCGGCTTTGCAGTCTCACCCAAGCAGGGCGGCGAAGTACGTGTGACAGGTGGAGACAAGAACTTTTTGGCTGGAGTGCTAGAGGTTTGGAACGATCTCCATGAAGACGCCAAGGCCGAGATCGTTTCGCCGCCCTTAGCCGACGTCGAGATCGGTTAGGCTGGCCGATCCCCCTGGGGTAGCCGCAGTTGCCCCTCTCCCCGACGGCCAGCGGGTACCAACGCTGGCCGTCCCTTCGCTTCCGGGCGCACGGCGTCTTACCGCTTCGATGGCCGTGTTTTGGACCCCGTTTAGACCCCGGCAGTGGGGTCTGTAGAGGCCTTAGGTAGCTCTCCACAGGGTGAGCATGCTCCGCCGGCGGGAAGGCGCGAAGTCGGCGCGACGAGAAAGAGTCGCCCGCCGGGCCATCCCAAAGTCAACGCTGCGCCGAGACATACATTCGCACCGCTGCGGCGTCGTCTTCTCGATACAGAGCGACACCCGGAAGCGTCCTTGCACGTTTGCGGCGGGCCCGCCACATCTGATCTCGACTCACCGACGCGGAGAAGGCAGTCGAGCATCCTCATCCGGCGCGAACCCGACTACCGCTCGCCTACTCTGTCTTCTTGCTCTTGGCTTGATCTTGTCCAGATCCTTGAAGAAGTTCTCCGGGACGCGCGCGGAGACCTGCTTCCAGGCAGCATCGAAGATGGGCAGCTGGAGGTTTCCGGCAATGCCGTCCTTCCACTGGTCGAGGACAGCCGGGCTCACCCTTCGTTGGTCGCCGAGGAAGAGCTGTTCATTGCTCAGATCGAAGTATCGGTAGAAGATGCCTAGCGTCTCAGGGGGCACAGTCGGTTCCACATCCTCAAAGAACGCCTCGGCCGGGAGTGCAGCAATGATTTGCCTGTACTCGCGCGACAGATCGTCTTCAAAGGAACTGCGCGCCTGTTGCTGGAGGAACTCCAGCTCGCGCTCTGCCGCCTTCACCTGTTGCGCAGCGAAGAAGACTGCTCCTGTGATCAGAAGCGTCCCGAAGGCAGTGATCCCGGCAATGATTTCAGCGGCCAGGGGACGGACAGTAGGTCGTGGGGCGGCTGGTTCGCCTCGCTACCAGCCTTCCCGCCGGGTGGCGATGCCTGCCCTCGACGGTTACGAGGCCGTCGCGTTCTCAACAAAGCGCGACGTTCACGGTCGCGGTTGAGTCGGGGCGGCGACCGGGTACCGAGCGAAGGCGTACGCATCCGTCCCGTGGAGCTCAGCCAGCGGCGCCACTCTCCCGTCGGTTAGCGTGGTAGGGGTGGAGCGCCTCTTCACGGTCGAGTTCGGCCCTTCGCGCTCGAAGCGGTTCGGGAAGGCCCTAGCCGAGGCCCGGTTGGGCGCTCGCGAGTGCAGCGAGGTCGAGCCCGGCAGATACCGCGCGAGCTTCGTCCTGGACAAGGACTCCGGGGCTTACGCCGTCCTGGCCTCCTTCCTCGCGCGGGTTCGCCACTGGCGCGCCACCGAGGTGTACGAGGGCGATGAGCCCGTCTCCGCCTACCACGCCAAGGAGATGGCCTGGTGTGCCTCCTCGCAGCTGAAGTCGTTCGGGGCCTGCCGCTTCCGCTTCTCCTATGGGGTCTTCCCCCGCTGTTCTCTCTGTCCCCTCTTCGACGCCGAGCGCGCTATCCGCGACGTGCTGGGCGAGAACGACCCGCCGCCCGCGACGGTTTTTGAGATCACGCTCGGCCCGAGGCTTCAGGCCCTGCTCCGGGGGGAGCTGCCGCCGAATCTCGCTGAGGGATCCGACCCGGAGTTGGAGGTGCCGGACTTCCCGCCGGAGGAATGGGGAGAGCTTCCGCGTGAAGAATGGCCGGCCTGAAGGTCTCTGCCCACCGTCGTCGAGGCGGATCCGAGCACGGCGGCCAGTGCTGCTTGGGGCCGGTGCCGGGGCGGGCTTGCGGTTGGGGAAGGACCTGCGGCGAGCGACGGAACGCTCTGGGTCATGCTCGATTAGCAATAACCGCCTCGACGAGGCTACGCAGATGCCCGCGAAGAAGATGAAGCAGTCCGCCGCAAGTTCTCGCAGGCTGAGCTCTTGCTGCCCGAGGTCTTACGCGTGGCTCGGCCTGGGCTGGCCGGCGTAGCGCCTCCGCCAGAGGCGTGCGAGGAACGTCTCGCGGTCCTTGCGCCGGCTTGCGGCGAGGGTCGCGGCGAGTTCAGCATGGCGGGCCTGGCGAAGAAGGTCGGTGTGTCGCTCGTGGTGGTAACGCAGATGGAATTCCGGATGCATTTGCTCCTCCTTGTGCCTACTTGACGGGGAGAGGATTCGCCTTCTTCCCCTTCGCCGGCCGGGTGGCGGGCGCGGCGGAACGCCTACACCGCATGCCTCACAGCCTCGGCGGCTCTAAAGGCGAAGGGGCCCGCCATCGACGAGGACGTTGCCCGCCAGTTGGCGGCCCTGCGGGCAGTGACCGCCCGCGGCGGGCGACTCGGGCTGTTGTCGTGAACTGACGCGGCAAGCCGTCGCTCTCTATCGAGGAGGCCACATGGCGACGGCGGCGGGCACGTACGGGCCGGACGGCGGCAAGGTCAGCCGCTCGGTGTCCTCGAACTTCGCCGAGACCTTCTCATTCTCGCGCAGGACGAGGCCCTTCTTGACGAGCGCCCGCGCGGCGCGGGAGTAGGCGCCCTGCTTCACGCGGCCGAAGAAGTCGGGCACGAGCTGGTCGCGGACGCCGCCGAGAACGCTCCCGGGGGACTTTGGAGCGGCGCGCCTGCGTGAGCCCGGCCGCCGACGCGGATGGACGGGAGGTCTGATGGCTGCTGGGATCCCGATGTTCGCGGCGGGCTCATAGAGCGGGCTCATTGCGGGGTCAACTGCGTGTCTGAATGAGCCCGCACCCCGCTACAATTTGTAGGTGAAGCACACGCCTCATACCCGGGCTCGAGCAGCGCTCCTCCTCCGCGAGGGCAAGTCCTACTCGCAGGTCGCGAAGGCGACGAAGACGAGCAAGGCCACGATCAAGCGCTGGATGAAGGACCCGGACTTCCTCACCCTGATCCACGGCCGGGCGTCCTGACCCTCGGTCACGTCCAGGTGCGCGCCGCCGAGCGTGACGTCCTCGAGCACGTTCCGTCCGAGGAGAGTTGGGTCTGGATCGGCGACGGCTCCGTGCTCGGCTCGCTGCTCGTCGAGGGCGCTACGCACCTGCGCGCGGTGTTCATCACCACCCCCGAGGGCGTTCAGGCCGTCCGTGACGCGCTCGAGCAGAAGGTCTTCCCCGCGCTCCGCGGGGAGCCCACGTCCATCCTTGCCCCTGCCGCGCTGCGTGGACTGGCGCGGATAAGAGGGCTACACGTGACGCCGAGCTCATGTCTCGCGGACTGACGGGCAGCGACATCCTCGAACGGGACCGGGGCCGGCGAGGCGTCGCACGCGGCGTTGGCTGCTCGAGCTGAGAGACCCGCCCCCAGAAACCAGCCCCCAAGAGAACGAAGGCTCCGCAGCAGCTGAAGCCCTGCGCTGAGGAGCTCAGCCGCCCAGGAGACGCAAGGCGATACCGTGGATCGTCTCGCGGCCGTACGCGTCGCTTGGATTGCCGTCGGTCAGGATCGCGATCGTGAGCGAGGAGGCTCCGCTCTCCAGACGCGCGACCTGGTGGACGAGGCTTACGCCCTGCGTCGTCAGCCAACCGCCTTTGGAGAACGTCTGCCAGTCAGGTTGCGACACCTGCGGGATGCCCCACGACTGTGTTGCCACGACCGAAGAAAGCAGCGCTGCGGGATTCGAGAGCGCGTGCCTCGATTCCGCACAGCGCGCACTGGACGCCGCCGATGACCATTTGGCTCAGATGCAGGCGCTTCATAGCGTTCTGTATGTGATCCACGGTGAAATCGGGTCACACTTCAGGCTGCGGCCAAAAGGCGGGGGCGCAGCGAGCGTGGCGACGCTGTCCGCTGCGGGGGCATTTGGCTCCGGCATGCGGTTTCGGGCTTGTTCGCCGTCTGAACAGGGTCACGTTCACTTCGAGGTGAGCGTCGGTGGAATCACGTCACGGACGCCGGTGGGAAATGTCCCCACTTCCAGTAGCAACATATTCTGGATGCAGGACGGGTGCGTGCCAATCCCTGTCGCGTTCTATCGAGAAGACGACAGTGAGATGGCTGCCGTCCACGCCGCGGACCCTGCGGGCTTGTCTCCTCGAGTGGTGCTGCTCGTTGCTCCAGGCACCTCGAACGGAGGGGTAAGTACTCCGTAAGACGTTCAAAGCGAGAGGGCTGCCTCATCCCACGAAGTCCGACGCGGGCCCGCTTGCGTAGTAGTCAGTGATCGACTGCACCACCCGAGCTTTTGAAGGAGGCAACATGCCTGACGTAGCAGCAGTCTCATTCCGGCTCGGCCGGCTATGGAATGCGCTCGCCCTCGGCCTGACGGCCGTGGTGCTCTCCCTGGCGCTGGCGGGACCAGTGGCCGGGTCGCAACCGGGCAATGCCTACCGGCAGACAAACCTCGTCTCCGACGTGCCCGGCTTGGCCCAGCTCACCGATCCCGACCTGGTCAATCCCTGGGGTCTTGCCGCCGGCCCGACGACCCCGGCATGGGTGGCCAACAACGGCACCGGCAAGGCCACGATCTACCCAGGCTTCGTGAACGGCAGCCCGATCCAGAAAGCCGGGCTCGTGGTGAGCATCCCGGGCGGTGCCCCGACCGGGCAGGTCTTCAACGGCACGCCCGGGTTCGTCGTCCGGTCCGGCGCCGCCAGCGGCCCGGCGCTGTTCCTCTTCGACTCTGAGGCCGGGCTGGTCACCGGCTGGAACCCCGGCGTGCCCCCACCACCGCCCTCGACGCAGGCGCAGGTCGGTGCCAGCGCGCCTGACGCCATCTACAAGGGGCTGGCGATCGCCAGCACTGCGGCCGGCACCTTTCTGTATGCGGCCGACTTCCACCACGGGCGGATCGATGTCTTCGATTCGAGCTTCAACCTGGTGCACCTGTCGGGCAGCTTCTCGGACAGCGCGATCCCACGCGGCTTTGCGCCATTCAATATCCAGGAGCTGGGCGGCCTCCTCTACGTCGCCTATGCCAAGCAGGACGCCGACCGAGAGGATGAGGTCGCCGGCCCGAGCCTGGGGTTCGTCGACGTCTACAGCACGAGTGGCCACCTGCTCCGCCACCTGATCGAGCGGGGGCAGCTGAATGCCCCATGGGGTCTCGTGCGCGCCCCGGCGGGGTTCGGCCGCTTCAGTGGCGCCCTGCTCGTCGGTAACTTCGGCAACGGCCGCATCAACGCCTACGATCCAGAGACGGGCGAATTCCTCGGCCGTCTCAGGCATGAGGATGGCAGGCCGATCGAGATCGAGGGGCTGTGGGCGCTGCGCTTCGGCAACGGCGTCACCGGCAACCCGACCACCCTCCTGTTCACCGCCGGCATCGACGACGAGGCCCACGGCCTGTTCGGCGCGATCGAGGCGGCAAACTAGCCGCCGATGCAGCTCGCCCAGTCGAGTCCGGCGCTGCTGTAGTCTCGGCGGCACCGGACTCGATGGGGTATGTCGCCCTTTGCCAGGACGGCGACGAAGTCGCCACAATCGACCGCAGGCCAGTTAGGCCGCTGCCCACGAGGTGGGCCCCTCTTGTTGCGAAGGATGACTTCGTAACGCGGCACCGAGTCAACTTCCCCCGTCTGGATCGAGGCGAATGCCCGCCTTCCTGAGCTGCTCGACCATCCGCAGGTGGTCGAGCTCGAGGATGCGGGCCACGCTATGCGCGATCGCATGGATCGTCGGCGCTTCGCCCTCCGCCCGTATAGCGCACGAGTTCCTCTTCCAGCGCCTCGCGCAGCTCCTGCTCGCTGAGCCCGAAGACGCCGAGATCCTGTTGCGAGTTCACTGCTGGCCTTCCACAGGTCGGGGCCGAGGGCGGAGCGGAGCGCCGGCTACTGGCCCTTCTTGTGCCCCTTCTCCTTGTGCTGCTTCAGCACGGTCCTCGCGGCGACTTCTTTCTCGCGTCCGGGATAGCGCCCTTCCTTCTTGGCCTCTTCCTGGATGTGCTCGTACTGGCGCTGCTCCTTCTTTCCCACACCACGTACATGCTTCTTCTCGGGCATCCTGACGTTCACCCCCTCACGGGTCTCTTCTGGCCTACCCCACGGACACGGGTCCACGCGGCGGGTCGAGACCCCGCACACGTAGGCCTGCTGGACGACCGAGAGCAGGGCCTGCTCGCCCCGGTCCCTGGGCTCGAGCAGACCATGGGGGAGGGTGCTGCCCCGGCGCAGCTTCGGGATCTCGAGCTCGATCGTGCCGGCACGCGTGTCCCATTCGCGCCGGCGGTAGCCGTTGCGCTGGGTCATCCGCCCCTCCGGGTTGCGCTCGCCGTGCTCGGCGCCGATCAGCTCCGAGACCTCCAGCTCCATCAGCTCCTGCACGACGAGGCGCACCGACTCGCGCAGCACGTCGGCGTGCTCGTCGGCCATCACCTGCCTGACGGCCTGCTCGATCGTCATGCTCTTGCCCTCGGCCATCGTGGTGCTCTCCCTTCGTCGACCTGGTGGAACAAGCCGACGATCATGGGCGCCGCGGTGGCCGGAACCACCTCCGGGCCCCAAATCCCGGCAACCAAAGCCCTTCGCCTTGGTCGCCGAGGCCCTCGAACGGCTTAGAGGGCCTCGTTTGGATCGGGTCCCGAGGGATTCCGTCCGATCGCGTCCTACACCACGCTATGGGACGCGACCGGGGCGGGCAAGCCTTGTGGTTTGGTGGCAGCCGGTCGGGGGTAGGCAAGACCCGGCTCTTCCTACTACGTCGTTTTACTACGTCGTTTGTAGGAATCAAAAGCTTGGGCAGGACGCCGCAACAAGCGATGACCAGGGGCAAGCGACGCTTGTCTGTTGCCCGAAACCTGCGCCCGGCCGGAGCCGTTCATCACCATCGTAGAGGAGACCCAGATGAGATCTGCGTTCCGTTTACTCGCAGCCACGATCGTCTTGACGTTCGGGCTGCTGACCGGCACGGCAAGTGCCACCCACAACGGCGACCAGCACAGGAATATGACCCCCCTGTTCCAGTCGCCGAATTCAAGGATCACGAGGGGGGCACGGTCACGTTCGGGGACAGCGGCGTCCGGATCTTCGACATCTCGAACCCCGCGGGGCCCGTGGAGGTCAAGGACTTCAAGTGTGACGCGCAGCAGAACGACCCGATCCTCTGGGACCGGAACGGCAACGGCATCCCCGACCTGCTGCTCCTGGCCGACGACCGCACGATGGAGAGCCCGGCGTGCGGCGCTGCGCGGGCGACAAACGCCGCCGGCCAGCGCTTCGACGCGAAGCCCACGGGTTGGGAGGGCGTGCGAGTGCTCACGATGAGCGACGACCCGGCCGACCCGTTCCAGACGATCACGCAGGTGAAGGCTGTCTACACCGACTGCGGCGCGCACACGATCACCTTGAACCCCGAGTTCGCGGACGACGCGAGCAACCCGCGGCTACTCGTGTTCGTGTCGTCGTATCCGCTGCGCCCAGGGCCGACCTGCGGTCAGACGCAGACAACGCCACCGCCGTACCAGAACACCTCGAATCCGTACGACGAGGACGTCGGCAGCCCCAACAATCCGCTGCACGGCGTCATCCAGACGGTCGAGGTGCCGTTGAACAACCTGGCGGCCAGTCATGAGCTCACCCCGGCGGGCCAGCTGCCGATCAGCTACCCCGGCGACCCGGACGGCATCAACGACTGGACCGAGCGCGGGCTGACCGGTCTCGAGCCGGCCGCCGTGGCTTGCCACGACATCGTTGTTCGCGTCAGAGATCGCATCGCCGGTGGCGCATGCGCCGAGCAGGGCCAGGTTTGGAGCATCCTGCCGAACGGGCTGCCGGACACGGCCCACCCGATCGCGGTCGCCGACGACAACGTCAGCTCTGGCCGTACCGATCAGATCCCGGGAGCGATCGATTTCTTCCACTCCGTGATGTTCAACAACGGCGGGACCGTCGTGAACTGGGTGGATGAGTCGTTCGGCGAGGGCTGCCCGACCGAGACCGAGTGGCAGGCGCGCAACTGGCATCCGGCTGGGACGCACAAGACAGGACGCATGTTCTTCACCGACCTGGATGGGAATTTCCTGAGCGAATTCCAAGTCGGTGACTTCCGGCCGCAGCCCGCCGGCTCGTATTGCTCGGCTCACATGGGCCTGGCTGTCAAGGGCGTCAACCGCGACCTGCTCGTGAACGCCTGGTACACCGGCGGCGTCGACGTGATCGATTTCAGCGACCCGACCGACCTGAAGGAGATCGCGTACTACAAGTTCGGCGGAATATTCGGCTCGGACAACTGGTCCGCGTATAGCTACACGGGCCCGACGTTCAGCGGTGCGGGCGTTCCGGTCTATGCCTCGGACGGGGTGGAGCAGCCGTCCACCGGCAGGGGCACCGTGGTGTTCCGCACGACCATACGGTGGGAGGGCGGCCAGGGCTGCCCTCCCCCGCTCCCCCTCGGTCGCCTGCTAGGCCAGCAAAAGCTCCCCAATCGCTTCAGTGGGGCCGCCTTCGGGCGGCCCACTGTCTAGTGCATTAATTAGATCCGACACCGGGTAGGACACGAGAGCGCCCGCGCCGCTGATCCGGGCGCTCACGGAGAGCAGGGTGGCGGCCGCAACGAAGCGATCCAGCCTGACTGCCGCCGGCGCGGTTGATGCGGCGCAGGGCGCGGCTTAGCGATCGGTCCGCCGCAGGATCCAGAGCCCCGAGTTCATGTCGCTGGCGTAGATCAAGCCCGTCGCCTCGTCGACCACGACACCCCAGACCTGAGTCGTGTTCGTCAGGGTGCCGCGCTGCGACGGCTTCACTGGGTTGGTGGTCGCCGGCGGCACGAAGTAGGCGACTTCGCGTGGCGCGCTCGGATTGCTCGTGTCGATGACCCGTACGCCGTCCGTGTACCAGGATGCGTAGACGTCGGTGCCGACCGGCCAATTGTTGTGGATGACGTAGTCACCCGCCGCCTGGTCGTTCGTGGCGAGCGAGTTGGGTGTGCGATAGGCGCCGATCTGGCGCGGCGAGGTCCTCGACCAGTCGTAGATCCGCATGTAGCCGTAGCCTTCTCGGTCCCGGAGCCGGAGGCCTTGCAGAAGTCCTCGTCGGCGGTGATAAGCAGGCGCCGTGCCTCGTCGTATTGAGAAGGAATGGCCGTCGCCGTCGGCGTTGGGAGAATAGACCGTGCGGCCGCGGAAGACGGGTTGCGTGGGATCGGTCAGGTCCAAGCGGATGAAGCCGTAGAGAGATGAGCCCAACTCACCGCGCCCGACCGCAACGCCCGCCCTGACTGGGCGATACACAACCCGACCCACTTGATGTCATGAAGGAGCGGGCCTCCTACCGCTCCGGTGCCCGGGACGGTATGCCTCGGGCGCAATCGAAGTCTGGACGAAGGAGGCCCAGCAATGGTGTACGTCGGCATCGACCTCCACCGCAAGCGCTCGCAGATCGCGGTGCTCGACCGCGACGGTGCGGAGGTCCTCTCGCGGCGGATCGTCAACGAGCCCGAGATCTTCCTCAGCCTGCTCCACGAACTGGGCGATGACGCTCAGGTCGCGCTCGAGGCGCCCTACGGCTGGGAGTGGCTGGCCGACCTGCTCGAGGAGGCCGGCTACGAGCTGCATCTTGCCCACCCGCTGCGGACGAAGGCGATCGCCGCCGCGCGCGTAAAGACGGACGCGGTCGACGCGCGCACGCTCGCGCACCTGCTCCGCGCCGATCTGCTGCCGGAGGCCTACATCGCCCGCGCGAGCTGCGCGACGATTCGGGTGAGCTGAGGCGCGGTCGGATCGCACCAGCGGCGCGGGCCGACGTGCGTGCGTGGCTGGCGCGGTTCGCCGGCTCTGAGGCTGAGTTCGCGGAGGGCACGACCGGCTGGCGGTTCGTGGTCGAGGAGATCGAGCGGGCCGGCCACCGCGCGCATCTCGCCGATCCTGCCGAGACGGCGGCTAGGCGCGGGCGGAAGCGGCGGGCGAAGACCGACAACGCCGACTGTGATCTGCAGCTGCGGTTGCTGCTCGCGGGCGAGCTGCCAGAGTCGTGGATCCCGCCGGCGCACATCTGCGAGTTGCGTACGCGGGTGCGGATGCGCAAGACGCTGATCGATCAGCGCACCGCCTGGCAGCAGCGCGTGCAGGCGCAGCTGTTTCAGCAGGGGGTGCCGGCTGGACAGAGGCTGCGTAGCCAGGCTGGCCGGGAGGCACTCGCCGCCGTCGAGCTTTCCCCGGCCGGGCGCGAGCTGGTCGCGCTCGGCCTGCGGATGATCGATGCGCTCGAACGTGAGCTGGCCCCGCTCGACCGCGAGCTGCACGCCTTCGCCCGTCGCCAGCCCGGCTGCCGCGCGCTGATCGCCGGCCTGTACGGAGTTGGGCCGGTGAGCGCGACCGCTATCCTCGCCGAGCTCGGCGACGCCCGCCGCTTCTCATCCTCCGACGACGCCGTCCGCCACTCCGGCCTCGATGTCACCGTCTACCAATCAGATAGCAAGCGTGCAGCGGGCCGTCTCTCGCACGAGGGACCAGAGCTGTTGCGCTGGGCGCTGTTCGAAGCGGCCGTGTCGGCCGCCCGCGCCAGCTCGCCCGACCACGCCTACTACCTGCAGGTCGCCGAGCGGCTCGATCACACCCGCGCTTGCCTCTCGGTCGCCCGCAAGCTCTGCCGGCGCGCCTACCACATCCTGCGCGAACTCGGCGACGAAGGACTCGCCCCGATCGACGGCGACCAGGCCGAGGAGGCGATCGCAGCTGCCGCCTAACCACGCCAGCACCCGCGCGCGCTTGCCCGTCGTCACGCAGATGCTCTGCGGCCGGCTCCCGCCAACCCCCCGCCGCCAGCGCCCATCAACCTGGACGGCCTTGAGAGACCGAGCGGTCGCAAGCAACCTCACGCAGGGATCACACCCGATCGATCATCTTGTCGCCGGACCCTCCATGTCCGCGCACCTAGGTAAGGCTGGGCGCCCCGCGCGTCGGAAACTGGCCCGTCAACGCCCGCAGGAGGTGACGCCGGTGAGCTGAGCTACACGCGCGGCTCCCCGCGCAGCCTTGTGCGCCGGTCCGAAACCGGGGTCAAGTCGTTCGCCCAACCGGCCGCTCCACCGCATGCGCGCACGGCGGTCCCACTACAGGTAAGGGGGTCGACTGCGCCGTGCATCACCTGCGCGCCACTGGCGCACAAACTCGCGCACGCCGACTAAAAGCCCTGCAAATCAGCTAGTTCGTAACGGTCTCGAAAGCCGTTAGGGGTCGTAAGCCCCTCGAGGGTTCGAATCCCTCCCCCTCCGTCTACACCGAGAGACCGTTTATCCAAGCGGTTTCCCGACTCCAGGGCCGGAGTGAACTCGGCCACCTATCGCGTCAGAGTTGGCAACAAAGGCGAGTGAAGCTGTTGCCTGACCGGTGAACCGGTGCGGCGGTCACCTTGACCGGCACATTCAGCGGTTTATGTCGCTGGCGAGGGGGGAAGAGCGTCCAGGAATCGCGCTGAAGGCGCGGTACTGTGGACCCTTGAACTAGTTGCTCGATGAGCCAAGCCGCCGTGTCGCCTTCGCTGAGTCGACTGCTCTCCACCCGGGAGCCACGAGCGGATCGGTAAGTCGGCTGATCGCTCGGACGATGGGCGACCAGCGATTCCCGCCGGCGAAGAACACGACAAGTGCGGCGACAAGGCCGATGAGCGCGCCGCCAGCAACGTCACCCGGATAGTGGAGGCCGACAAAGACGCGCGTGATCGCGACCATCGACGCGGCGGCGAAGAAGAACGGGCCCATGCGCCGCCCACCGATCAGCGCGACGGAGAAGGCGATCGCGAAGGCAGCTACTGCGTGGTCGCTCGGGAACGGGGCTCATGCGACGGCGATGCGAGGAGGATCGTCTGCGCTGGGTGGGCGTCGAAGGGCCGCTGCCGCACCCAGAGATGCGAGATGAGCTGGGCGGCGAGGAGACCGAGCCCCGCCGAGGCGAGGCCGGAGAGGCAGGCGATCTTCCAGCGGTACGAGGGACCCGGCCGGTCGAGGAGCCAAAGAGAGAAGGTCGCGACGACGAAGAGCGGGACGGCCCAGTAGGTGACGAAGTCCTCGATCTCGTCGCCGATGAGCGGGTGGCCGCGAAGCGATCCGTTTAGAAAGTGAAAGACCGCCCAGTCGATCCGCTCACGATAGTTCAGGGATCACCGAGGCACCGCGATGGCCGCTTTTCGTTTGCCCTCGGGCGTCTCGATGGTCACCTGCTTTGCGGCGCCGGGCTGGGTGCACCCCGCACAGGAATTCCTCGTCGTCGCCGTCTCCGACTGGCTGATTCACGAACACTCGGGCGCCGCGTCGCCTTGTGTGGGTCTGCTCGCGGTGCGTCGAAGACCCGCGTACAGTGCGGCGATGATTGCGGCCGTACCGCGCGTCAAACCGAAGCTGCGGGGAGTGTTCCACGAGCTCGGCTTCTACGCCGCCATCGCCCTCGGCGTGCCGCTC
>WNFU01006173.1_pt1 | contig 14587 bp, 11 predicted proteins | sample 5400121 | NCBI WGS metagenome assembly WNFU01 (sample SAMN13153360, study PRJNA577476) | soil metagenome | isolation source: 100 cm soil or saprolite under grassland replicate 1 | place: USA:California | collected 2016-06-15
CTGGAGCGCCCGCGGTAACTGTCGGGTCTCCCCTACCGGTTCCCGCGGGCGCCGCGCGGACGCTACGACCATCGGCGCTGCCGGTCAAGCCGGCAGCGCGCTATGGTGACGCTCGGCCCACCGGTGAAGGAGGAAGACCCTGCCCCGCGCCCGTCACGCCCGCCGGCCGCCGCGGCCGCGGCTGCGGCTGCCCGAGGTGCAGCCGCCAGGCACCGGCCGCGAGGCGTTCATGCGCCTGGTCCAGGACGCGGTCGAGTCGATCCCGGCCCGCTTCCGCCAGCGCCTCGCCAACGTCGACTTCGTGGTCGAGGAGACCCCACGCGGCGACGAGGTGCCCGGCGGCGAGCTGCTCCTCGGCCTCTACCAGGGCGTGCCCCTGACCGAGCGGGACGCCAGCTACTTCGGGGTCCTGCCCGACCGGATCGTGCTGTTCCGCCGTCCCATCGAGACCAGGGCGCGCTCCGACGCCGACCTGGCCGAGCTGGTCCGCGAGGTCGTGATCCACGAGGTGGCCCACTACTTCGGGATCGACGACGACCGGCTCGACGAGCTGGGCTGGTAGCCGGCCCTCTGGCCTACGGAGCGGCGGCCGGACCCACCATGATCGGACCGCCGGCCGGGATACCGCCGACCGCCGACCCGGGCACCACCGGGCCGCCGCCGACCGGCGCCGCCACCAGCCCGGTCGCGCCGGCCTCCACCAGCAGGTTCTCGATCCCGGCCGGCACCTTCCGCACGACCACCCGGCCGGGCGGGAGCAGGATCGGCTCGCCGCCGCCGGTGCCGCCGCCGCCGAGGTCGCCCAGCCGGGCCTGCAGCTCGGTGGTGGAGAGGTTGGCGAGCACGAGCTGCCCCCCTCCCGGCGGCTTCGGCAGCAGCCAGCCACGCTCGGGCTGGCCGGTGCCGAGGTCGATGCGGGACGCCGTGCCGGCGCCCTCGCCCTCGGTGACGCGCAGGCTGGCGGCGAAGGTGGCGCCGTCGCGGGAGCGGACCTTGATGGCGAAGGGGCCCGTGACGTCGAGCGGTGGGATGCCCAGCTCGGCGGTGCCGCCGTTGGCGATCGGCTCCTCGAACGGGCCGGGCGGCTTGAAGGTGCCCTTGCTGGTGGCGATCTCGACGGTGAGCTGCAGCCGCGCCGGGTTCGGGTTGGTGACCAGCAGGTGGGACTGCCTGCCCCCGCCGCTCAGACCGCCCGCGAACCACCAGGCCGGGCGGAGGGCGCTCTGGGCGGGCAGGAGGGTCGGCGCCGTGGCGCCCGTGCGGCGGACGGCGGCGCCGGCGACCACCCGGCCGGCCCTGGCGACCACCTCGATGGACGGCTTGAGGCCGGTGGTGGCGACGTCGCCGAGCTGCCTGGTCACCGCCGACTTCGGCGGCACGAACAGCTCCTTGTCCGAGGGGAGGGAGCCCGCGGTCACGTGCGGCACCAGGTCGACCACGGCCGGCTCGTTGTTGGGGTTGGCGACCACCACCGTGGTGTCGATGCCCTGGCGGGTGTCGGAGGCGGGCAGCCACCAGCGGTTGCTCGGGCCGGGCGCGCAGCCGAGCCCGCTGGCGCTGACCACCACCGGCGCGCTGAACGCCTCGACCTGCACGTAGCCGTCCTGCTTCGGCCGGACGGGGAGCTCCTGGATGACGCCTGCCGCCAGCGTCTTGCTGGCCGGCGGTGCCGGCTTCTTGGATGCGTGGACGGCGGTCTGCAGGGTGGCGGTCGCGCTGCCGACGTTGGCGATCGTCACCGACGTGGCCTGGCCCGCCAGCAGCGGGCAGACCCAGCGGGCCGAGTACGGGTCGCCGGTCGCCGGGGCGGCCGGGGGGCTGGTGGCCGGCAGGGCCCCGGCCGCCACGACCAGCGCGGCGGCGAGGACGACGAGCACGCCGGCCAGCCCGACGCTGGAGGCGGCGACGCCGCGGAGCTGGGGGGCGGCGACGCTCGGCGGCCGGAGCGAAGGACGCCGGCGCGGGGACCGCTGCCGCGGCTCCTCCGGCGTGTCGGCCGGACCGCGGGCGGGTCCCTCGCCGGCGCCACCGGACGGCGCACGTCCTGACGGTTCCCAGACCTCCTCGCCGGCGTCCCGGCGGGGCGGCTGGGGCGCCCACCCGGAGGGGTCCGGGGAACCCCAAGGGGGTGCCCCGGTGGATCGGCCGGAGGGGTCCGGGGAACCCCAAGGGGGTGCCCCGGTGGGCCGTGGAGGCTCCGGCCGTGGAGGCTCCGGCCGTGGAGGCTCCGGGCTGGGATGGGCCGGGCGGTCGGGGGAGGGGCGGGCGGGTCGGCCTCGCAGGAGGCGGCCACGCTTGGCCTGATGCCGGGCGGCGCGGCTGGGGATGAGCGGCTCGGGGCGCGGCTCGGGGCCCTCCCGGGGGTCGCGCGGGTCGCTCATCGTGCCACCCCCCCTCGCGCGAGGCCGGCCAGGCGGAGATCGGTGCTGGTGTCCTCCAGCTCGCTGGGGGCGACCGGCGGGGCGACCCGGGTCGGGCGCGCCATGGTGGCCAGCGCGGCCAGCACCAGCAGCCCCTCGATCACCAGCAGGGTGAAGCGGCGCTGCTGGCCGGCCTGCCACACCTCCACGTCGCCGGTGGCGCTCGGCGGCAGCCGGAACGCCTGGGCCCAGCCGAACGCGGTGGTCGGCTCCAGCGGGGTCGAGCCGACGCTCGCCCGGTAGGGCTCGGCGGCCGGCACGGTCAGCACGAGCGTGCCGGGCGCAGTGGTGTCCACCGGCCCGCCGGCCGCGCCGGGGACGGGTCGGGGCGGCTCGGCGGTGAGCATGGCCTGGACCTCGGACGGCGGCGCGTCGCCGCCGACGACCCAGCCGGTGGCGGTCGCCTCGGGCCCCTGGAACAGGGCGGCCTGCTCGGTCGGCTTGGCGTCGAGGTCCTGCTGCCTGGCCACCAGGTCGGCCAGCCGGTCGGCTTCGGGACCTTGCCGGACCACCACGTAACCGATGCCGAACAGCTTCAGCATCGACCCGGCCCGGTGGGTGCGGGCCTCCACGACGTCGGTGACCACCGAGCCGAGCGCCCGTGCGGCATCGGCGGGCGGGCGGCCGCCGTCGAGCAGGGTCCGCCCGCCCGGTCCGGTGACCGCGAAGTCCACCCCGTGGTCGGGCCGGCCGGCCAGCCACAGCACCCTGGCGTGCCCTCTGCTCACGGTGGCCGGCAGGGCCGGGCTGTGGACCGCCTCCAGCGGCGACCAGTCGCCGCGGGCCAGGTGGCCGACGACCAGCAGGCCGGTGCCGGCGCCGAGCAGCGCCACGGCCCCGGCGATCAACCGCCGAACACTGAACCTCAAGTTGAACCTGAGGAGGCCCTGGCCGATGCTGGCGAGTGCCAGGCCGGCGGCGGCGGCCCAGGCGACCGCCCCGGGGATCAGCATCGCGGCCGGCCAGTCGGTGACGACGGGCGGTATCCGCTTGGCCTGCAGGGCCGCGACCGCCGCGGCGCCGAGGAACCCGGTGAGCAGGAAGAAGGCCTGCCGGCGCCGCCCGGCGGGCACGAACAGCAGCGCGGCGACGGCGAGCGCCGGGTACAGCGGTCCGACCAGCGGCCCGGGCAGCCCGCCCCCGCCCGGGCGGAGCTGCAGCAGGTCGAGCAGCTCGGGCGCTGCCAGCGGCCGGCCGAGGTCGCGCAGGGCGGCGCCGGTGAGCAGCCGGCCGCTCCACGGCAGCAACAGCAGCAGCGCCAGCGCGAAGCCGCCGGCGAGCAGCAGCGCCCGGCGGACCGCGAGCCCGCGCCCCCGCAGCACGGCGACCGCGGCGGCGAGGGCGACCACCAGCGCGAAGGGGACGACGGCCGCGGGGCTCATCGCGATGGCCACGGCGGCCAGCAGCGCGAAGCGCAGCGCCGGGCGCCACGGCTCGCGGGGCTGCTCCTCTCGGAACGCCAGCACCACTTGGGCGAGGGCCGGCGGCGCCAGGACCAGCAGGGCGAGCTCGCCGATGCGCCCCTGCGCGAGCGCGCCGAGGGCAAGCGGCGAGGTGGCGTACAGCAACCCGGCCAGCGCCCTGGCCCAGAGCTGGGGCACGACCACCCGCAGCGCCCGCGTGCAGGTCGCCGCGGCCAGCGGCAAGGCCAGCCACAGCAGCAGCTTCTCGGCGACCAGGGCCTTGCCGAAGGCCACGATGGCGGCGCCCCCCAGCAGCGCCAGCGACGGTGACGCCGAGGCGGTGGAGCCGAGCCCGCCCGGATGGTAGGAGGCGACGAACTCGCGCAGCAGCTCCTGGGCGGTGGCCGGGAACACCCCGACGCCGACGCTGGCGATCGCGGGCGCGAACAGCACCGACCGCAGCGAGACGGCCATCAGCAGCGCGAAGCCGGCGACCATGAAGGCGACCGGATGGCCCGCGACCACCCGCACCAGCGAGGCACCGGTCGAGGGCATGTCCTGCTCCTCGCCGCTGTCGTCGGGCCGCTGCGCGACGTGGGCGCCGACCTCGGCGCCGTAGACCATCTCGAGCATCCCGCGCAGCAGGGCGCGCAGGCGCTGGCCGCCCGGGGCGCGCAGGGCCGCCAAGGCGCTGTCGTCGACCTTGCGCCGCCGCTGCAGCCGGCGGCGGTACACCACGGTGACGGGCAGCTCCTTCACGTTCCAGCCCCACGCCCACAGCACCTGCAGCGCGTCGGCCGGGCGCCCGGTCAGGGCCAGGCTGGCCGCCCGCACCAGCCCGCCGACCAGCGACAGCAGCAGGGCCAGCGGCAGCTTGCGCAGGCTGGTCGCCTTGAGCATCGCGGCGATGGTGTGCCGCTCGATCAGGTAGCGAGGATGGTTGACGGCGCGGGTGCGGCGGCTGCGGGAGGCGGCGGCGGCGAAATGGCGGATCCGCGCCTGCGGCACGACCAGCACGCGGCCACCGGTCAGGTGGATGCGCCAGCACAGGTCCAGGTCGTCGCGGAAGGCCGTCAGGCGCTCGTCGAAGCCGCCGACGTGCAGCAGCGCGCCGCGGCGCACCAGCATCCCGGCGGTATTGACGAAGAACACGTCGCGGACCTGGTCGTGCTGGCCCTGGTCGATCTCGTCGTCCTCGATCGGCGACACCGCCCGGCCCGTCCGGTCGACCGCGAAGCCGACCTCTTGGAGCCGGTCGTGGCTGGTCCAGGACACCAGCTTGGGACCGAGGATGGAGGCGCTCGGACGTGACTCCGCCTCGGCCAGCAGCCGCTCCAGCGCCTCCGGCTCGGGCGCGGAGTCGTCGTGCAGCAGCCACACCCAGTCCATGCCGGCGGTGCGCTGGTCGCGCAGGGCCGACATCACCGCCCGGCCGAACTGCCCCCTGACCGCCAGGACGGCGTCGTCGCCGAGGCGGGAGCGCGCCCACTCGGCGCTGCCGTCGTTGGAGCCGGTGTCGACCACCACCACGTCGTCGATCGCCCGGGTCTGGGCGGCGAGGCCGCGGAAGGTGTCGCGCAGGAAGGCCCGCCCGTTGTGGTTGACGACCACCGCGATGACCCGAGGCTGACTGGCTGGCACGACCTTCCTCTCGAGTCTTCCCCGGCCACGGGAAGCCGGGCTTCACGCCAAAGGCCCGTAGGGTTCCCAGCTCCCCCACGGGCCTCGGCGCATGCTAACACGTCACGGGTCACGGCCATAACGCGGCGTTCGCGAGCGACGCAAAGCGGGCGCCTCGTGGGTGAATTCCGGAGGCGCCAACGTTTCAGCGGAAAGCGGGACACAACGACCGAAAACCCGCGGGGCGTCATCCGGGTCGGCCGTCAGGAAGCGCGCCGCTTGAGACGGCGGCGCTCGCGCTCGGACAGGCCGCCCCAGATGCCGAACCGCTCGTCGTTGTCGAGCGCGTAGTCCAGGCACTCGGCCTGTACCGAGCAGGTCTGACAGATGCGCTTTGCGGCGCGGGTGGAACCGCCCTTCTCCGGGAAGAAGCAGTCGGCGTCCTTGTCGAGGCAGGCCGCCTTCTCGTACCAGGGCTGTATCTCGACGGGTAGGATCGGGCCCATCAATGCCTCCTCACCGGTGCGTCGAGGCGTCCCGGTCGCTGGTTGTCGCTGGTTGAGAAGCTCACGATCGTAATTACATCGGTGACATTCTGCGGCGGCTTGAGCGCCAATTCAAGATCGAGCGATTTTCTGTGGACACGGCGCGCCGCCATCCGGTGCTGGCCCCTGTCGGTCGCATCGGATAGCCTCACTCCCGCGCGAGATGCGGAGTGTGTGGGGGATCTGCGGGGGAATGGTGCTCGGATTCGGGGAACAGCAGCAGCCGCCGACCAGGGGCGGGTTGACCCAGGCCGACCTGGTGGCCGCCCGGCAGCGCGAGCCGGCCGCCGTCACCCGCGTCTACACCGCCTACGCGCCGTCGCTGTTCCGGTTCTTCGCGGCCGCGGTGGGCAACCGCCAGGAGGCCCAGGACCTCACCGGCAGCGTCTTCGTGAGCGCGATCGAGGGGCTGCCGGGGTTCCGCGGCCCGGTCGAGGCGCTCGGCGGCTGGCTGTTCCGCATCGCCCGCCACGACCTGTACGACTTCCGGCGCAAGCAGGCCCGCTCCCCCGGGCTCGCCCCGCTCGACGACCATCTCGACGAGGCCGCGATCGCCGCCGGCGCCGACGACCCCGAGGAGCTCGCCATCGAGCGCCTGGAGGGCAGCCGGGTGATGGCCGCCCTGCAGCAGCTGTCCCCCGACCAGCGCGAGGTGCTGCTGCTGCGCATGGCCGCCGGCCTCACCGCGCCCGAGGTGGCCGCCGCCCTCCACAAGACCACCGGCGCGGTCAAGGCCCTGCAGCACCGCGGCCTGGCTAGTCTCGCCAGGCTCCTCGGCCTACGTAGCCCGCATGATCCGCCGGATCCCCCGTATCTTTCCCTCGACCCGGCTCGCCTACCTAGTAAGGAGGAGGAACAGGAAAGGTGAGGATGGGTCGGCCAAACCAGACGCAGGACAGGCTCGACGCGCTGCTCGACGGGCGGCCGGGCGAGGTCACCGACGACCTCGCGCCGCTGCTGGCGGCGGCCGAGGCCCTGCGCGCCGAGCTGGCCGAGTTCGAGCTCGACCCCGAGGTCGTCGACCGCCACCTCGAGCAGGCCCTGGACCGTCCGGCCACGGTGGTGACGCTGCCGGTCCGCACCGGCGGCAGCAGCGTCCTGCGCCGCCGGCTGGCCGCGGTCGCCCTCGCCGCCGCGCTGGTGCTCGTCCCCGCGACCATGGCCTCCGCGGCCTCCGCCTCGGCGCTTCCCGGCCAGGCCCTGTACCCGTTCAAGCTCGCCGTCGAGCAGTTCCGCCTGGCCACCGTGCAGTGGTCCCCGACCCGCGAGGCGCAGGAGCGCGCCAAGCTCGCCGCCAAGCGCCTGGCGGAGCTGGACAAGCTCGTCCAGCTCGGCATGTTCCGCCAGGTCCCGCCCGCGATCCGCGCCCTCGACAAGGCGGTGGCGGCCGCCAACGTGGCGTTCGTGGAGGCCGCCAAGGGGGAGGGCGCCGCGGACCCCGAGTTGTTCGCCTTGGTGGACAAGCTCGACGCCGTCTCGGAGGCACAGCACCTCGAGCTGGTCGCGCTGAAGGAGATGGCCAACGTGCCGCGCGCCGTAACCCTGGCGGTGGCGCAGTCGCCGGCGGCCCTACAGCCGATCGCGCCGCCGGTCCTCATCCCCGCGCCCACGCCCGGTCCCGGCCCGACGGACCCTCTGGCCACGTCGTCGCCGGTGACCGAGCCGCCGCCGGAGTCCACCGCGGCGCCGACGACCCAGCCCGAGCCGCCGCTCACCACGGCGCCGCCCGTGACCGACCCGACGACCACCACCGCTCCGCCCGCCGAGCCCACGACCACGGCGGCCCCCGAGGGCACCCCGGGCGCCGAGGGTAGCCCGGCGGGCGCCGGGGGCGAGGGATCCCCGCCGTCCTCGATCGGTCCATAGTCGCGGGGCCGGCGCTATCCTGGTCCGCGCCCGGCGGACCAGCTCCCGAGGGAGGCCCATGCTCGTCGCGCTCGCCGGCGGTGTCGGCGCCGCGAGGTTCCTCCGCGGCCTGCTCCGCGTCCACGACCCCGGCGGCGTGGTCGTGGTCGGCAACACCGGCGACGACCTCCGCATGCACGGGCTGGCGGTGTCGCCGGACCTCGACTCGGTCGCCTACACCCTGGCCGGCCTGGCCGACGAGGAGCGCGGCTGGGGCCTGGCCGGCGAGACCTGGAACGTCCGTGAGGCGCTGGTACGGCTGGGCGAGCCGGGCTGGTTCGCCCTCGGCGACCGCGACATCGCCACCCACCTGCTCAGGACCCGGCTGCTGGCCGAGGGGGCGACCCTGTCGGAGGCGACCGCGGCGCTGTGCCGGCGGCTGGGGGTCCCGGTGCGGCTGCTCCCCATGAGCGACCAGCCGGTCCAGACCCGGGTCGAGGTCGACGGCCCCGACGGGCCGGAGGACCTCGGCTTCCAGGAGTGGTGGGTGGGCCGCCAGGCCCGCGACCCGGTGCGGCGGGTGCGCTTCGAGGGGGTCGAGCGGGCGCGGCCCGCGCCCGGGGTGCTGGAGGCGATCGCGGCCGCGAGCGGGATCGTGCTGTGCCCCTCCAACCCGGTGGTGTCGATCGCCCCGATCCTGGCCGTGCCGGGCGTCCGCGACGCGATCCAGGCCGCGCCCTGCCGGGTGGTGGCGGTCACCCCGATCGTCGGCGGGGCGCCGGTCAGGGGGATGGCCGACCGGCTGCTGCCCGCCTGGGGGGTGGAGGTGTCGGCGCGTGGGGTCGCCGGCCTGTACGCCGGGCTGGCGGACGCCTTCGTGCTCGACACCGTCGACGCCGGCCAGGCCGGCGACGTGACCGGCCTCGGCCTGGAGCCGGTGGTCGTCCCCACCCTGATGCGCACCGTCGAGGACGCGGCCGCGCTGGCCAAGGCCGCCCTGGCGACGCTGTGAGCGGGCTCATGGTGGTGCCGCTGGCGGGGCTGCCGGAGGTCCGCCCCGGCGACGACCTGGCCCGGCTGCTGCTGGAGGCGGTCCGGGCCGCCGGGCTGGAGCTGGCCGACGGCGACGTGCTCGCGGTCACCTCCAAGGTCGTCGCCAAGGCGGAGGGCCGGCTGGTGGCCCTGCCCGCCGACCCGGCGGGGCGGGAGCGCGCCCTGCGCGAGGCGGTCGCCGCGGAGACGGTCCGGGTGGTGGCGCGCCGCGGCCGCCTGGTGATCGCCGAGACCAGGCAGGGGCTGGTCGGCGCCAACGCGCTGGTCGACGCCTCCAACGCCGGCGGGGATGCGCTGGTGCTGCTGCCCCGCGACCCCGACGCCTCCGCCGCCGGCCTGCGAGCCGCCATCGAGGCGCTGGACGGGCACGACGTGGCCGTGGTCGTCACCGACACCCTCGGGCGGCCCTGGCGCCTGGGCCAGACCGACGTCGCCGTCGGCCTGGCGGGCATGGGCGCGCTGGAGGACTGGCGCGGCCGGCCGGACGGCGACGGCCGCCTGCTGGAGGTCACCGAGGTCGCGGTCGCCGACGAGGTGGCCGCCGCCGCCGACCTGGTCAAGGGCAAGGCGTCCCGGGTCCCGGCGGCGCTGCTGCGGGGGGTGCCGCGGCCCAAGGGCGACGGCAGCGCCCGCGACCTGGTCCGGCCCCCCGCCGACGACCTGTTCCGCACCGCCGGGACCGTCGAGGACCTGCTCGCCTTCCTGGAGGGCGGCGCGCCGCCGGCCCGCTTCCTGGCCGACCCGGTCGACCCTGCGACCCTCGACCGGGCGGTCGCGGCCGCCGCGGCCGTCCCACTCCCCGGCGGGCGCCGGTTGCGGGTCGTCCCCGTCCCCGCCGCCGCCCGCGCCCGCTGCCTGGCGGCCCTGTCCCCCACCGGCCCCCCCGACGCGGCGCTCGCCTCCGCCCCCGCCCTGGTCGCCCCCTGCGTCGCCGCGGCGGCGGCCGAGGTCGAGCTGGCGGCCGGGGGGGCGCTGCGGACCCTGCTGCTGGCCCTGCGCGCCCTGGGGGTCGCGGCCGCCTTCGTCGCCGCCGACGGTGCGGCAGGCGCGGCGCTGGCAACGGCGCTCGGGCTGCCGCCCGGGTCGCGCCCGCTCGGCCTGCTGGCCGCCGGCCGCCCCGACCCGGGCCCGGCGGCGAGTCGCTAGACGCCTCCCGGCCAAACGGACGGCTCCGCCCCGGCCAACCCGATCTGGTAGAAGCCGAAGAAGCTCCCTAAAGTAGTCCTGGGCGGGAGGGGTGATGGGCAGGGACCTCGGGCAGGAGCAGGGCGCGCCGAAGCCACGCGCGGCCCACAAGCGCTCCCGCGACTTCTACTGGGAGCGGTTGCGCGACGTGCCGGTGAGCGGCGTGCGGCTGGCGCTCGGCGACGGCGCCTCCATCGAGGCGACCGAGCTGCTGGACGGCCGCCTGCCCCAGCCCGACGGGAGCCTGCTGTACGACCTGGTCACCCGCTCGCCGCTGCGCCGACCGGGCGACCGGGTGCGCCTCGGCGAGATCGCCGACGAGCTGGCCGCCGCCGGCCTCTCCTGGCGCGAGGTCGGCATCGACACCCGTGCCGTGGCCAGCCGGATCAGCGAGCTCGTCCGGCTCGGCCGGCTGCGGGTCGAGCGAGGCTGACGGCGGCTCCATAGAATCTCCGGGAGAGCGACGCTGCCCCACGGAGATGAGCGATGGCCGACACCCGCAAGTCCAACCCCAAGCAGAAGCCAGCCACGACCGGCAACAAGGGCCGGCGCGGCACCCCGCAGGCGGCCAGGAGCCGGCCCGAGGTCCGCGACGGCAAGGGCAAGCTGGTCAAGGGCGCGGCCGCGAGGAGGCTGGAGGCCAAGCGGCGGCGGCAGCGGGCGCTGACCTGGACGGCGGTCATCGTGGTGGCGGCGCTCGTCCTGGTCGGGGTGATCGTCTGGCAGGGCGGCGGCCAGGACCGGGTGAGCCCCCAGAAGCTGGCGGCCGCCCGCCAGCAGGCCGGCTCCAGCGGCGTCACCGAGTACCCCCAGGCCGGCAGGGACCACATCCAGGCCAACCAGCAGCCCGACAACTGGAACTCGACCCCGCCCACCTCCGGGGACCACCTGGCCAGCCCGATCGCCGCGGGCGTCTACGACGGCGAGCAGGACGAGCGGGCGATCGTCCACAACCTGGAGCATGGCTACGTGGTCATCCAGTACAAGGGCATCCCCGAGGACCAGGTGAACCAGCTCCGCGAGTTCGTGCGCGACCGGTCCGGCTCCAAGCTGGTGCTGGCGCCGTATTCGGGCCTGGAGCGCGACGGGGTGGCGCTGACCGCCTGGCAGAACCTGGAGACCATGCAGCGGGTCAACCTCGACGTGGTCAAGGCGTTCGTGGACGACTACATGGTCCCCGGCGGGGCCAAGTCGAGGGCCCCGGAGCCGTTCGCCGCCTAGTTGCTCAGAAGCGGATCGCGCCGAGGTCCAGGCGGACGTTGGGGGCCACCCGGACGCCGCCGGCGAGGATGTTGCCGGCCTCGATCATGACGTTGTCGCCGACCACCGCCCCGTCGCGGACCACGGCGCCGTCGCCGACGACCACGCCGCGGCCGATGATCGAGTCGGACACCTTGGCGCCACGCTCGATCCTGGCCCCCTCCAGCAGCACCGAACGCTCCAGGCGGGCCCCGCCGGCGACCACCGCGCCGGGGCCGAGCACGCTCGGCCCGAAGACCCGCCCCTGGTTCTCGACGACGGCTCCCTGCCCGACGAGGATCGGGCCGCGCAGCACGGCACCCTCGTCGATGCGGGCGCCGTCGGCGAACCACTGGCTGCGGCCCCGCTCGGTGGCGTTGATGGGCAGGTGCAGGCGGCCTTCGAGCAGGTCGAACTGGGCGGCCAGGTACGCGATCGGGGTGCCGAGGTCGCGCCAGTAGCCGTACAGCTCGTAGCCGTAGACGGGCGCGCCGGAGGCAAGCAGCGACGGGAACAGGTGGCGCTCGAACGAGGACGGCTGCCCGGCGGGGACGTGGTCCAGCACCGACGGCTCCAGCACGTACACGCCGGCGTTGATCAGGTCGGTCACCCACGCCTCCTCGTCGGGGCCGGGCTTCTCGAGGAAGGCCGTGACGCGGCCGTCGTCGTCGACGGGGACCAGGCCGAAGGCGCTCGGATCGGGTACCCGGACCAGCGCCAGGGTGGCGGCGGCCTGCCGCTGGGCGTGGAGCGCGACCAGCCGCTGGAAGTCGACGTCGACCAGCACGTCGCCGTTGAGCACCAGGAAGGTGTCGTCGAGCAGATGGGAGAGGCGCTTGACGGCGCCCGAGGTCCCCATGGGGGTGTCCTCGGAGGACAGCACCACGTCGACGCCGGCCTTGCGTGCCTCCGGCAGGAGCTGGTCGAACGCCTCCGGCAGGTACATGGTGGACAGGACCACCTCGGTGAAGCCGCCGGCGGCGAGCTGGCGCAGGGTGTGCAGCAGGAACGGCTCGTTGGCGAACGGGATCAGCGGCTTGGGGCGGGTGCTGGTCAGTGGGCGCAGGCGGGTGCCGAAGCCTCCGGCGAGGATGACGGCTTGCACGTGGGCGATCTCCTGAGGCGCGGGAGCCGGCCGGCGTCCACCGGCCGCCGGCTGGCAGTCTACGGTGCCGGCGCGACCCCAGCGAGGGTCGGCGTCCTCAGATGCGTCCCTGGCGGACGGCGTGGTGCCGGCGCCATCCGGTGGCGGGCGGCCCGCGAGCCCTCGCCAGGAACGCGACCCGCCGGGGGTTCGCCCGCACCCGCGCGGGCCGCTACGGTGCCGGCGCGCCGCCTCGGAGGGCCCCCCGCCGCCGCCACGCCCACGCGCCGGCAAGCGCGAGGCCGGTGGCGACGGCCAACCCCACGCCCAGCCGCATCGCGCGGTCCTCGTAGGTGAAGACGACCTCGTGGCTGCCGGCCGGGACGCGCACGCCCCGGAAGGCGTGGTCGACGCGGAGCAGCTCGGCGGGCCGGCCGTCGACCCGGACCCGCCACTGCGGGTACCACGGGTCGGCGAGGACCAGCAGCCCGTCGGCGGTGGTGCGCACCGACACCCGCACCCTGGTCTGCTCCCGCTCCTGGACCCGGACCTCCGGCGGCGCCGACGGGCGGGCGAGCCCCTCGACCGGCCGCTCGACGATCGCGCGCTCCAGCAGCGGGTAGCCGGCCCGCAGACGGGCCACCCGCTCGCCTGCGTCGGGGACCACGTCGACCTCGTACTGCATCCGGGCCAGCGGCGGCGCCTGCCGCTCCCAGAGCAGGAACCAGGCCTCCCGCTCCGCGACCTGGAAGCCGTGCCGCTCCATCACCCGGATCTGGTCGGGTGGCAGGCCGGCGGTGACGAACCAGCGCACCCCGAGCAGGTCCAGCGCCGGCCAGCCCCACACCGACGGTGCCTCCACGGTCACACCGGCGGTCAGGCGCCCCTTGGGATTGACGGCAGCGGCGAAGAACTCGTTGTAGTCACGCAGCGGCAGCAGCCCGCCGTCGCGGCCGGAGATCGTCTCGGCGTTGGTGGCGTACTCCCACGCCGGGCGCGCGGCCAGCCGCCGCGGCCAGCCCTCCAGGTACAGGCGGCGCATGCGCGGGTTGTAGCCGTCGGGCATGGCGACCGAGCGGCGCTGCTCTCTGGTGTCCGCCCGGTCCCAGGCGATGCTGACGTAGCGGCCGCGCTCGCGGCCAAGCCGCTCCATGACCGGGCCGGGCTGGTCGTAGACCACGTTGGGGACGAGCTGGTGGTACTCGGCCGCCGGCCGGGCCTGCTGCAGCTCGACCGCGGTCACCCCCAGCAGCAGCAGCGCCACCGCCGCGCGGGGCACGCGGCGGAAGCCGGCCGCCAGCCAGGCGACCGCCCCGGCGGCCGCGGCCAGCGCCCAGTAGCGGCGGCTGTCCGCCCAGCTGCTGTGCCCGCCGACGACCAGGGCGAAGCCGAGCACCAGGCCGACGACGGCCAGCCCGCCGAGCCCCCGCAGCGCCCGGCGGCGCAGGTCGCCGACGTCGGCGTCCAGCAGCACGTCGGTGCCGATGGCGGCCGCGGCGGCCATCGGGAAGGAGAACAGCAGCAGCCAGCGCGACGGCACCCGCAACTCGCTCACCACGCCGATGTTCTCGGCCGCCAGCCGGTACAGCGGGGTCTGGTCGCCGAGGGCCATGACGATCCCGAGCAGCGACAGTGCCAGCACCCATGCCCGCACCCAGCCGAGCCGACGCGGCCCGGCCCAGATCCCGAGGCCGGCCAGGACCAGCGCCACCAGGCCGATGAAGGCGACGTTCTCACCGAACAGCACGTTGCCGAAGTCGGGCAGCAGGGCGTTGAACGCCAGCCGCGCCGGCAGCTCGTACTGCTCGTCGAAGGTCGGCCCGGTGCGCCAGCCGTACCGCTGCAGCAGCAGGGTCGGCAGGAGCTGCCAGGCGAACAGCAACACGAACGCCACCATCGCCCCGCCGAGCCGCAGCGCCGCCGCCGCGGCCCGCCGCGGCCAGGCACGCGGGGCCGCGGCCAGCGTCCACGCCAGCCCGTAGGCGGCGAGGGCGAGCAGCGTGTACAGCCACTCCTCGGGATGGCCGGCCAGGAGCTGCAGCCCGACCGTGACGCCGGTGAGCAGGACGAAGCGCAGCCGGCCCCGCTCCATCGCCAGGTGGCCGAACAGCAGCACCAGCGGCATCCAGGCGATCACCTGGAGCTGGTTCATCAGGTTGATGTGGTGCAGGGTGACCGCGCCGAAGCCGAAGG
>WNFU01007368.1_pt1 | contig 14583 bp, 15 predicted proteins | sample 5400121 | NCBI WGS metagenome assembly WNFU01 (sample SAMN13153360, study PRJNA577476) | soil metagenome | isolation source: 100 cm soil or saprolite under grassland replicate 1 | place: USA:California | collected 2016-06-15
ACCCGGGCGGGCCCGCCATCGACCGCCTGGCCAGGGACGGCAACCCGGAGGCGGTGCGCTTCCCGCGGGCGCTGATCGACGACGGCTCCGACGACTTCTCCCTGTCGGGCCTGAAGACGGCGGTGCTGCGCCACGTGCGCGCGGTCGAGCAGGCCGGCGAGGAGCTCGACGTCGCCGACGTGGCCGCCTCCTTCCAGGAGGCGGTGGTCGACGTCCAGGTCAGCAAGGTGGTGGGCGCGGCCAAGCGCGAGGGGCTCGGCACGGTGCTGCTGGCCGGCGGGGTGGCGGCCAACTCGCGGCTGCGCGGCCGCGTCACCGCCGCAGCGTCCGACCTGGGCATCAACGTGCTGGTGCCATCGCCGGCGCTGTGCACCGACAACGGCGCCATGGTGGCCTCGGCCGGCTGGTTCGCCCTCGAGCGGGGCGAGCGCACCCCGCTGGACGTCGGCGCCGACCCCAACCTGCCGATCGCCCCTGGCATCGCCAGGCGCGCCCAGCGCCGCCCGCAGGGCCGCCGCCGCCGCTGAGGCCAGCGGGCGGACATGCGCCGCGAGGAGGTGTCCAGCGACTAGCACTCTCATGAGGCGAGTGCTAGCATCCGGCGCAGCGTCGTACCTGGCCCACTCGTGGGCCGAACCCACAGGCAGTGTGCTCGGCGGGCTCACACGCGAGCCCGCGACACCGCTCGTGCGCCGTCTACGCGGCACGCCGCACAAGGAGGAATGGATGAGCGTCAACCTGCAGCCGCTCGAGGACCGGATCGTGGTCAAGCCGGGCGAGGGCGAGGAGAAGACCGCCTCCGGGCTGGTCATCCCCGACACCGCCAAGGAGAAGCCCCAGGAGGGCGAGGTCATCGCGGTCGGCCCGGGCCGCTTCGAGGACGGCAAGCGCGTCCCGCTCGACGTCAAGGTCGGCGACACCGTCATCTACTCCAAGTACGGGGGCACGGAGGTCAAGGTCGGCGGCGAGGAGCACCTGATCCTCTCCGCCCGTGACGTGCTCGCGATCGTCACCAAGTAGCCGAGGTCGGGCTCCGGGCCGGCGCGGTCGCTCAGGCTCAGGGCCGAGCGCCCGACGCCGGCCCGTTTCGTGCCGCTCGGGAATGGAGGAAGGAAGCTCATGGCCAAGCAACTCATGTTCAGCTCCGACGCCCGGCGCAAGCTGGAGGCGGGCGTCGACCACCTCGCCAACGTGGTCCGCGTCACCCTCGGCCCCAAGGGCCGCAACGTGGTGCTCGACAAGAAGTGGGGCGCCCCCACGATCACCAACGACGGCGTCACCATCGCCAAGGAGGTCGAGCTCGAGGACCACTACGAGAACCTCGGCGCCCAGCTCGCCAAGGAAGTCGCGACCAAGACCAACGACGTCGCCGGTGACGGCACCACCACCGCCACCGTGCTCGCCCAGGCCCTGGTCCACGAGGGCCTGCGCAACGTCGCCGCCGGCGCCAACCCGATGAGCCTCAAGCGCGGCATCGAGCGCGCCGTCGAGGCGGTCGCCGAGAACATCCGCGACCAGGCCCGCGACATCGAGGGCAAGGAGGAGGTGGCCTCGGTGGCCACCATCTCCGCCCAGGACGCCGAGATCGGCCAGACCATCGCCGAGGCGATGGACAAGGTCGGCAAGGACGGGGTCATCACCGTCGACGAGTCGAACACCTTCGGCATCGAGCTCGAGTTCACCGAGGGCATGCAGTTCGACAAGGGCTACATCTCGCCCTACTTCGTCACCGACCAGGACCGCATGGAGGTCGCTGCTGCCGGTGCTCGAGAAGGTCATGCAGTCCGGCCGGCCGTTCCTGATCATCGCCGAGGACGTCGAGGGCGAGGCCCTTGCGACCCTGGTGGTCAACAAGATCCGCGGCACCTTCAAGTCGGCCGCGGTCAAGGCCCCAGGCTTCGGCGACCGCCGCAAGGCGATGCTGGGTGACATCGCCACCCTCACCGGCGGCCAGGTGATCAGCGAGGAGGTCGGCCTCAAGCTCGACAACGTCGGGCTCGACCTGCTCGGCCGGGCGCGCCGGGTCAGCGTGACCAAGGACGACACCACCATCGTCGAGGGCGGCGGCTCGGACCCGGACATCAAGGGCCGCATCAGCCAGATCAAGCAGGAGATCGAGAACACCGACTCCGACTGGGACCGCGAGAAGCTGCAGGAGCGGCTCGCCAAGCTGGCCGGCGGCGTGGGCGTGATCCGCGTCGGCGCGGCCACCGAGGTCGAGCTGAAGGAGAAGAAGCACCGCATCGAGGACGCCGTCTCGGCCACCCGTGCGGCCATCGAGGAGGGCATCGTGCCCGGCGGCGGGGTCGCCCTGCTGCGCGCCCAGTCCGCGCTGGACAAGCTGGACCTGGTCGGCGACGAGGCGACCGGCGCCGAGATCGTGCGCCGGGCGCTCGAGCTGCCGGCCTACTGGATCGCCCAGAACGCCGGCCACGAGGGCGCCGTAGTGGTCTCGCGGGTGCGCGACCTGAGCGACGCCCAGGGCTTCGACGCCGCCGCCGGCGAGTACACCGACCTGTTCAAGGCCGGCATCATCGACCCGGCCAAGGTGACCAGGTCGGCGGTGCAGAACGCCGCCTCGATCGCGGCCCTGCTGCTCACCACCGAGACCCTGGTGGTCGACAAGCCGGAGGAGAAGGAGGCGACCCCCGGCGGCCACGACCACGGCGGTGGCGGCTTCGGCATGTAGGCTGCGGCACGTCGGAGAGGACCCCGGCCAGACGGCCGGGGTCCTCTCCCGTTCCGGGGCCGGATGCGCCCAACGGGCTCCAGGCGGCCCGCGCATGCTCCGAAGCACCACATGGCGGCGCGTAGCCCGGCCCGACCTGGATTGGCCTGGGTTCGGACAATTTGGTAGCGCTGCCCGGCCTCTGCGCGCATGTCGTAAGCTACGAACCCCCACTCCCCGGTCGTTGCCGTCGGAGCCGAGAGCCTGGAGGTCACCCTGTCAACAGGCCGTTGGGGCGGTTCGGCGATCGTGTCGCTGGCGCTCGCCCTCTTGCTGGCGGCCTGCTCGGCCGGTCACGACTCCACCGCCGCCTCGTCCGGCCAGCTCGGAGCCAGGCCTGCTGGGCCGACCATCCCGAGCACGCTCCCCTCCGGCTCGCACAAGCGCTGCCTGACCAGCGAGGAGCTGCGCGACGAGGTGTGGTTCGACGCGCCCGACGGTGCGCACCTCTCCGGCGTGGTGCTCGGGCAGGGCAGGACCGGCGTGCTCCTCGCCCACCAGCGCTGGTTCAACCTCTGCTCCTGGATGCCGTTCGCCCGGACCCTCGCCCAGCAGGGCTTCCGGGTGCTCGCCTTCGACTTCCGCGGCTTCGGCATCTCCCCGCCCATGTCCGGCAGGGCCGGCCGCAGCCTCGACCTCGACGTCGCCGGCGGCGTCGGCTACCTGCGCCGCCAGGGGGTCGACCGGGTGGTGCTGGTCGGCGCGTCGATGGGCGCCACCTCCGCGCTGATGGTCGCGTCCCAGGACCAGCCCGCCGGCCAGGCCTCGGTGGCCGGGGTGGTCAGCATCTCCGGGCCGTCCCTCTTCTACGAGATGGACGCCGCCCAGGCGGTGCGGCAACTGCGCGTGCCGCTGCTGCTGATCGCCTCGAGCGAGGAGGGCTCCTACGCCCGCTCGGCGCGGCTGCTGTACAACAACGCCCGCTCCCACTCCAAGCGCATGGTGCTCGTGCCAGGCAAGGTGCACGGCATCGGCCTGCTGGCGAGCAGCACCAACGGCGCCCAGATCCGCCAGCTCATCACCACCTTCATCCAGGAGCACGCCGCCCCGGTCGCGGCCCTGCGCTAGCGGAACAGGCGGCCCTCCAGGTAGGCGGCCCAGTAGCGGGCCTGGTCGCGGACGCTGGCGGGGAGGTGGCGGCTGGAGCTCGCGTCCCTGAGCAGCCAGGCGACGGTCTGCAGGTCGCCGCGCTCCATCTCCGGGTCGACCTCGGACGACCAGAAGCCGGCGGCGCCCCTGATCTCGTCGGGGGTGCCGGCGGACCGCCCGATCTCCCGCAGCAGTCCGCACACGGCGGCGGCGTCGTCCCGCCCGATGGTCGGCTGGATCACCAGCCCGCTCCTCTGCTCGGCCATGTACCCGCTCCTCGTCGATACCCTGCCCGCCGCCCGGCCGTCGCGCCAGCGAGCCGGTCGGGTAGCGGTGCGCCCTGTCGGTGACCCCGTGGCTCGACAGCGGCGGGCACGGCCCGGCGCATCGCCGCGGGTGCTCTGGGGTGTGGCGCCGATGCTCGACCGGCCCCCTCGCTCGGTGCTCGAACATATGTTCGAGCACCGAGCGGCCCGCCGTCAAGCTGGCTGCTCGTCCTGTCGAAACGGACGGACGGCGGCCTCGGCCGGCGAGTGCCGGCCCGAAGAATTGGCGAGGCGAGAGGAGCGGCCAGCGCGGTCGACCGGGCTGGCCGCCGCGCCGCTACCCAGGGAGCGAGCGTGAGCCGGGCACAACTGGACAGGGCACTGGGCGAGGGCGAGCGGACCGCCGTGCACGGCTCCCCGCTGGCGGCCGCGGAGCTGCTGGCCGCGGCCCTCGACACGGCCGTCGAGGTCGGCGACCGCGCCGCGACGGGGAGAGCCCGCTGGCTGCTCGGCGTGGCCGAGCAGGGCGCCGGGCGCTGCGGCGCGGCCCTGCGCCTGCTGCACGCCGCCTGGCCGGAGGCCAAGGCCACGCCGCTGGCCGTCCACGTCGCCGGCAGCCTCGCCGAGACCTACAGGCAGCTCGGCGAGCACGCCAGCGCCCGCGCCTGGGACCAGCGGGCGCTCGACCTGGCCGAGGGCGAGGCGATCGTCTGGCCCCTGCTCGGCCTTGCCGCCGACGCGGTGGGGGCCGGGGACGCCGGCGAGGCCGGCCGCCGCCTCGCGGCCGCCGCGCCGCTGGCGGTCGACGGCGAATGGCAGGCCGAGGTCAGGACGGGCTGGGCGGCGGCGGAGCTGGCCCTGCTGGAGGCGCGACCGCGCGACGCGGCCGACGCGGCCGCGGGGGCCGTCGCCGCGGCCGAGCGCGCCGGTGCCGCCCCCTACGTGGCCAGGAGCCTGCTCTTCCAGGGCGGCGCGCTGGCGCAGGCCGGCGACCCGGAGGCGGCCGCCACCCTGGCCCGTGCGGCCGTCCTCGCCGAGCTGCTCGGCGTCCTGCCGGTCGCCTGGCCGGCGCGCGCCCTGCTCGGTGCCCTGCTGGCCCGGTCGGGCCGTCCCGCCGAGGCCGCCGCGGAGCTGGCCGCCGCCCGCGGCTCGCTCGACACCATCGCCGCCGACCTCGACGAGGACGCCCGTCCGCGCTGGCTCGCCCAGCCCGCCGTCGTGGCGGTCCTCGAGGCGACCACCGCCCCGCATGGAGGGTGACCCCGAGGTGCGGGCGACTCGCTCAGGGGCTGGCCCGCCGGCGGCGGCGCAGCGCCGTGGCGACGCTGCCGCTGCCGACCAGGAGCACCACCGCCGAGGTGAGCGCGACCGTCACCGGCGTGCGCTGCCTGCCCGCGGCGGCGCCGGCGGACGGGCCGCCGGCGACCCCGGCCGGGCTCGCCTGGGCGACGGCGGCCGGCGGCCGTGGCAGCAGCAGCAGGGCGGCGACGTCCGCTGGCGGCGTGTACGGCGGCAGGCGCAGCCCGCTGCGGGCCGCCCGCCCGGCACCGAAGCCCCAGTTCATCATCTGGGCGGCGTCGCCAGGGGGATCGGGGCTGTGCAGCACGACCGCGATCAGGGTGCGGCCTCCCCGGGTCGCCGCGGCGGCCAGGCAGCGGCCGGCGCCGTCGGTGAAGCCGGTCTTGACGCCGACCGCCCCCGGGTAGTCGCGCAGGAAGTTCGAGTGGGCCGAGAGGGTGTGGCGGTGCCCGTCAGGGGTCACGAAGGCGAGCCGCCTGGTGCGCACCATCCGCGCCAGCCAGGGGTCGCGCAGCACCGCCCTGGCCAGGATCGACAGGTCGTAGGCGCTGGAGACGTGCCCGGGGGCGTCCAGCCCGTCGGGGACGTGCCAGCGCGAGCGGCGCAGCCCCAGGCGCCTGGACTCGGCGTCCATGGCCTGGCTGAAGCGCGGCACCGAGCCGGCCGCCTCATCGGCGAGCAGGACGGCCATGTCGTTGGCCGAGACGATCAGGGCGGCGGCGAGCGCCTGCTCCACCAGGATCTTCTGGCCGGGCTTGAGCGAGAGCCTGGTGGCGGGCCTGGCGGCGGCGTCCCTGCCGGCCACCGCCACCTGCCGCTGCGCCAGGCTGGCATGCGCCACCAGCACGGTCAGCATCTTGGTCAGGCTCGCCGGCGGCCTGGGCACGTGCGGGTTGCGTGCCCAGAGCACCTCGCCGCTGCCCGCGTCGACCAGGATCGCGTAGCGGGAGCCGACCTTCGGCCCGGCGGCCACGGCGGCCGCCCGCGCGGTGGAGGCGGGCAGGCCGGCCGCCCGCGCCGGTGGCGCGACCGCCAGGGCGGTGGTCAGGGCGAGCAGCAGCAGGGCGGCGCCGCGGCGCCGGCCGGCCGCTGCGAGCTGGCTTTCGGGCGTGGTGCGGGCTGGCCCGGGCCGGCCGTGCGGCGCGAGGTCAGGCCGGACTGTCATGGGTCGTAGGAGTCTCCATGCCTTTGCGGGCGGACGTCGGGAGGGGCAGTGTGTCATCGTCACTTCAGTCGGACAACCAGGCTGATCCAGCCGGATGGGGGCCGACGCGGCCGCCACGGCGCCACCTCGATAGAATCGCGTGTCCTCCAGCCGATACCGGTTCGGGGCCCCGTAGCCCCGGATGCAGTAGCGAGGTGGCCCGGAGCCGCGCGCTGGCTGGACTGAGGAGCGACGAAGGAGCGACGAGGGAAGCCAGCGCACAAGCGGCGCAGGGCCACCGAGCGTCTTAGCAAAGGAGCGAAGCGAATGCGCGTCACGGTCATCGGAGCCGGCCACGTCGGGCTCGTCACCGCCGTCTGCCTGGCTCGGGCCGGCCACGAGGTCCTCGCCGACGACGACGACCGGGCCAAGCTCGAGCTGTTGCGGCAGGGCACGGTGTGGTTCTACGAGCCGCAGCTGCAGGAGCTGATGACCGAGGCCCTGGCCAGCGGCCTCCTCGAGTTCACCTCGGACAAGGCCGCGGCGGTGCGTCACGGCGAGGTGATCTTCATCTGCGTCGGCACCCCGAGCCGCGACGACGGCAGCCCCAACCTGCGCCTGGTCGAGGCCGTGGCCCGCGACGTCGCCCGCCACCTGCCGGTGGGCCAGTTCCGCCTGGTCTGCGAGAAGAGCACCGTGCCGGTCCAGACGGGCCAGCGGGTGGCCCAGGTGATGTCGCGCGAGGCCCCGCCGGGGGCCGACTACGAGGTCGCCTCCAACCCCGAGTTCCTGCGCGAGGGCACCGCCGTCGAGGACACCCTGCGGCCCGACCGCATCGTGGTCGGCACCGACTCCCAGCGCGGCACCGACGTCCTGCGCGAGCTGTTCGGCCCGATCATCGAGGCCAGCGGCTGCGACTTCCTGGCCACCGACCGCGCCACCGCCGAGCTCATCAAGCACGCCTCCAACGCGTTCCTGGCCACCAAGATCAGCTTCATCAACTCGGTGGCGGCGGTCTGCGAGCGCTCCGGGGCGGACGTGGAGCTGGTCGCCAGGGGCATGGGCCTCGACCCGCGCATCGGTCCGAAGTTCCTCAGTGCCGGGGCCGGCTACGGCGGCAGCTGCTTCCCCAAGGACGTGGCCGCCTTCGCCCACCGCTCGCGGGAGCTGGGGGTGGACTTCGGCATCCTGCGCGAGGTCGCCAAGGTCAACCTGGAGGCGCGCCGCAACGTGGTCGAGAAGGTGCGCGACGCCCTCTGGCACCTGGAGGGCAAGCGCGTCGGCGTGCTCGGCCTCGCCTTCAAGCCCGACACCGACGACCTGCGCGAGGCACCGGCGGTCGACGTGGTCCGCGGGCTGCTCGACGGCGGCGCCGACGTGGTCGCCTACGACCCGGTCGCCGGCGAGCAGGCGCTCGCGCTCCTGCCCGGCCTGCAGCTCGCCGCGAAGGCCCACGAGGTGGCCGACGGCGCCCACGCCCTGGTCCTCATGACCGAGTGGGCCGAGTTCGCCGAGCTCGACCCCGCCAACCTGAAGAGCCGCATGCGCTACCCGATCGTGGTCGACGCGCGCAACTTCTTCGACGTCAAGCGGTTCGTGGCCGAGGGCTTCACCGTCGCCGGGGTGGGGCGCCCGGTGGCCGGCCCGCCCTCCGACGCACGGAGCTGAGCCGTGCCGCGAGCGGTCATCACCGGAGGCGCCGGCTTCCTCGGCTCGCACCTGTGCCGCAGGCTGCTGGCCGAGGGGTTCGAGGTCGTCTGCATGGACAACCTGATCACCGGCCGGGCGGAGAACGTCGAGGACCTGATCGGGGAGCGCTTCCGCCTGGTCCACGTCGACGTCACCGACTACCTCCACGTCTCCGGGCCGGTCGACGCGGTGCTGCACTTCGCCTCCCCGGCGAGCCCCATCGACTACCTGCGCTATCCCATCCAGACCCTGAAGGTCGGCGCGCTCGGCACCCACCGCGCCCTCGGCCTGGCGAAGGACAAGGGCGCCCGCTTCCTGCTCGCCTCGACCAGCGAGGTCTACGGCGACCCGAAGGTCCACCCCCAGCCGGAGAGCTACTGGGGCCACGTCAACCCGATCGGCCCCCGCGGCGTCTACGACGAGGCCAAGCGCTTCGCCGAGGCCCTCGCCACCGCCTACCAGCGCAGCCACGGCGTCGAGGTGCGCATCGTGCGCATCTTCAACACCTTCGGGCCGTTCATGAGGATCGACGACGGCCGGGCGTTCTGCACCTTCGCGGTGCAGGCGCTGCGTGGGGAGCCGCTCACCGTGCACGGGGACGGCAGCCAGACGCGCTCGCTGAGCTACGTGGAGGACATGGTCGAGGGGTTCTGGCGGCTGCTCTGGAGCGACGTGGAGGGGCCGGTGAACCTCGGCAACCCGCGCGAGGTGACCATCCTGGAGCTGGCCCGGATGGTGGCCGCGGCGGCGGGCGTCGGCGAGGTCAGGGTGGACTACCAGCCGCGGCCGGTCGACGACCCCGAGGTGCGGAAGCCGGACATCACCAGGGCCATGACCGAGCTGGGCTGGAAGCCGTCGGTCAGCCTGGAGGAGGGCATCGCGCGCACCCTTCCCTGGTTCAGCCAGGCACTGGAGCGGGCGGCGCGATGAGCGCGCGCCGGACCAGGAGGGCGGCGTTCTTCGACGTCGACAAGACCCTGCTGCCCGGCTCCAGCCTGTACCTGCTGGCCCGTGGCATGTACAAGCGCGGCTACTACACCTGGCGCGACATCGCCGGGTTCGCCCTGGCCCAGCTCACCTTCCGGGTGACCGGCGCCGAGGGCAAGCGCGGCGTGGAGGCCGCCCGCGAGTCGGCGCTGGCGTTCATCGAGGGCAAGTCCCAGAGCGACATGCTCCAGCTCGGCCACGACGTCGTCGTCGAGGTGATCGGGCCGCGCATCTACCCGGGCATGCGCCGGGTGATCGACCTGCACCACGCCGACGGCGACAAGACCTACCTGGTCACCGCGGCCCCGCGCGAGCTGGCCGAGCGGATGGCCGCCTACCTTGGCATGGACGGCGGCCTCGGCACCGAGGCGGAGCTGGTCGACGGCAGGTACACCGGCCGCCTCATCGGCCCGCTGCTGCACGGCCCCGCCAAGCTCGACGCGGTCACCAAGCTCGCCGCCGAGCAGGGCATCGACCTGCGCGACTGCAGCGCCTACTCGGACTCGCTCAACGACCGCCCCATGCTGGAAGGGGTCGGCCACCCGGTGGCCGTCAACCCCGACAGGCAGCTCCGCGAGCTTGCCCGTGAGCGCGGCTGGCCGGTGCAGGACTTCCGCAAGCACCGCCGCCTCTGGCTTGTCTGGCTGCCCGCCGGCGTTGCCGGTGGGACGGTCGCCGGCGTCACCGCCAGGGTGGTCGCGCGCCAGCGGCGCCGCGGCAGCCAGGAGCCGGAGCCGCTCGCGGAGGCGAAGGAGGGGCTGCGCCGCCGCCTGGGCAGGTAGCGACGAGGGCGTCAGTGCCTGGTGCTCAGTCCGGCTGGTCGTTCACCGGCAGGCCGCCCTCGCTGAGCACCTCGGCCACCTCGTCCTCGGTCAGCCCGCGAGTGGTGAGCGCCCTGCGGATGCGCCGGGCGGCCTCGGTCGGCGAGGTCCAGCCGTCGCGCAGCGAGGAGCCGGTCTCGTTCTCGGCCTCGAGCACGCCGTCCACGAACCCCTTGCCGTAGTCCCAGGTCACGTACCTGTCCACGTCGGGCTCGAAGGCCGGCTCGTGGACCCTCGGCTCGCCGTGCTCGAGGATGTGCTCGAGGTTCTCCCGTAGCAGGCTCCAGCCGAAGTAGTGGTCCTCCTCGCAGTCCGGGCAGGGGATCACCACACCGCGGAAGCCACGCGACTCGAGCGCCTCACGGAACTCGGCGAGGTCGGCCAGGTCCTCGAGCAGCGCCGCGCGTTCCTCCTCGTCGATCGGGGCGGAAGTTGCGTCGTCGTCGTCGAATCCGAACGGATCGAGGGGATCGGACACGGGCACCTCGTGGGAAGAACGGTCGTGCTGGCCGCTGGGAAACCGGCGACCGCATCGCATGGTACAGGGAGTTGCGATGGGCTGGGGACCCCAATCTTGCGCCTGTCGAAAGCCCCCTGGCGACCCTGCCGAAAGGGGCCGTGCTACGCTCTGGTATGGACCGTGACCTGGACCTGTCGCCCGACGGACGGGTCACGCCGGCTCCCCACTTCCCCGCCCCTTGCTGGCCGCTCCGCGGCCTGCTTTCCAGTACCGGCCGGGCGGGTCAGCCCCGGCCCTCGGCACCGTCATCGGGAGGGACCATTGGCTGAGGTCGAGATCGGAATCGGCAAGAGCGGCCGCCGCGCCTACGGCCTTGACGACATCGCCATCGTGCCCAGCCGTCGCACCCGCGACCCTGACGACGTCGACATCTCCTGGGAGATCGACGCCTACCAGTTCAGCCTGCCGGTGCTCGCCTCGGCGATGGACGGGGTGGTCTCGCCCCGCATCGCCGTCGAGCTGGGCCGCCTCGGCGGCCTCGGCGTGCTCAACCTGGAAGGCCTGTGGACGCGCTACGAGGACCCTGACCCCGTCTACCAGGAGATCGCCGGGCTCTCCAACAGCGACGCGACCAAGCGCATGCAGGAGCTCTACGCGCAGCCGATCAACCCGGAGCTGATCGGCCGCCGGGTCGAGGAGGTCAAGGGCGCCGGCGTGGTCGCCGCCGCGTCCCTCACCCCGCAGCGCGTCGCCCGCTACCACACCTACGCCCTGGAGGCCGGCCTGGACATCCTGGTCATCCAGGGCACGGTGGTCTCCGCCGAGCACGTCTCGGCGACCACCGAGCCGCTCAACCTCAAGACCTTCATCGCCCGCTACGACCTGCCGGTGATCGTCGGCGGCTGCGCCTCCTACGCGACCGCGCTGCACCTGATGCGCACCGGCGCGGCCGGCGTCCTGGTCGGGGTCGGCCCCGGGGCGGCCTGCACCACCCGCGGCGTGCTCGGCATCGGCGTGCCCCAGGCCACCGCGCTGGCCGACGCGGCCGGCGCGCGCGTGCGCCACCTGGAGGAGACCGGCCGCTACGTCCAGGTGATCGCCGACGGCGGCATGCGCACCGGCGGCGACGTGGCCAAGGCGATCGCCTGCGGCGCCGACGCGGTCATGCTCGGCTCGCCGCTCGCCCGGGCGGTCGAGGCGCCAGGCCGCGGCTACCACTGGGGCATGGCCACCTTCCACCCGGACCTGCCTCGGGGCACGCGCGTGCGGACCTCGTCGATCGGCACGCTCAAGGAGATCCTGCTCGGCCCGGCACCGGTCAACGACGGCTCCATGAACCTGTTCGGGGCGCTGCGCACCTCCATGGCGACCTGCGGCTACGCCAGCGTCAGGGAGTTCCAGCGGGCGGAGGTGATGGTCGCGCCCGCGCTGCAGACCGAGGGCAAGCTGCTGCAGCGCAGCCAGGGCGTCGGCATGGGGTGAGGGCGGCGGCGTCGGCGCCCGCGGCCCCATCGGCGCCGACGCCGCCGAGTCGGGTCAGGCCTGCGCGCCGTTCTGCTCGGCGCCGTTCGCGCTGGTCCTGCGGCGGCGGGTGATCACCTGCCGGTCCCAGCCACGGTGGACCGAGCAGAAGCTGTCCGGGTTGTAGCGCGACAGCTGGGTCTCGCAGCCGTCGGCGGCGCAGACCCGTGCCTCGCCGAACGAGCGGACCTCCGGGTCCGCTCCGGGCGCGCGCCGGCGCGCCTTGGCGCCGGCCTCGCCCGCGTCGTCGGCGTCGACGCCCCCCTGTGCGATCGGGTCTTCCCCGTATGGCACGTTGCGCGCTCCTCCAGCCGTCAGACCCGCCCCGCGCTCGCGCGGGCGCTGGTGGCGCAGCCGCCGTGCCCTGGAAAAAGAAGCGCACCACGCTGACCGGCGTGGTGCGAGGTCCAGGCACCATTGGGGGGGCGGCGACGCCCCAGGCAGGGCATCAACCGTACTCCCTCGGAGACGGGGCAGGCAACCGATCCGGGCATTTCACCGGATCCCGGGCACGGGAAGACCGGCTGCTATGCTCAGCGGCATGAGCGCGCCGCCGGCCGGGCACGACACCGTCCTCGTCCTCGACTTCGGGGCACAGTACGCCCAGCTCATCGCGCGCAGGGTGCGCGAGTGCCACGTCTACTCCGAGGTCGTCCCGTGCGACCTCGACCCGGCCGAGGTGCGCGCCAGCGGCGCCAGGGCGCTGATCCTCTCGGGCGGCCCCGCTTCGGTGTACGAGCCCGGCGCGCCCGCCCTCGACCCCCGCCTGCTCGAGCTCGGCCTGCCCGTGCTGGGGCTCTGCTACGGGCAGCAGGCCATGGCCCGGATCCTCGGCGGTCGGGTGGAGCCGACCGGCGTGCGCGAGTACGGCCGCACCGCGCTCAGCGCCAGCGGCGACAGCGTGCTCTTCCGCGACCTCCCAGCCGAGCAGACGGTGTGGATGAGCCACGGCGACACGGTGGCGGCGCCGCCGCCTGGCGCGCGGGTGGTCGCCTGGACCGAGGCCACCCCGGTGGCCGGCTTCGAAGACCCCGGCCGGGGCCTCTACGGGGTGCAGTTCCACCCGGAGGTGGCCCACACCCCCCGCGGCCTCGACCTGCTCAAGAACTTCCTCTACCAGGCGGCCGGCTGCCGGCCGAACTGGACAAGCACCTCGATCATCGAGGAGCAGGAGGCGCTGGTCCGAGACCGGGTGGGCGACGACCGGGTGCTGGCGGCGCTGTCGGGCGGGGTCGACTCCTCGGTGGCCGCGCTGCTCGTCCACCGAGCCGTCGGCGACCGCCTCACCTGCGTGTTCGTCGACACCGGGCTGCTGCGCCACGGCGAGGCTGAGCAGGTCGAGGAGACCTTCCGCCGCGACTTCCAGGTCAACCTCGTCCACGTCAAGGCGGCCGACCGCTTCCTGGAGCGGCTCGCCGGGGTGGCCGACCCCGAGACCAAGCGCAAGGCCATCGGCACCGAGTTCATCCGGGTGTTCGAGGAGGTCGCGCGCGAGCACGGCGACGCGCGCTACCTGGTCCAGGGAACCCTGTACCCGGACGTGGTCGAGTCGGGCGGCAAGCGCAACGCCACCATCAAGACCCACCACAACGTGGGCGGCCTGCCCGAGCGCATGGACCTGGAGCTGGTGGAGCCGCTGCGGCTGCTGTTCAAGGACGAGGTGCGCCGCGTCGGGGTGGAGCTCGGCCTGCCGGAGGACGTGGTCGGGCGCCAGCCGTTTCCCGGCCCCGGCCTGGCGGTCCGCATCATCGGCGAGGTCACCGCCGAGCGCCTGGAGACCCTGCGCGCCGCCGACCGCATCGTGATCGAGGAGGTGCGCCGGGCCGGCCTCGACACCTCGCTGTGGCAGTACTTCGGGGTGCTGCCGGCCGTGCGCACGGTCGGCGTGATGGGCGACGGCCGCACCTACGCCTACCCCCTGATCGTCCGCGCGGTGACCAGCGAGGACGCCATGACCGCCGACTTCGCCCGGCTGCCGTGGGAGCTGCTCGAGCGCATCGCCACCCGCGTGGTCGGTGAGGTCCCCGGCGTCAACCGCGTCGCCTACGACGTCACCTCCAAGCCCCCCGCCACCATCGAGTGGGAGTAGCCCACTGAACTGAGCAGGAAGCCCCTGAAGTGGGAAGATGCGCCCTGTAGGGCGTCTACCAGCGGGTTTGCTAACAGGGGTGCTAACGGATGGCCCCGCTTGCACCCTCAGCGGGCATGTGGGGGGGCGGGCTGCCCTGGTCGTGCTCGTGGTTCGCGCCGCGCTCGTGCGCCCGAGCGTGCACCGGCACCGCGTACTGGCCGAAGGCGACGATGACGCCCGGGGTGGCGTGCATCCGGAGCTGGTGCAGCGCCTGCTCCTCCGCCGTCATCACCGCGAACGCCCTCATGCCGAGAGGTTCCCAGCTTCGCCACAATATGACAAGGCTCGTCAACTCGTCCCGGGGTGCGCACCAGCCGATAGTTCACGTCATGGAGCGCCAGCAGTACCAGGACGACGACCTGCTCACCAAGGTCCAGCTGGCCGCCGCGCTCAACGTCTCCTCGCGGACCGTCGACCGGTGGCTGGCCGAAGGCGAAGGGCCGCCCTA
>WNFU01006535.1_pt1 | contig 14581 bp, 17 predicted proteins | sample 5400121 | NCBI WGS metagenome assembly WNFU01 (sample SAMN13153360, study PRJNA577476) | soil metagenome | isolation source: 100 cm soil or saprolite under grassland replicate 1 | place: USA:California | collected 2016-06-15
ATGTGCATCGAAGGCAGATCACGTACAAGACGCTCAACCGCGAGTCGGGTGAGGTTTGGCGGGGCCGGATCGCGCCCGCGACGCGTGGAGCGGTGCGCGAGTGGCTTGAGCAGTTTGCGGGTTGTGAGGCCGAGTTTGCACTGGAGGGGACGACTGGCTGGCGCTTCGTGGTCGAGGAGATCGAGCGGGCCGGTCACCGGGCGCATCTCGCCGACCCGGCCGAGACGGCTGGCAAGCGCGGACGGAAGCGGCGGGCGAAGACCGACAACGCCGACTGCGACCTGCAGCTGAAGCTGCTGCTCGCCGGCGAGCTGCCGGAGTCATGGATCCCACCCGCGCACATACTTGAGCTGCGCACGCGCGTGCGGATGCGCAAGGTGCTGATCGACCAGCGCACCGCTTGGCAGCAGCGGCTACAAGCACAGCTTTTCCATCAGGGAGTCGCGACCGGGTTGAAGCCGCGCACGCGCGCTGGTCGGGAGGCGCTCGCCGCGGTCGAACTCTCCCCGGCCGGGCGCGAGCTGGTCGCGCTGGCGCTACGGATGCTGCAGACGATCGACGGCGAACTGGCCCCGCTCGACCGGGCGCTGCGCGCGTTCGCCCGCCGCCAGCACGGCTGCCGTGCCCTGATCGCCAACCTCTACGGCGTTGGTGCGATCAGCGCGACCGCGATGCTGGCCGAGCTAGGTGACTGCCGCCGCTTCGCGAGCTCCGACGACGCCATCCGCCATAGCGGCCTGGACGTCACCGTCCATCAGTCAGACAACAGGCGCGCAGCGGGCCACCTCTCACACGAGGGTCCCGAGCTGTTGCGTTGGGCGCTCTTTGAGGCCGCCCACCAGTCGGCGCGGCGCAGCTCACCTGACCATGACTATTACCTCCAGGTGGCGGGCCGGATCGACCACAACCGCGCCTGCCTCTCGGTCGCCCGCAAGCTCTGCCGCCGCGCCCACCACATCCTGCGCGAACTGGGCGATCAAGCGCTCGCCCCGGTCCAATCCGAGCCGCAAGCCGAGGAGGCGATACAAGCTGCCGCCTGACAGGCCAGCACCCGCGCGCGTCAGCCCATCGTCACGCAGATGCTTTGCGGCCGGCTCCCGTACGGAGCCTGCCGCCAGGCCTCGACAGCCTGGACGGCCTCTAAAGACCGAGCGGCCGCAAGCAAAACCCGCGGGGATCACACCCCATCGATCATCTTGTCGCCGGACCACCATCTGTGTCCGCGCACCTAGGTAAGGCTGGGCGCCCCGCGCGCCGGAGGCTGGCCCGTCAGCGCGCACAGGAGGTGACGCCGGTCGGCTGAGCTAGCACGCGCGGCTCCCTCGGGGGCCCGATTTTGCGCCGGTCCTCGCCGGCGTCAAGGTCGTTCGTCCAGTCGGGCGCTCCACCTTGACACCGACCGCCGGCCGGCAAGAACAGCAGCCACACCGGAGCCGCGCACACATCATGTCGACGCCCGTGCGCGCCGGGGCGTCACTACAGGTAAGGCTCCATTCTGCGTCGTCTGTGATGACAACATCTGTTGGGGTCGGCGGCGCGTGCGAAGCTCCGCATCCGCCACCCGCGATGATGTAATTTGCGAGATCTGCGGCTCCCCGATGGCTCGTCGGCGGGGTCAACGAGAAATCGAGAGGGGAGAGGAGTCACATGAGGAGACTCGGTCTGTTGTTCGGCCTTGGCGCGCTCATCGCCGCGGCCTTCTTGGTCGTGCCGGCCTTCGCGGCCGACGGCACCACCACCTGCAACGACACGCTCGCGCCGGGGACCTATCAGCGCGTCGTCGTCCCGCCGGACGGGGTCTGCCTGAGCGACGGGCCCGTCACGATCCGCGCGGGCCTGTTTGTGCAGCAGCGCGGCACGGTCGTCTTCGGCAGCGAGGAGAACCCGGTGCACACCGCCACGATCAGCGGCGGCGTCCATGCGACCAACGCGATGAACGTCCAGATCCACTTCAGCACGATCAACGGCGCCATCGACATCAGCGGCGGCTCCGGCCCGTTCGGCGGTCCGTTCGACGTTACCTGGAACACGATCGAAGACAGCGTGATCAACGGCGGCTACACCGAGGCCGGCTACGATGGCTTCTGGAACGGTTTTATCCGCAACACCGTCTACGGCCCGGTGAACCTGTTCGGCAACGTCGTCGCCGACCCGGACGGCAACGAGGTCGTCACGAACACGATCTACGGAAGCCTGAACTGCGCGGGCAACGATCCCGCCCCTCAGGTCGGCGACTCCGAAGGAAGCCCGAACCACGTGACCGGCCCCGAGACCGGTCAGTGCGTGGGTCTCTAGCTGGAGCGCTAGATGGGGAGGGCCCGCGCGCGGGCCCTCCCCCGTTCTCGACCCGCATGACGGCCCGTGCGCGTTCCGTCCTTCGAGCAGGGACCCCTCGCGCGCGGGGGCGGAGCCGGCACAGACGCTCGGGCCCCGGCGACTGACGGACTCGAACCGTCGACCCTCCTTACCATGGAGGTTTCGAGCTGCGGCTAAACGGCTCCGGACCGGCGCTTACTAGGGCGCTTCCCTGCCGCTCAGCTAGTTCTTCTGCCCGCCGCACCCCTTCCTCGAAGCGCCTTGAGCTACCCCGAAAAGCCTTGAACCTGTCCCCGAAACCTGTCTGTGAGAGTGCGGGCGGTTCCGTCTGGGGCCGTTGCCAGGGTGGTGCCGGTGCTCTTCGTCTGTGACTCGAAACCTGTCTGACCCCCGCTCGGGTGTCCTTTTGGGGATGTGTCCAGACGAGGAGGCCGGTGCCGGCCTGGCGCCCGCTCGCTGGCCTGATCAGAAGCCTGTCCGCCCCAGGGGCGTGACCCGTCACAGTCCTGCCGCGTGCGGTCTTCACCCCCAGACCGACACCGGGATCGTCCCCAACCCGAAGGCTGGAGGTGGAAGAGATGCTTGCAGACGAGCTGGACTACGTGGTCGGCGTCGACCCGCACCGCGACACGCACGCGCTCGCGATCGTTAACGCGGCGACGGGTGCCGCCCTGTTCGAGGCGGAGGTCGCCGCGAGCGAGCGCGGGTACGCGCAGGCGCTGCGCCTGGCCGAGCGTGAGGCGCCCCGCCGACGCGCCTGGGCGATCGAGGGCACGGGCTCCTACGGCGCCGGGCTCGCTCGTTTCCTGGCCGCCCGTGGCGAGCGGGTGCTCGAGGTCGGGCGCACGAGGCGGGAGCGGCGCTCGCACGCCAAGAGCGACGCGCTCGACGCGCTCCAGGCCGCCCGCAGCGTGCTCGGCGAAGCGAAACACGCCGCTCCGCGCGCCGCTGGCGAGCGGGAAGCGCTGCGGGCGCTGATGGTCGCCCGCGCCGGCGCGCTCGCCGCCAAGAAGGCGGGCCTCTGCCAGCTGCGGGCCCTGCTCGTCACCTGCCCCGAGCCGCTGCGCTCGGAACTGCGCTCACTGACGCGGGCGCGGCTGCTCCGTCGCCTTCGGGCGGTGCGCCCGGACCGGCATCGGGACGCGGAGCTGCGCGGCACGCTGATCGCGCTGCGCGCGCTCGCCCGCCGCGTGCAGGCGCTCACGGCCGAGGAACGCGAGCTCAAGCGCGAGATTGAGGCACTGGTCGCCAAGCTCGCGCCGGCGCTGCTCGACGAGCCGGGTGTCGGCCCGGTCGCGGCCGCGCAAGTGTTGATCTCGTGGTCACACCGCGGCCGCTTCCGCTCTGAGGCCGCTTTCGCTCGCCTCGCCGGCGCCGCCCCGATCCCCGCCTCCTCCGGCCGCGTCCGCCGCCACCGGCTCGACCCCGGCGGCGACCGGCAGCTCAACCGCGCGCTGCACGCGATCATCCTCAGCCGCCGCAAGAACCACGCGCCCACGATCAGCTACATCGAGCGCAAGACCCGCGAGGCAAGAGCGTGCGCGAGGCGACCCGTTGCCTCAAGCGCTACCTCGCCCGCCACCTCTTCCGCATGCTCGAGGCAGGCCCGATGGCGGCTTGACACTCATAGAAGCATCCCCAAGAAGTGGTCTTCGAACACCCGAGACGCCGCCGTTTTCCCTTGATGCACGTGGCGAGGAAGCGCCGGCGCGCTGAACTGAATCGAGTCCCGCAGCAGGCGTGTCCATCTCGCGAGCAAGCTCATGTTCGGCCCCGACATCTGGCTGCTCATGGTTTGCGGCGTCGCCGACGTCACGGTCGAGTCCGCAAAACCTATGCTCGCGAAGCGCTATCGCGAAACGCCTGTAGCTGACGGCAACTTGATCGAGGGGTGCATATGCGGCGTTTTCTGACTATTCCTGCACCTAGGCGGCCTGCGCCTCGGCGAGGATCTCCTTCACGCGCCGCTCTGAGATGTTCACCACGTCCGCGATCGCGGCCTCCATGCGTCCTCTGCGGTAGAGCTCCAGCACGTCATGGCGGAGGGATGCGTCCGTCCGCCGGCGGCGCTTGAGCCGCTTCCTCCGCAGGGTGATGTCCTTGTCTGGGCCGCCCTTGCTGGACAGGTTGATGCCTTCCGCCTTCGCCACGTCGGCGATGCCTGACAGGCCGTAACGCTTGGCATGGCGCATGAGCTTCTCTTCGCTGACGGGCAAGGGCCGGGATCTCGGCGCGGCCGTCCTCGTGGGTGACGATCGGATGCACCTTGACGCCCGGTGGCGACGGCGATGTCCTGCGGCGCTTGACCTTTGCGGGGCGAGGGTCAACGTCCAGCCACTCGCCGCGCTGGGTATCGAATAGGACGTTCAATGCTGCGGCTCCTTTCGCTGACCTCGAGTCGCCGTGTAGCCCGGGTTGCGGCGGGCGCAGTGGCGTCAATCGCCCCCACGAGGCATCTGATCCCAGCCCCGGTCCGTCCGGATCAGAGGCTGAAGCGGTAGACGTGGACGTCGTGCGGACCGAACCAGTCGCGAAAGCCGCCGTTCGTGACGCCCACCGATCTGAAGACCTGACGGCCTGCCCCGATCGGCGGAGGCAGAGGGTCCTGGATGTACTCGAATAGCACCTGGCCGTCCGTGATCGCCGTCCCGTCTCGCCTGCGCGGCAGCCCAGAGAACCCGACCCGACTGGTGGCACCGCCGCGCCGGAGCGCGATCAGGTAGAGGAAGCGCGCGTCCTGGCGGACCGCGAACTCGATGTCTTTGGCCGTGGCCTGAACGGTCGCGGTCGCCTTGGGTGCCAGGAGCGCAGGCTGGACCGCGGTCGAGTTGAGCTCGCGCAGAAGCGGGCGCAGGACGAGTTCCCAGAAGGTCCAGTTCCAGCCCAGCTGCGCGTCCGCTCCTCTGGCCACCTGCGTCAGGTGCCCGCCGAAGAAGACGAGGCCGCGGGCCCCGTTGGCGATCGCCTGGTAGGCCATGAAGCGCTCTTGCAGCAGGCTCGGGAAGCGCGGCACGCGATCGGGGCGCTGACGGGTGGGCGTCACCCCGCTCCAGGCGATCTGGAGGGTGATCCAGACCGGCTTCCCCCCGGCAGCCTCGACCATCCTCCTGGTCACCTCGCCGACCACGCTGATGTCGCGATTGGGCGCGTCGGCGTGGATGCCGGGCGGGTAGGAGACGGGATAGATGTCGGCCCCGGTGATGTCGAAGGCCGGGCGATAGGGGACGAGATCTGCGACTTTCCCCCTCGGTGCCTGAATCACCACCAGCGGATGGGCCGGGTCGAGCGTCTTCAGGCGCCGATAGGCCCGCACCAACCCAGCGGCGGGAATGCGATTGGGGCCGCTGAGCGGATTGGCGGGCTCATCGATCCCCTTGTAGGCGCCGAGCGCGGGGTGATCCTTGAGTCCGTTGACGATCCTCACCAGCAGCTGCTCTCGGGCGCTCCCCGCCCGTGTGGGCAGGTTGGGCACCTGGCCCAGCCAGGGCCAGCAGTGCAGTCCGTGCGCCGCCGCCGCATCGAGGCGCGCGCGTTCGGCTGTGATCTGTTCATCGACCGAATCGAGGCTCCAATCGGGCCTGCCTGTGCGCAGCACGCTGGCGCCGGCAGCGGCCAACTCTGTCAGTGCGTCACCGCCGCTCGGAGTCTTGGCGCCAAGCGGCGGCGGATTCGAGAGCACGATCGGAAACAGTCGCTTCCCATCGATAATCAAGGCTCCGGTAGCTCGGTCGATCGTGACGGCACTCATCAACGGGCGGTGACACCCACTCTACGGCCCGGGAGTCGACAGACTGCCTCCTCGAGTGGCAGAGCCTTCCGGCGGCGGCGCCCTGCTTCTGGAAATTGCTTCAAGCCGCGACTGACGTCGTGGTGGAAGGCCGCCGCGTGCCGACGCCCCCAGTCAGTCCTAGCGAGGCTCGCTGCGCCTCGTCTCGGTGCCGGCCTTTTGTCTTCGTACAATCGCCGCACATGTCCGGCAGGCTGCTTGTCCTTCTCGCAGCGGCGCTCGCTGGGGCGAGTCTCACACTGGGCGTCAATTCCGGTCAGCCCGCCGGCGCCAGGACGGCGGTCGTCTGCAACGGCAAGGAACGCTGGGAGATCAAGACGCTCTCAGACCCACAAGTAGGCGCGGTCAAGCTCGATCCCAGCCAGATCAAGCACATCTCGGTCAAGACGCTGCGCACGAAGCAGAAGCCCGCAGGTGCGTCCACCGAGCAGCGGATCAGCCCGGTGGAGACGACGGTCTACGAGCTCGAGGCGGCGCTGATCAAGGCGCGCTGGGTCTGGGATCCCCGCTCGGGAACGCCGACCAAGAAGAAGGGCGACCGCGATATCCATCTGGTCATCGCCGCCCCCTCCGACCACGCCCTGACGATGATCGTCGAGTTCCCCGACCCGGCCTGTGTCGAGGCGCAAGCGGCCTCGGGCATCTCGAAGGCCTGCCACTGCACTTTGTTCGCGGTCGCGAACTCCTGGAAGTTCTCTACTCTGGCGCGACGGTTCGGCTCGTCCCCGGGTCCGAGTGGTCCAAAGGAGTTGGGGTATTCGGCGATCTCGCGCAGCACAGGCTGCAAGCTACTTGCATGCGGATATGTCAGCTAGGTAGTAAGCAGCAAACAACCCCCACTGACTCTTGCCGCCTGGCCGAGCCTGAGAAGAGTCCTGGCGCAGAGGGGCGTCGCCCTCCCCGCAAAAGGCGACAAGCCCTGCGCCCTCTGCGCGTGAGGCAGAGGGGTGAGCGGCGGCGAGCCGTGAAGCTCGCCGCCGCTCGTCCTCGCGCGGGTCGTAGCCGAGGTGGGCCTGCCAGGCTCGAGCCTCGGGCCGAGCTGATGCGGCCGCTGTTGGCGCAGACGAGAACCTCCGCGTCGAGCCTGCCGACGGGATGGCGCAGAGTCCCAACTGCGGCTGACCGCACGTTCGGCGGTCGAGTCAGCGGCGGTAACGGCCCACGAGTCTGGCGACGGCCAGCACCTTGCCCTTTAGCGCCGTCAGGAACTCCGCCCTGTACGCTCCGCCAGCGAGCACGAGCGGCGCTTTGAGCGCGTAGAGGCGGAAGACGTACCTGTGCCTTCCGGAGTCGGGGCAAGGTGCTAAGTAGCCGGTGTTGCCCAGGCTGTTTATCCCCTCGCGTGGAGCATGCTGTCCGGCATGGAGGGAGCGCGTCTTGGCAGGAATGTTCCAGCCCGTCCAGTGCGTGAAGCCTCGCGCATCCGGGTCGTCCAAGAGGAGCGCGAAGCTTCGCGTCCCCTTCGGCGGAGCACTCCAGCGCAGCGGCGGCGAGATGGCCTTGCCGTCGCATGTGTAAGTGCGCGGGATCGTCCCACCCGCGTGGAACGCGGGGCTAGAGAGCGCGAAGAGCGAGATGCTCAGCATCCCGGACGCGGAGCCGCCCGAGTTGGTGAGCGTGAACGTCTGTGAGGCCGTCTGGTTTGGCGTTACCGCCCCGTACTGGTAGGTGCCGCCGCTCGTTGTTGGCGACCAGGTGATGGATGGTGCTCCTCCGGCCTGCCCTCCAGCCGGGACGAGCAGCGCCCCGACGCTCATCAGTAGAACTGCGCCCATCATGGCTCTTCGCCGCATGGCTCCCTTTCGTAGTAGGCGAACGCAGGGAGGTCGTCCATCCGCCCGGCGCCCCCGCGATTCGCTATGCGGTCATTCTCGTACGGGGGGCGAAAGCTGTCTAGTGTCGCCTTCCCATCAAACGACGACGCCGAGGCCGGGGCCATCGCCTGCTGGGCAGTATCCGTAGAAAACCCTCTACTGCGGCCTTGCTCACTTGCCAGGGGGAAGCTTGGAGCCACCCTCGATCCGGGTTAGCATCGCTTGGCCGATGGCATAAGGAAAAGGAGGTTCGTATGGCTGGGGTTGAGGTAGGGGGTTTCGACGCGCCCGACGAGACTCGGACGCCCGACAAGACGAAAGTCGACATCGTGCGCATGGGTACCGCGAGCGCGGCCCGCTTCACGCTCGAGCCCGGTTGGTCATGGGCGGACTGCATCAAGCCGATCGTCGGAACCGACAGTTGTCAACTGCGGCACGTCGGCGTCGTGGTGTCGGGCGCGATGCACATCGCACACGAGGACGGGACCGAGCACGAGATTGGACCGGGCAACGCCTACGTAATCGAGCCGGGTCACAACGCATGGGTGGTTGGTGACGAGGCCTTCGTCGGCTTCGAGTTCGAGTCGCAATCGGCTGAGGAGTACGCGAAGGGCTAGGGCGGCAGAGAAACCGCACGAATTTGGGCGCCTACGGGCGCCCTTTTTCGTCGCCGCGGTGTGGTCCCGGTGTGGTCTCGCGGCAGAGACCGGGGCGGTGTCCCGTCTGTCTTGTCGCCGGCCCGTCTACTGGGCCGCACCCGGACCCTCGACTCGCACGCCTCCCGGCTGCGACCCGGCTCGCGCAACCCGACGCTTCACGGCCTCTTGACCCCCTGGTCGTAGACGAGGCCCAGCGCGGCAAGCATCCGGCTTGCGTCGTGCAGCGCGCTCACCTTCTCCTCGTACGTCGGGCTGGTGATGCCGCGACGGGCGAGAACCTTGTGGGCCTCGTACTCGATCGCACGTCCAGCGAGGAGTGCTCGCCCTGCGGCGACGTCCACCCGGATCGATATCCCGCACATGGTTTGCAGGTATGTGGCCATGTCTGGACCCTCGACCGTCGACGCCGTCGTCGGAGAGTCCTGGGCCACGTGCAGCTGGCTGAGATCATGTGTGTGATCGAGAACCAGCCCCGCGAGAAAAGAGGCCGAAAGTGCGCGCCAGCGCTGAGCACACCTTCGTCGGCCGGAGAGGCGAGCTCGAGACGCTGCAACGTCTGCTCGAGCGTGCCGGAGTCGGTGAGGGCAGCGTCGCGCTGCTCGTCGGGGAGCCAGGGGTCGGCAAGACGCGGCTCGCGCGCGAGTTCGCCACTCATGCGGTCGCTCGCGGCGCGGCCGTCCTTTGGGGAGCCGCGTACGAGGATTGGACGCCGCCGTACGGGCCGTGGACGCAGGCGCTCGCGCCCTACCTCGAGCAGCAGAGCGGCGAGCTCGGCGCCGATTCGGCGGTCCTGGCCGCGGTCGTTCCTACTCTTCGCGAGCGTCATCCCGAGCTTGCAACCGCACCCTTGCTCGGCGTCCGCGAGGAGCAGTTTCGCCTGCACGACGCCGTCTCAAGGGCCCTCGCGAATGACGAACGGACCGTAGCCCTTGTCTTCGACGATCTGCATTGGGCGGACCGGGCGTCGCTCGAACTGCTGCTCGGCGTCGCCCGCAGCGCGGCCGGCGTACTCGTCGTCGCAACGATGCGTGACGGGGAGCGCTCGGAGCCGCTCGTGCGCTGCCTGTCCGAGCTGACGCGCGAACGGCTCGTCCAACGCCTGGATATTCCGCGGCTCAGCGCGGACGAGTCCGTGCTGCTGCTCGAGCACCTGGCCGGTGAGCCCGTCCCCGAGTTGCTCGCGGCCGCGATCTACGCGCAAGCACAGGGAAACGCGTTCTTCACCGAGGAGCTCGCGCGAACGGCGTACGCGTACGAACAGAGCGAGGTGCCGATCCCCGAATCGATTCGCCTCGCTGTCATCGCACGGGTTCGCCGGCTTTCGCCGGAAGCCGCTCGCGTCTTGGGCGTCGCCTCGGTCTTCACCCGGCCGTTCGCATTCGGCGCAGTCCACGCGCTCGCCGAGCTCTCGGAGGAGACGGTTCTCGATGCGCTCGACGAGGCACTCGCTGCCCGTCTTCTCACCATCGCCGGCGCGGAAGCGGAGGCGTACGCGTTCGGCCACGACCTTGTCCGCCAGTCACTCTACGAGGAGCTCAACCCGAGCCGCCGCGCTCGACTCCACCGGCGCGCGGCGCAGGCGCTCGAGCAATTGGGCGGTGGCGCTGACCTGGAGAGGGCGGCCGAACTCGCCGCCCAATATCACCGTTCCGGGAGTCTTCCCGGCGCCATCCGCGGGGTCGGCTACGCGCTCGCAGCCGCCGATGACGCTGAGACACGTCACGCGCATGCCGAGGCGGCAGAGCTGCTCCGGATGGCGCGTGACCTCGCGGGCGAGCTCGATGCCGGTCAACGCGCAGCGATCCGCTGCCGGCTTGCGCTTGCCGAGGCCCGCTCGCTCGACCTAGCGGCTTCGCTGCGGACGGCCGACGAGGCGCTGACCGAACTCGCCGAGAGCGCAACAGACCCCGGGGAGACTGCCGGTTTTCTCTGGGCGCTCGCGCGCACGCTCAAGGATGCGGGCGCCGCGGAGGAGCAGATGCGCCCACTCGTCGAGCACGGTCTGGGTCTCGTCAGCGACGAGCGCGGCCTCCCGTGGGCCCGGCTCAAGCTCGTCCTGCGGCCCGTCGAGCCGCTCGCATCGGGCCGGATCACGGCCGAGCGCTGGCTCGGCTACAAGCCGGACGCGGTCCGGATCGCCCGTGCCACCGGCGACGAGCTCGACTACGCGGCGACGCTCGAGCTGATGGACTGGCGCGACCGAACCGCGATCGAGCAGCTGCTGGAGCGGTGCCGGGGCTGGCAGCAGCCCGTCGCCCGGATCCACGCACTCAGCATCGCCGCACGCACCCTGCTCTATAACCTCGGCGCCCTCCGCGAGGCGCAGGCGGTCTCTCGTGAACTGCTCGCCGAGAGCGAGCGTGTCGGCTCGCTGCCGGGGACCGCGTACGCGCTCGAGCAAATCGCCGACGCGGAGATCGCGTTCGGCGAATTCGACTCGGCGACCGCGAACCTCGGCCGCGCCCGCGCGACCGCCGCGAAGCTCGGCCGCGCCCACCGCCTCCACTTAATCATCGATGCCGTCGAGACGCGGCTCGCGCTGTACCTCGACGGCGACTGGGACGAGATCGCCCGCCGCTGGGAGCTGGCGGCGATAGATCCGCGCTCTCCGTGGCCGTGGATCACGATCCAGGCAGCGGCGTACGCGGCACTCGCCCATGCACGCGCGGGGACGGCGTCCGCGGCAAGGCGCCTGCTCGACGAGCTGTTCCCGTTGCTCGAGACGCTCACCCCGACCACGCTGAACCAGAACGCCAGCGTCGAGCTCGCGGGAGGGGTTGTCTGGGAGCTGCGAGAGCGAAGGGACGCCGACCGCTGCCGGAAGCTCGCGCTCGCACTCGTCGAAGCCGGCACCGGCGACTACGTGGCCGGCTCGCAGGCGCTCACGCTGGCGCGGATGGCGTCGCTGCTCGAGGACGACGCCGGCGCGGCGGACTGGTTTGCGCGCGCGCACGCGCAGCTCCAGGCGGACGGGCGCCGACCGTTGCGTGCGATCTCGCTCGTCGACCAGGCCGCCGCCGCGCTCGCCGCGCGATCTCCGGTCGCAATCAGCGAGCTTCGAGCGGCGCATGATGTAGCCACGGAGCTCGGAATGACGCTGGGGCGAGCGGGCGGCCGCGCTGCTCGAGCAGGCCAAGCGGACGCTTCCGGCCGGGCTGACCGGCCGCGAGGCCGAGATCCTCCGCCTCCTCGCCGGGGGCCGGACGAACCGTGAGATCGCGGAGACGCTCGTGCTCAGCGTCCACACGATCGAGCGCCACCTCGCGAATGCCTATCGGAAGATCGGGGCGCGCAACCGCGCGGACGCGACGGCGTTCGCGCTGCGCAACCTCTAGACGATCGAGCGCAGCGGCCAGTGCTCCGTCGCCGCCAGGTGACGCGTTGGTTCCGGCTCGACCGCCCGACGTTCTCGGGAGAAGTAGTACGCCTCGTTCGCGGACTCGTAGTCGTCCCCCGCGTACTCGAGGAGCCAGACGAACCGGTCCTCGCCCTCGACGACCCAGGCCGCCGGAATCGAAAAGCCGAGCTTGCGCCGTAGCGGATAGATGTGCTCGCGCCACTCGGCGACCCAGGCCTCCATCGCGCCGGGGTTGACCGTGTAGACGCGGAGCTCTCGGTACACAAGGGCGAATCTACATAGCCGCCGGGGATCAGATTGCATGGTTACCGTGATGGCAGCCGGGAGCCGCGCTCCTACCGTGCCAGCCATGCACGCGCTGTTCGTCACCTACGCCCTGCGCGACGTCGACCCGGCCCAGCACGCCGAGCTGTGTGAGCAGCTGGCCCCCGCCTTGGCCGCCGTCCCCGGCTTGCTCGCGAAGACCTGGCTGACGAACCCCGAGACGGGCCGCTTCGGCGCCTTCTACGTCTTCGCGTCGAGGCCCGCGTTCGAGCGCTACGTCGCCAGCGAGCTGTTCGACACGCTGCTGTCGCCCGGCTCGGTCCGCGACGTGACCGCGAGCGACTTCTCGGTCGCGGACATCCCAACGACCCTCACCCGAGGGCCGCGCAACCCAGCAGAGGAGGTCACCTGACATGCAATCGACCACGTTGCACCGGCTCGTTGCCGCCGCCGCCGCCCTGAGCGCCGGACTGACGCTCGTCGGCTCCGCGACAGCGGTCGAATCGCCGCCCTCAGGCATCCCGCCGAGCGAGTTCGCTACCCAGTACTCCGGCTGCCTCGGCCAGCTGCGCAGCATGATCGCGCAGGGAGACTTCGCCGGCGTCGGCCCCTTCGGCCAGCACTTCACCGGGCTCGTCAACCCCGGCGCCCACCAGGGCACCGTCGGCGAGGAGGAGTTCCTCGAGATCGTGATCGGGATTCCGGCCGACGAGCTGGCGGCCTTCTGCGCCCAGTTCGCGACCTAGGACTCGAGACGAACCGGGGGGAGATGGGCCGATGCGCTCGCGAACCATCCGCGCCCCGTCGAGGGCCGCCTCACGCGGATCTACGAGAAGCTGGGCGTATGCAAGGTAAGGCCGATCGCGGCGTGGAGACGTTGATGATCCACACCGCGTCCCAGATACAGGAGGGGGATCACATGCGTAAGTTGGTAATCATCGTCTCAGGCGTCTTCTGCGCCGGTCTGCTTGCCGTTGTGGCCGCGCCAGCTTCGGCGAGCACGAGCACCTTTGAGGCAACGTTCCAGCATCATTACGGCGCCGGCGTGGCGCCGCCGCCCTGCCCTACGGGCGACTTCTGCGAGACGGGCACCGTGGCCGGTTACGGCGACGCGACGGACCGCAGCACGATCACGAGCGTCACGCCGATCGTCGGCACTGAGTGCGTCGACTTCACCGTTACCGGGACGATCACGCTTGCCGACGGGAGCACCCTCACTTACGAGGGCAGCGGGACTCGCTGCCCGGTCGGAAACTCGCACGACGCGCCCGGCTCGCAGGTGTCGTACGGGAACCCGTACAGCATCACCGGGGCGTTCACGATCACGGGCGGCACAGGCGTCTTCGCGGGAGCGAGCGGGAGCGGCACGGTCATCGACTATTTCGCGGGAGATGTCGAGGTCACGGTGTTCACCGGGACGATCACGCTCCCGTAGTTGGAAGCGTATGGCGGGTTAGCAGAGAGGCCGGCTCGGAAGCCGGGCCTCTCTGCCGCCTCGAAGTCAATCGAGGCTCGTCGGGACCTCGATAGCGATGAGCTCCAGCAGCGCGGCGTCGTCCTCGAAGCTCGTCCCGAAGGCTGTCCGAAGCAGGCGCGCCCAGAGGTCACGTTTCAGCCGCACCGTGGGGTGGTCGGCATTCGCCTCGTGGAGAGAGTAGAGCTCCGCGTAGTCGATCGCGTGTGCTGAGCTACGGGCCCCTAGCTTTGCGAGCATCAAGTGTGGCAGTAGTGTCCGACACTGACATGACTGCCACCGAGCACCCGCAACCTCGCACCGGGACTAGGACTGCGCCCGACTCCGGCACTGACACGAAACGGCGTCAATACTGACGCCGCCGGCCTCCGGGACGGGTGCCAACGGTCACCGGGCGGTTTTCGGAGGGCCGTCCGGGACGGGTGCCAACGGTCACCGGGCGGTTTTCGGAGGGCCGGATTCGGCTCCTATGCTTGCGCTTCCACTGGCCGCACGGGGACACGAGTCGGCGTGCGTGCGTCGTGTCAGTCGAGCAAGAGACTGACCTGACTGCCACGCGAGCCCCGAATCCCCTGCACGTGGCGGCTTACGGTCCCTGCCAGCATCCCGGCTGCAAACTGCCACGATGACCCGGAGCCCCCCGATTCGAAGGGCAGCGCAGTTTCGCTGAGCTTGCCGGACGCGGCGCGACGCCGGCCGAGGCGGCGAGCTGTGAGCGTCCACGCCCCGCGTTTAGGCGGGCAAGCCAGTCCTTGTCCCCCCTGTCGCAGTTATCTGAAGCAGGGCCAGGGCGAAGCGCGGCGGCGAGTGGTTACGGATGGTGAGGGTGTGGCTGTGCCCGGTCCCTGCGCGGACGCCCGGACTTATCTGGGTGCGCGACCGTTCGGTCGGCGACGGGATGGTGGATGG
>WNFU01022327.1_pt1 | contig 14577 bp, 15 predicted proteins | sample 5400121 | NCBI WGS metagenome assembly WNFU01 (sample SAMN13153360, study PRJNA577476) | soil metagenome | isolation source: 100 cm soil or saprolite under grassland replicate 1 | place: USA:California | collected 2016-06-15
ATGCCGCATTTGCGCGGCAAATAGTCTCCCAGAAACGCGATTTTCCGAATATTAGATGGCTTTGGCACAAGTCAGCCCTCCGTAGTCGGCATCCGTTAGACCCAGTGACGTTCGATCGCGTCCGGGCCGGGTTATGATGGGAGGAGCTCCCTGCACCTGGCAGGTGCTCGTGCCGTTTCCCTGAAGCATGGTGAAGACGATGATTCTTGGCTTTTGAAGGATATAGCAGACGATGTTAAATCTGCCAATCGGTGCGCTTGTTGCAGCCTCAAAGGCGGCTTGCGTTGCGCCGAAATCCCTGCCTTCGTCAGCATTCTTTGTCCACTCGCCGTTGTTGGCGAGGTACTCCCGACTTTCGGCGTTTTCGATGAGGATGTACATGCGGGAGGGTTCAGCAGGTCCTCCTGATGAAAAGGCGGCTTCCCATTCAAGCAATTCGTTTTTCCTGCATCTCCACTATCTGGTTCCGCAATTCATGAATCTCACGCTGCATCCGGGACGTGGCTGCTCCTACAAAGAAAAAGCACATGGGTAAAAAGGCGAAGAAAGCCGGCCGCCACCATCCCGCATCGGGCCCAGTCGATGCGAACAGGGCTATGAATGAACTGAAAGCGCAGAAGGCTGCCAGCGTCCAGTGACCGATTGTCTGTCGCATAACATGAATTTTTCCTGATGTTGTTGGTGCGAGGCGGATGTGAGCGCCGCACCCGCCAACGGACCAAAGCCCACAGCCGGCGGACGAGACGCCGGGTATCTGTTTACCGTGCTGGCCGCTCCCGTAGCGCAGACTTGCAGTCTGCTGTATCGCAGGTTTTTAACCTGCCAGCTGCCGCCTGCGAGCAACGTGCTGCCGATTACAAATCGGCGATACGGCAGATTAAAAATCTGCGCTACGATAAACGCATACGACGCCGACAGAACGTTCCCGAACCTGGAGTTCGAATCACTTTCCAAGATACTTCGACGGGTTGCGTATCCGGTCGAGCCGTTCCGATTCAAGTTCGTCCAGAACGATCTGTCGCCGTCTATCCTTGCCGGCATTTGCGAGCGATCGGGGAAGCAACCAAGCCTGCTTGACCAAGTGGACGATTGTCAGGCAAATGATCTTCAGTGTTCGGATCGAATGCTATCTACATGCTGCATCACAGGAGTGACCAGTGAATTCTGAGACCAGTTTAGCCAGACTCGTCTTCTTTCTTTGGAGCTTCGGTGATCAAGCACTCGGTGGTCAGCAGCAACCCAGCGATGGACGCAGCGTTCTGCAGGGCGGCGCGAGTCACCTTCGTGGGGTCCACCACGCCAGCCTTGACGAGGTCTTCGTATTCGTTGGTCGCCACGTTGTAACCTTCGTTACCCTTGCGGCGCTTCACTTCCTGCACCACGACGGATCCTTCCACACCGGCGTTGTAAGCCAATACGCGAGTCGGCTCTTCGATGGCGCGCTTGACGATATTGACACCGATTTGCTCATTCTCGTCCTGCAGTTTCAAACCTTCGAGCACGGACAAGCATCGGATCAAGGCCACGCCGCCGCCAGGGACAATGCCTTCTTCCACCGCAGCGCGGGTGGCGTGCAACGCGTCCTCCACACGGGCTTTCTTTTCCTTCATCTCGGTCTCGGTCGCGGCACCGACACCAATGATAGCCACGCCACCGGCGAGTTTCGCCAGGCGTTCCTGCAACTTTTCCTTGTCGTAGTCCGAGGTGGTTTCCTCGATCTGACGGCGGATTTGGTTGACACGGCCCTGGACCTCACCGGGCTTGCCGTAACCGGCCACCACGGTCGTGTTTTCCCGGTCCACCACGATGGATTTGGCGCGGCCGAGGTCTTCGAGACCGATCGATTCGAGCTTGATGCCGAGGTCTTCGGTGACGCACTTGCCGCCGGTGAGGATCGCAATGTCTTCCATCATCGATTTGCGGCGATCTCCAAAACCGGGGGCCTTGACGGCGCAGACGTTGATTGTGCCGCGCAGTTTGTTAACAACCAGCGTCGCGAGGGCTTCGCCTTCGACATCTTCGGCAATAATCAGTAGAGGCTTCCCGGCCTTGGCCACCTTTTCGAGGACGGGGAACAGCTCCTTGAGGCTGCTGATCTTCTTCTCGTAATTGAGGACGTAAGCATCTTCGAGCTTGGCTTCCATCGTCTCCGCGTTGGTGACGAAGTAGGGCGAGAGATAGCCTTTGTCGAACTGCATTCCTTCCACAACTTCAAGCGTGGTCTCAATCGACTTCGCTTCTTCAACAGTAATAGTGCCGTCCTTGCCTACTTTGTCCATGGCGTCAGCGATGATTTCGCCGATGGTCGTATCCCAGTTGGCCGAGACGGTGGCGACTTGTTTGATCTCGTCCTTGTCTTTCACCTTCTTGGTAATCCTGGCGAGCTGCGCCACGGAAGCCTCGACGGCCTTTTGAATGCCGCGTTGAATGCCAATCGGGTTCCCGCCCGCAGTGACAAATTTCAAACCTTCCCGGTAAACCGCCTCGGCGAGTAATGTGGCAGTGGTGGTGCCGTCGCCTGCGTCGTCGCTGGTCTTACTGGCGACTTCGCGAACCATCTGGGCACCCATGTTTTCGCAGGCATCCTCCAGTTCGATTTCCTTGGCGACGGTTACGCCGTCTTTGGTCACCGTCGGGGATCCGAATTTTTTGTCGAGCACCACGTTGCGGCCCTTGGGGCCCAGCGTGGCCTTGACGGCGCGACTCAATTTTTCCACTCCCCTGAGGAGGGCCTGGCGCGCCTCTTCGTCGAAGATCAATTGTTTTGCTGGCATAAATTAGCTGATGGTTGATTGATGAGATAATGCGGTTCGTTTCTAAAGTTTCGAGTTATTCGATGACGGCGAGGATGTCATCGCCGTTGAGGATCTTGAATTCCTTGCCGTCCAATTTGATTTCAGTGCCGCCGTATTTGCTGACCAGCACGCGGTCGCCCTTCTTGACTTCGAAGGGAACTTTCCTGCCATTGTCGTCGGTCTTGCCGGTGCCAACAGCCACGACGAGACCTTCCGTGGGTTTTTCTTTGGCGATATCGGGAATGATTATCCCGCCCTTCTTGCCCTTGTTCTCTTTCTCCTCGACCGGTTCCACGAGGATCCGATCACCCAATGGTCTAACATTTTGTGTCATAATTGGTTTTCTTTTGTTGTATTGCCTTAAACGTTAGCTGGCGCTGTGCCAGCGCGCGTCCGATCCTCGGTGTGCTAAGCGGCAAGAGGTTGCGGCTGCGGTATCTGAGATTCTTCGCTGCCACGTGGCGCGCGGGAAGCCACATGTGAGCAGTGGCAAGCCACCCCCATCGAACTGCGCGCGCGGCGGGCGCATGATACCGCCACCGCCGGACCGCGGACCGTCCCGGTCCGCAGCGGTTTATTGAGCAAGTGTTTGACTGGAATGCGTTCGATTGAGAAGCTGGCCGACTATTGTTTTTTCGGAATGTGGATTCAAACGAATATGCTCAAACCCAAAGTCAAGCAGTCAGTCGCCAGAATCGTCCCTACCAGAGCGGTGCATAGCGCAGATCGTTTTCCTGCCACCGACTCCGGTGCTCCCGCAAACAAGTCCATTGTGGTTCCTAAACGCTTGCCGGAGACCATTGTCACCTCGGACGAACTCGACCAGATTTACTCCAAGCTGAAAAACCTCGAAGTCGAGATTGTGGATCAGGCCGAAGTGGACCGCGTCAAACAGCCGGAGGCCGCAGAGGAAGAAGAGGAGAAGGAGAAAGGCCGGCTGGATATTCTGGATGATCCTGTCCGCATGTATATGCGGCAGATGGGCAAAGTGCCGCTGCTGACGCGCGAACAGGAAGTAGCCATTTGCAAGCGGATGGAAGCGGCCGAGAACGATCAGGAGCGGATCATTTACAGCTTCGGTTTTGCCGCCAAGGAGCACATTGCGCTGGCGGAAAAGTTGATTTCCGAACCGCCCAAGGAACGGTATGACCGGGTGATTGTGGACAAGAAAATAGAGAACCGTGATCAGCATTTGAAGGTCTTGCGCGGGCTGACCAAAAAGGTTCGCGAGTTGGACCGGAGGGTGGATGAAAAGTATGCGCGCTGGCAGGAGGCGTTCAAGCCTTCCGCCAGGGAAAAGCTCTTCAAGGAGTTCAAGAGGCTCGACAGGAAGCTCCAGAAATCCTTTTCCAGGTTTTGTTACAAGCAGAGGGTGATTGAGGAGATGGTCCTGGTGACGCAGAACATTTGCGACAAGATTCACGCGAGCCTGCGCGTCATCGGGGATTTGGAACTCGAGCGCAAATCCGAACGGCAGCAGTCCATCATCAAATCCGAGAAACAGAAGATCAAGGCGCTGGAGGGATTTGCGCGCATGCCCCACGAGGAATATATCAAGGCTCACAAGCAATTGAATGAGTGTGCGGCGAGGACGCACCAGGCAAGGACTGAAATGGCCGAGGCCAACCTGCGGCTGGTCATCTCCATTGCCAAGAAATACACCAATCGCGGCGTGCCATTCCTGGACCTCATCCAGGAAGGCAACATCGGCTTAATGAGGGGCGTGGAAAAATTCGATTATCGCCGCGGCTATAAATTCTCCACTTACGCGACCTGGTGGATTCGTCAGGGGATTACCCGCGCCATTGCTGACCAGGCCCGCACCATCCGCATCCCGGTGCACATGGTCGAAATCATCGGCAAGCTGATGAGGGCGCAAAAGGAGCTGCTCCAGGAATTCGGCCGCGAAGCCACGCCAGAGGAAATTGCCGATGAAATGCAGCTTCCCAGCGAACGCGTCCAGGCCATTCTCAGGATGGCCCGGAACCCCATCTCCCTGCAGGCCACGGTCGGCGACAGCGATGACGCCTGCTTCGGTGATTTCATCGAGGATAAGTCGGCGGAGAACCCGTCGGTCACGACGGGCACCCGCCTCTTGAAGGAGAAGTTGGATCATGTTTTGGGCACCCTCAATGAACGCGAACGCCGGATTGTGGAAATGCGGTTCGGGTTGGTGGACGGTTACGGGCGCACCCTGGAAGAATTAGGCAAGCACTACAAACTCACACGCGAGCGCATCCGCCAGATTGAAGCCAAAGCGTTGCGCAAAATGCGTCACCCAACGCGTGCCTTCCACTTGAAAGGCTTTCTGGACGTGGCGGAAGTGGCGGTAGCGGCTTGAGCCTGCCCGCGGGAGCCTGCTCCACTGGCCAACGAACCGGTATCGGCTGTTTCCTCGACGATCCCGTGCCTGAATCGATGGGACTCCCGGACGACGCAGGCCTTTACCATTTCACAGTGTGCGGCCCTCGGGAAGACACGCGGCTCGTGCCCGCGCAGCGTACCACCACTTGGAAGCATCGGCCCAGTAGCCCTACTGCCAAAATGAATTTCCGGAAAAGGCAGGTCCTAGGATGCGGCCATTCCCTGAAAGCTGGCACGCGTCATGGCTCGCACGGTTCGTGAAAATTTTTGACACTTGCCGCCAATGGCACGGCGGATAGACTGGCTCAGAATAGTTTGTCAAACGCAATGCCGATAAATCCGGGTTCAGTCGTTTCTATTTGGCGGTATCCTGTCCATGATGGGAGAGGAACTGAACGCCACCGAAATCACGCAGCGCGGGCTGCTGGGGGATCGTGCGTATGCCCTCATCGACAGCTCCGATGGGAAAGTGGCGACCGCCAAGAACCCGCGAAAATGGCCGCATCTCTTCGATTTCCGCGCCACCTTCGTCGAGCAGGCGCGTGCGGCCGCCAAAGTGCCTAAGGTCCGAATTTCTCTCCCCGATGGCACCACGGTCACCAGCGACCAGGGTGATCTCAACCAGATCCTCTCGAAGGCACTCAACCGTGAGGTGACTCTCGATACAGCCCGGCGCGGGGCGGTCAACGCCGAGGAGTATTGGCCGGACATGGAAGGCCTCGACCACCGAGAGACGGTCACCAATTTCACTCTGCCGGAGGAAACGTTCTTCGACTGTGCCACGGTCCACCTGTTGACCACGGCCACGCTCGATCGCCTGCGCGAATTGTATCCGCAAGGGCGCTTCGAGGTGCGGCGGTTTCGTCCAAACATTGTTGTTGCGCCTGCATCGAGCGACAAGAACTTCGTTGAGAATGACTGGCTCGGTCATACGTTGGCGATTGGCGACGAGGTCCGGTTGAATATCACCGGCCCGTGCTCCCGTTGCGTCATGACGACGCTGCCTCAGGGAGATCTGCCTATAGATCCGGGCATACCGCGCACGGCGGCCCAACACAACCGCGTCAACGTCGGAGTTTATGCCGCGGTGCAGCGGGGCGGAACGATCCGGCGCGGTGACCTGGTCAGGCTCGCTCAGTCCAACACCGGCCTGTAGCGGCCGCTAAACAGCGCCGCCGCTGAGACCTGAGCCGTCATACGCTCACAGCCCACGGAGAAACTCATGAACGAACAAAAACCTGCCACCTTGTATGCTCGTCTCGGCGGTTACGATGCGATTGCAGCCGTTGCGGATGATCTGATGCCGCGTCTGATGTCGGATCCGCAGCTTGGCCGCTTTTGGGCAAACCGGGCGGCGGATAGCATCCGTCGGGAGAAACAGTTGTTGATCGATTTTCTCTGCGCGAGTGCGGGAGGCCCCTTGTATTATACCGGCCGGGATATGCCGGCTTCGCACAAGGGGATGGGAATCAGTGCCAGGGATTGGGAGTTATTCCTCGGCGATTTGCGGGCCACGCTGGATCGATTTCAGGTTCCCGAACGAGAGCGCGGTGACGTTCTTGCTTTTGTCGAAAGCACACGAGCCGACATCGTTGAAACATAGATGCGGGCATAAGACCGCGCTGCGTGAAAGCTGGTAAGCCGGCTCGCATGTAGCCGCCGAGGTGACGAGGCGGATTCCGCTTGGCGGATAAAACCTCCGCCACCTCACGCCGGGAGCCACAGGTGGCTACGCGCTCAGCGGAGGCACGGTCGGAGGAGGCGGCTCCGCTTCGCGCTCGGTGCTGTAAAGTTTCCAAAACAATTCCCAGAAACCATCAGCGAGCGGATGAACGCTTGGATAACCCGGAATAATTGCTCCGCTGTAAGGCCAGTCGCTTTCCTTCCTTACCAATTCATCGGGCACCGGATTGGCGAGCGTGTAGAAGCAAAAACTCGCGAAGGCATTGCGCCGTCGTTCCTCTTCGCGCAGGACGTGATCGTGCGGCTGATGTTGCCACTCGCGACCGCCACCCAGGGCCGGTTCAAGATGCGTGCGCAGAAATTTCATGGCGTTGAGCTGATCGCTCTCGCGGCGCAGGCCCATCCAGATGAGATGCAGATGATCGGGCATGAGACAGTAGGCGGGACAGAAAAGCTGTTCGCGCACGGCGGCATGGAGCATGAGCTCGCGAAACGTGGCCTGGAACGCGCGCGTGAGCCAGCCGCGCGCCCGTTCTTCCAGCGTGTTCGTCCAGAAGACCACGGCGTGGCCCATGTAATGATGCCGGCCTAATCGTGGAAGCTTACCTTTGTGCGGCGGGATCATGCAGCGTGTATGGAAATCGCAGCGCTGGATGTCAATATTTCAGTAAAACCCGTAGCCGCCGTAGCCGCTGACGTAAGGAGGCGGACTCGTCTTTTAGCGGGCGGACTGAACCTGGGAGTAAAAATCCGCCTCCTCACGGCGGCGGCTACAAGATTGGACGATCCCGTGCATTAATTGATGGGACACCCGGACGACGCATTCCAAGGCCTTTACCATTTCACCGTGGGCGGCCCGCGGGAAGACGCGCGGCTGGCGGCTCGCGCAGCCTACCAGCTCTTGGATGAGCCGGCCCGTTAGCCTCGACCCATGGAATATCGCGTAATCTTCAGACGGTCACGCATTGCGCAAATCGTCTTGATTCACAGCCACCTTCGGAAACAGAGGCCGCTTTTTTATTGTGCATGTGCTGGCGCGTGTTGCTAACGTCGCAGGCACGAGCATGAAGCAAGACAACGCCAAGGCTGTTAAAAACACCCCCCAGCAACTTTTCGACGATGGGATAAACGAAAAAGCCCGACGAAATGCACCCTATCTATGGCAAAAATTCTTTCAGACAGGGAAATAAAACGCGTGCTTGGAGATGTTATCCAAAGCGGAGAGGCAAGCCTGATCAATCCACATGGAATTGAACTCAGGCTTGGCAAACACGTTCGATTTCTTTCGACGGGAGAAGATAAAGAATTACAGGCAGGGCAATTTCTCAAAGTCAGCCCTGGCGAAACAGTATTGATTTCCAGCTTCGAGCGGATCGATTTTAGTTCTGCCACTGTTCGGAAGCATTTCCCAGATTGTATGCTGATGGGCTGGATCAGCCCCACGACCACGATGATGCGAGAGGGCATTTCGCAAGTGACTACTAAAATCGATGCTCACAATCTTCCGGCTTGAAAAGGATGAATCTCCAGAAGCCGAATATGGCGAAGGTGCTCAGAATCAGTATCAGGACACCGAAGGCATTAAACGCTCGTCACGTCGCATACCTGCTGATCTCCCTAAAAGTAAATTGGTGTCGTCATCATTTGAGAAGCTCGATCCAACGAAGCAGCTAAAGGAAGCCGGATACCCGTTTGATCATATCGCAACAGAGCTCACCGACCTTCACGGGAAATTCGAGGTTGTCTCAACGGATGTGCGCCTCCTAAAAGACCAGTTCGAAAAGCAGACAAAGGAATTTTTCACGACGCCGGCGTTGATCTGGTTTATCTCGACCCGCCGTTCAATTCCGACGAGGAGGCAGATGAACGCATTTCCTTTCATTCGCGTCGCGCACGTTCCAGATTCGCTGGAACATTGACACCATGACGGCAAACGAATTTCTTGAGAAACTCCAAGCGCACGCAGAATCCTTCGCGAAGGCGGTTGCCACGAACGAGGGCGACTGGATTATCAAAGGTTTCATTGACGTCTATCGCCGCATCTACACAATTTCGGTGGACACCAAGATCGTTTCCAAAGTGCTTGAACTGCTGCTGTTCCCAATGTTCGTTGAGTTCGGAAAGACCCACGGCCTTAAGATCGAGCTGTGCCCACAGCAAAATTTTTATCCCGATTTGACCTTCACGCATGAGGCGTCCGGCCGGAAATTTGCCGTGGACATCAAGAGCACCTATCGGACGAGTGAATCAGAGGTGAATGGCATGACCCTCGGTGCGTTCACGGGTTATTTTAGAAAACGGGAAAGCAATAAAAACACGCTTTACCCATACAACCAATACGCGGGCCATTTGGTGCTGGGTGTCATCTACTCCAAATGCGACGACGCGGCCGACGAGCGAACGCAATTCACTCTGGAAGACCTTCCGAAAATTCCATCCGTCGTAAAAGAGTTTCGATTTTTTGCGCAGCCTAAGTATCGAATCGCATCCTCGCGCCCTGGAAGCGGTAATACGAAAAACATCGGCTCGGTGATAAAGATCGACCAACTTGTCAGCGGGACTGGTCCTTTTGCATCTTTGGGCGAGGCGGTTTATGACGATTACTGGATGTTCTATCTGACACGAGACATGGCTCAGGCGTTGTCCCTGACACGGCCATACATGAATTTGAAGACTTATCTCGAATATAAAAAGCGTGGACTTGACACGCTGCGAGCGCATGAAAAGGAAATTGCTGAACTGGCGGAGGACGAGGCCGGGAAAGCTGAAGAGGAAAGCGAATGAGCCTGCCGCCACTCGTTCCTCCGCTGAAGTGCCAGGGCATCAAGACCAAATTGGCCGGCGAGATTAGCAGGGTAGCCCAGACTCAGGCCTTCGAGCGCTGGGTAGAACCATTTTGCGGCTCTTGCGTTGTTGCGCTAAACGTCCAGCCAAAAAATGCGTGTTTGAGCGACTCGAATGTCCACATCATTCGCCTCTATCAAGAAATCCAAAGTGGCAGCCTCACGCCTGCTAACGCGAAGTCCTTCCTTGCTGAGGAAGGAGAAAAGCTGCGGGCTAACGGGGAGTCATACTATTACGCTGTTCGCGAACGTTTCAACGCCCAGCCGACCTCCTTGGATTTCCTTTTCCTGAACAGGTCATGCTTCAACGGTGTGATGCGATTTAACCGCCATGGGAAATTCAACGTGCCGTATGGCCATAAGCCTGATCGGTTCGCGCAGGCGTACGTGACAAAAATCACCAACCAAATCAGGCGCATCGCTGAAGTTATTTCCGCCTGCGACTGGACATTTGAGCCCGCAGATTTTCGGCAAGTACTGGCCTCCGCCAAGGCGAGCGACCTGGTTTACGCTGACCCGCCATATGCCGGTCGTCATGTTGACTATTTCAACTCGTGGTCAGAATCCGATGAAACAGAACTTGGGGACCTTCTGAAACAGCTCCCGTGCAATTTCATTCTCTCGACGTGGCACAGCAACGAGTTCAGATCGAATGCCATGATCGAGCGCAATTGGAACGACCCGCGCTTCCATGTCTTGACGCGTGAGCATTTCTATCACGTTGGCTCGACTGAAGACCTGCGACACCCGATGATTGAGGCGCTTGTTACCAACTTTCCCGTCCACGCAGTTCAACCCGAAGCTGAGGAAACTGAACAATTGACGTTTTTAGAAAAACCCTTGTCTGAGTATTCGAGTAACGTCCGATGAGTCACGTATCTCGCCAGCGAGCTCATCAAGCGCCGCCTGCGCGAGGTGTTCGGTGAGGAATTGCAATTTGAGGAAAAAGGCCAGCCCGCCGATTTCCCCGACGCGCAATGGCTGGCGGAACTGGACCAGTGCCACCTCCAGCATTGGTCGCTCTCACTCATTGACGCCCGTCCGCTCAAGGAAGACGACGGCAAGGGCGCGGATCGCGGCATGGACGGCTTGCTGTATTTCTACGATTGCAAGGGTGAGCGGCACAAAATCATCGTGAACGTCAAAGGCAGAGGCGTGAAGCGCGGGGTGGAGACGTTACTCGACGGCGTGAACAATCAGAAACGCCGGGCGGAAGTCTCTTCGGTGTTTCAATTACGCATTTACCCGGAAATGATTTTCGGGCAGATTCACAGCGCCATGACCCGCTGGGCGTCAATCCTGATCGCCGGATCAATGTGGGTCGCCGGGGGAAACCTGCGCGCGACGGAGGTTGGAAAGATTAAGATCAATGGCGCGATTGGCCCCGCCACCGCCGGCTACATTTCCCGGGCGATTGATGTCGCTGCAGCGCGCCATGACGACTGCCTCATCATCCAACTCGACACGCCCGGCGGCTTGCTCGATTCGACCAAGGACATCGTCCAGAAATTCTACGCCTCGCCCGTGCCGACGGTCGTTTACGTGTCGCCCTCCGGCTCGAGCGCGGGCAGCGCCGGGGTGTTCATCACGATGGCGGCGGACGTGGCGGCGATGGCGCCGAACACCAGCATCGGCGCCGCGCATCCGGTTTCCATCGGCATGGGCGGCGACGCGGTAAAAACCGATGACGTGATGAAGAAAAAAATGGAGAACTATGCTTCCACCTTCATCGAATCCATTGCCGACCGTCGCCATCGCAATGCGGAGTGGGCCAGATCCGCCGTGATTGACAGCAAGGCGGCCACTGCCGAAAAAGCACTCGACCTCAATGTCATTGATCTCATCGCCAAAGACGTGCCCGACTTGCTTCGACAACTCGACGGGCGCACCGTCGGCGACAAGGCGCTGAACATCGCTAAGGCAGACGTTTTTGAAATCCGCATGTCCGCTCGAGAACGATTCTTGCAGGTGGTTTTGCGACCGGAAATGATGTTTGTGCTCATGCTCATGGTCATTTACGGGATCATCGGGGAATTAAGCAATCCGGGCGCGATTCTGCCGGGCGTCGTGGGCGCGATTGCGTTGATCCTGGTGCTTTACATGTCGGCGATCCTGCCGGTAAACACGGCGGGGCTGGCTTTGATTGGACTCGCGGTGGTGCTGTTCATCGTGGACGTGTTCGCGCCGACGCATGGCATTTTGACAGGAGGCGGCATCCTTTCATTTTTCCTCGGCGCGCTGATGTTGTTCGACCGCAACGACGCGAGCTTCAGATTGTCCCTGGCTTACATCATTCCGGCGACGGTGCTGACGGCGGCGTTTTTCATTTTCATCGTGGGCGTGGGATTCCGAGCGCAATTCCGACCCGCCCAATCCGGCATGGCAACGATGCTGGGCAAAACAGTGGGCGCGATTTCGAGCATAGACACGGGCGGCGGCAAGGTGTTTATCGAAGGTGAATACTGGAACGCCGTGAGCGAAACGCCCGTCGAATCCGGCAAACGCGTCGAAATCATCGGCGTCGAGGGATTGACGTTGAAAGTGAAACCGAAAAACCTATGAAGGAGAAACTATGGACGAATTGATCAAGCTTGCTGGCAAACTCGGCCCCTGGGCGATCGTCTTGATTCTGCTCGCGGTCGTGGTGCTGCCGCAGTCCATCCGCATTCTGCGCGAATACGAACGGGGCGTCATTTTCCGGCTCGGCAAATTGCAAGGCGCGAAAGGGCCGGGACTCATCTTTCTCATTCCGGTCGTGGACCGCATGGTGAGAATGGATTTGCGCGTGGTGACCATTGACGTGCCCAAGCAGGAAATCATGACGCGCGACAACGTGCCTGCCACGGTGGACGCGGTGGTCTATTTCCGCGTCGTTGATCCAAACGCGGCGGTGGTGAAGGTGGAAAACTTCGGGAAAGCAACTTCGCTCATCGCGCAGACGACACTGCGCAGCGTGCTGGGCCAATCCCCATTGGACGACCTGCTTTCGCAACGCGACATCATCAACCAAAGGCTGCAGGAAATTATAGACAAACAAACCGAGCCGTGGGGTGTGAAAGTCACCTCCGTTGAAGTGAAGGAAGTGGCCTTGCCTGAAAGCATGAAACGCGCGATGGCCAAGCAGGCCGAGGCCGAACGCGAACGCCGGGCGAAAGTCGTGAACGCCGAAGGTGAGTTTCAAGCCGCCGAGAAAATGGTGCAAGCCGCCGCGATGATCGCCAAAGAACCGATTGCGTTGCAATTGCGCTACCTCCAGACGATGCGTGAAATGGCGAGCGAGCACAACACGACCACCTTCCTGCCGCTGCCGATTGATTTGTTCTCGGCGTTTTTGAAGAAATAAGGACGACCTCGCTGCCGCCGCCTTTGCTTGACGGCAATCGCGACAGATTGGGGAAGCAACCACGCCTGTTTGATCAAGTGGATGATTGCCCGACGCATGAGCTTCAGTGTGTGCATAACCAGCGTGTGAGGACGTGTTACATAGTTTATGCCTCATCTGATGCGACCGGCCTGAACATGGGTCCACCGGCCGGAAATGGCGCCGAGTTGCAGTTTGCTTTTGCCCCGTTCCATGCGCCTGAGTTGGCGGGCCTGGAGCTGGTGTTCCAAATCCTGTGTGGCCTTAAGCAGCGCGGCTTCGAGCGTGTTGTCTCTGGCCTCGGCGTGCAGGGCCGGGCCATGAATCAGCAACGCAGCCTGGCGCGTATGCCGGGTGGCCTTGGCGTGTATGCCCGGGCCGGGTACCTCCAGCCGCACTTGGACGCGGAATGCCGGTTTGGCTTCCAGTTGGTGTTCGAGGACAACCTCGGCGGCGGTTATCGCCGTCAGGCTATGCAAGTGTTTGAGTTGTTCCTCCACCTGGCGGTGCCAGGTGTCTTGGGCGTTGAGGGTGAGATAGCGAAGTGTGGTTTTCATATTCGTTCAGCCACGGGTTCGTGGTTGCAGCGGCCGCACAGCGACCGTGTGGCGACGGCGAGCGTCGGCGATGATGTAAGGGGCGGGCGGGAATCCCCGCCCGCCTCACCGCGCCCCTTTGTCAGGAGACGTTGATCTCAACTTGCTGGGGTTTGGCCTTCCCAACTTTTGCCAGGTGCACTGTGAGCACGCCGTCTTTGAAGTCGGCGCTGACCTTTCCTGGGCTGGCATCATCCGGGAACGAAAAGCTGCGCCCGAAACTGCCGTAGGCGCGTTCGACGCGGTGATACTTTTTGTTTTTCTCAGCTTTCTCGAATTTGCGTTCGCCCATGATGGTCAGCGTGCCGTCCTCCGCAGTGACCTTCACGTCCTCTTTTTTCACTTCCGGCAACTCAGCCTTGATCAAATACTCCTTGTCATCTTCGCTGATGTCCACCAGCGGGGACCATTCGGCTACGAGCGGTTCAACAGGCCGCCCAGACCGAGTCGCAGGGCTTCCAGTTCTTTTAACTGATTCCAACGTATCAATGCATTCATGATTTCTTTCCGTGTTGGCGAGCCTGGTTTCGGGCCGTCGCGCCTGCCCGCCAACGGTTCGGGCTGCGACAGTCATGTTTCTTTCGTTTTCTTTTTTTGTTCGCGAATCGAATGTCTTCCATTCTTCTAAATTCTTAATGGGCGACCCGCTCAGCACAGCGCCCAATTTGCCGAACCGGGACCCGACTGGGAGGAAGTCGGTTTAAGCGAGAATTGAGTTCATTCGTTGAGACCCCATTGTGACGCCAGCGTGATTTGCAGGAGGTCTTCTTTAGGCACCGGTAAGAAGACCGCGGCGCGGCTACAGGTGTTGTCAGCCGCGAGCAGAACCTTTCTAACCGTTTCCGACAACTGTCCGCCGGAGAATGTCTTTACCATCGTGGCGGCAAGCTTGAGCCAAGGATTTCGGTCCAACTCTTCTGTGGGCAATTCTCCCG